>Ga0126342_10008406_pt1 | contig 18491 bp, 12 predicted proteins | sample Cyp1metagenome_FD_92528 | JGI IMG/M metagenome (GOLD analysis project Ga0126342, IMG submission 92528) | Coral microbial communities from Lord Howe Island, Old Settlement Bay, Australia - Cyphastrea 1 metagenome | ecosystem: Host-associated > Invertebrates > Cnidaria > Coral ...
AAATCGTTGAAAGCAAAGAAATGCCTCTACCCATTAAGATTTGCCTCTGATTTTCCAAAGGCGCCTTTTCAGAAAGAGGCCAAAAAAGGGAACCACTTTGAGGATGCAGGTATATATATATATGGGTATGGGTCAAAATTAGGTACCCCAATTAAATTGGATGGTTTTTATACTAAACTAGACATTCACATCTGTGGTCCCATTAATGGTCTTCCATTTTGACCCACATCCATATATATATATAACTATGTACGCCTAGGTCGTGAACACGCCATGAAGCGCTTGAATTCATGTAACACAACTGCTGGTATTATACAATATATATATATATAATATATATATATATATGTTTTTAGCTATAGATCCTTTGTTTTTTTCGAGATAGTTCCAGATAGGGGGCCTTTTGAACACACCTGGAAATTTGTGCCAGGCGCCGCAGACTTTGGCGCTGGAGGAGTGGGATGTCATGATGTCTTGGCTTTCCACGTTTAACCATTGGAAAACCATAGGAAAACCATAGGAAAATGGTGGTTTAATGGGATTTAATGGGAGATTTACCCTCTGATAAACTAACATAGCTATGGAAAGATCCACCATTTTTTAATGGGAAAATCCACTATTTCGACTGGGTCATTTTCAATAGCTATTTGACAAATTACCAGAGGGTATGGATGAATGGATTTCCAACCGAAAAAAACTCATGGAAATAGACCAGATGCAGCCCACGAACCCGAATGCAGTCACGTACAACACTTTTGTGAAACAAGCTGTTTGAACAGTCTTGTGCATTTGTCCCCTGTTACCGTACCAGTGCACTGTAGACTGTAGAATGCGGAAGAGGGTCGAGTGCAAAGTGTGGAGTGTGAAGAAACTGGAGTGTTGAGTGTCGAAGGTAGTGTGTAGAGTGTGACGCGGGGATTGCGCAGTGTGGAGTGTAAACTGTAAGATGTGGGGTGGAAAGTGTCAAGTCTAGAGTGTGGAGTGCAAAAAGTAAAGTGAAAAGTGTAGACGGTGGAGTGTAAAGTGTGGAGCGTGGAGTGTAGAGTGTAGAGTGTGGAGTGTTGAGTGTGGAGTGTAAAATGTAAAGTGCAAATTGTGGAGTGCAGTGTAGAGTGTGAAGTGTAAAGTGTAGAGTGTAAAGTGTGGAGTGTAAAGTGTGGAGTGACAAGTGTGGAGTGTAAAGTGTAAAGTGTGGAGTGTAAAGTGTGGAGTGTAAAGTGTAAAGTGTGGAGTTTTGAGTGTGGAGTGTAAAATGTAAAGTGTAAAGTGTAAAGTGTGGAGTGCAAAGTGTGGAGTGTAAAGTGTGGAGTGTAAAGTGTAGAGTGTGGAGTGTAAAGTGTGGAGTGTAACGTGTGGAGTGTAAAGTGTGGCGTGTGAAGCGTAGAGTGTGGAGTGTGCAGTGTGGAGTCTAGAGTGTGGAGTGTAAACTGTAAAGTGTGGAGTGCGAAGTGTGGAGTGTAAAGTGTGGAGTATGGAGTGTTGAGTGTGGAGTGTGCAGTGTGGAGTCTAAAGTGTGGAGTGTAAACTGTAAAGTGTAAAGTGTGTAAAGTGTACGGTGTGGAGTGTAAAGTGGGGAGTGTAAAGTGTAAAGAGTGGAGTGTGGAGTGTGAAGAGTGGAGTGTAAAATGAAAAACGTGAAGTTTAAAGTCTTGAGTGTGGAGTGTCACCACTTGACGCAGCCCTGACAATGCTATTCCCAAATAACATGCAACGCGACACGACACGTCTCAAGTGCTGCGCCTGCCGTGCAAAATGACGATGGAGGTCTCTAAAGCGTTGCCTTTGCCACGGAAAAATGGAACTCATTGCCTGAAAAGGACGCAAAAGTATTGCACCTGTCACACAAAACGATTGTCGACACGTTTGTGGACACGTGAGAACGTCAGGAAGTACCATGCTTGCCACGACATTACAACCTGCTTGGAAACCTTCAAAAAGGAGAGCTTTTGCAGCTTCCCCCAAAGACACGGCGACGGCAGAAGAAATCCAGAGAATCGAGACAAGACATGTTGGAGCCTCAAAACGAGCGTTTCGTGCGAGACGCCCTTCAATTTTCACACTTTGTAGCTTCAAAATCGACGTTTTCCTACGAGTTTTCCTTAGAACCTCAAAATTTGCAACTTCAAAATCGATGTTTCGTGCGAGGCTTCCGTCAATTTTCAGCACATCTCACAAAATGCCACGCCTGCAATGGAATTTGCACCTTGTCACCACTTCACGCAGCCCTGACAATGCGATTCGCAAAAAACGAGCCACAAGACACGTCTAAAGTATTCTAAAGTGCTGCACCTGCCACGCAAAATGAAGATGGACACGTCCAAAGTGCTGCGCCTGCTACGATAACTGCAACGCATCTTTTGAAAACGTCGCAAAAGTATTGCGCCTGCCACACAAAACGACTTTTGTCACGTTGTGAAACATGTCTGAATGTCACAAAGTGCCACGCTTGCCACGCGAAACGCAGCTATGCGACGTTTGAAACCCCCAAAAGTGACGAGCGAACACACCCTCAACCCCCAGACCCCCAGAGTGAAACGGGAACCCTTGCTACGCATTCGGGAATAGAAATATGAATTGATTCTTGTTTCCATGGTTTTGTTTCTTGAACAAGAATAATTTGGATGGATAGAACACGTGATTCAGCATGGAATTCATGGTGGGTTGGTGGATGGCGACTTCACTGGCCCGAGATCGTTTCTGGTCTGAGTTTGATGAATTTGTCTAGCTCTTTATTTGTTACATGATTTATTCAGAAATATTTTTTAAAAATCCCCCCAACTAGAATCAGCATGAATCAGCCATTTTGCTTGGAACGTAGTATTCGAGCCTCCTATTTGGCAGGGTCTATATATAGTCTATGGCACTGATAGTTTATATAATGGGATTGACCCTCCATTCAACATCATTTAACTAGTTTTGGATCGTGCCATCCACCGGGGTTGGACGACTACTATCCTCCAAATAAGCAAGATTTTCAGGGTCTATGCTAGTCAGGGGTTGGGAAAGTTCCCTTGGTTCCTACTGTAAATCATGGCTAGGTCTTTACGGTAAACATATGGCCCGTATAGTCAAATATAAGATGACTAATCTGACCAATGATGACGAATGCATGTTGTTAATATCATAGCACAAACAAGTAGCCATTTCATGCCATTTCATGGTATTCCCCCATGACTTCAGAACCCATGGTTTTCCAGCCACGGCGGGACCGGGGAACGGCCGAAGGACTGCACCTACAAACTCGGAGACTTTGGACTGGCTGCATGTGTTATGCCTGACGAGGCCGGACATATGGCGAACTGGGTCAAAAGCCTGGTACCTAGTGAACCCCAAAATAGGAATTGATGTTCATCTCACTCAATAGGTTTTGACCCACCCCAATATATCAAGTCAATATCATCTAGTTCACATCCCGGAAACACATTTTCGGCTTTTTTTTGGGGGGTTACAACTTACAACCGTGTAAAAGAGCTTTATATTGTTTATATGAATATGGTGTCCCTTACTTGGACTCTATGTTAACTAGCGGATTCATATATATATATATATATATTATATATATATATATATATATGTGAATGTAATGTAAGTATGTATGTATTGCAATGTAATGTAATGCTATGTCATGTGATGTTATGTCATGTGATGTTATGTATTGTATGTAATAGATGTAATGTATGTAATGTATGTGATGTATGTAATATATTAGTTCTATGTAATGTATGTAATCTATGTAATGTATGTAATGTATGTAATGTATGTAATGGATGTAATGGATGTAATGTATGTAATGTATGTAATGTATGTAATGTATGTAATGTATGTAATGTATGTAATGTATGTAGTATATGTAACTTATGTAATGTATGTAATGTATGTAGTATATGTAACGCATGTGATGTATGTATGGTATGTATGGTATGTATGGTATGTATGTTTGTATGTATGTAATGTAATCTAATCTAATCCAATCTAATCTAATCTAATGTAAGGTAAGGTAAGTTAAGGTAAGGTATGTATGTATGTATGGATGAATGGATGGATGTACATTGCCCAACTGCTAACTTATAAATGGGATCATCAAAAACTTCTGTAACATAGGTTATATATATTGTTATTATTATATATATTTATATATTTGTCCATATATCACTTAAACGAAATCATAAACCAATTGTGAAAAGGTCTTTAACTGTACAAACTAGAAAAACTGACCACTTGACTAGCTGGTTTTCTTATAACCCAGCGACAACTCCCAGATTTCCCATAGCTCATGGGGCTGGAATGTTTAACTGGTTGGTGGTTTCAAACATTTTTTAACTGGTTCGGCCGACTGCTGCGTTACCCAGCCCGGCAACGTTGCGACCAGAGCAAACAAGAACATTTTTTCCATAATATATGGGATAATCCTTCCCACTAACTAATATTTTTCAAGATGGTTAAAACCACCAATCACTTATCCTCAACATGGGCCCATATAAATGGAGCAGGTGAGACTGTTGCAGTGGGCCCTCAGTACTGACAAGATCCAACATATAATGAGGATTCCGCCAAGGATAGAAGGTGAATCATGGTTGACAAGGCCTTAGTTAATCATGGTTATTTGTGAATAGCCTTAAACTTCGCCCTCATCAATCAGAGTCACCTATGGCCTGGATTTTCCCATGCGAATCCACCACGAATCAGCCATTCTTAAGGAAGTACAAGGTCGTTTACAACCTTTTGATTTGGGGCATAACATCAAAAACCTAGGTTTGACTGAATATGTTGGGAACTCCTCAAAATGGTTTAGAAATTAATTCTCCCTTTTGAATCCTTTTTCAATAGCCATAAACTGAAGGTAGACCCCATTTTTCGGTCCAAACTCAACTACAGTCCAGTATGAAATTAGGTAAGAATATCCCAATTCTATATTTTTATCCCCATATATTGTTGATTAGCCCATTTACAGATGATTTATTCATATCCCAGTTGAGCCCTACCCCATATTCGAGCCTTGCAGCGTGCAGGTTCTGCTGGACCAAGTCGGTTCACCTTCCACATCTGCGCCGGAGGTCGTACGTGGGTCGGGCGCACCCAGGTTTTCTATGGTTTTCTGGTTTTCCATGGTGAGTCGTCGCGGCCCAAATGTCCCAAGAGTTGCGGCCCAAATACAACTAAGGTGTGAAAAATGTCACTTAAATGGTAGGTTATAAGCCAGTTTCAACTGTGAAAAGGGCTATGACGGAAGGACTTTAATGTTTTTTTTAACGGAAAATATCGAGAAACATGGACAATCATGGAAGATCATCGAAAGAAATGGGTGATTTGTGACATTACTGGAGGGTAAATGCAGCAACCCGACAGCAGAAAAGTTGTAAAATTGCGAAATAAATATCATGTAAATCGCATCCTGGAACCATGTTCTATCCTTATCTACTATGATATTCTTCACTCTCACTAACCTTAGTCATTAGTTATCTTAGTTGCAGCACATATTTCATCCCATTTTCCCATTTCAAATTTCGTTCACCACTTTTTTGGGGGCCATTGATAGTTTTGGGCCAGACCTCTGAGGCGTCCTTATGGAAAGCCTGCCGATCTGTGGTCCGCTGGAGCAGCCATCTATACCCTCCTCGCAGGCCGGAGGCCCTTTGAAGTCTGGAGCCCAAGTCCGTTGCAGAAAAAACTTCTGTGAAGCAACAATCTAGATGGGAATATCATGGAAGATCTATGTATAGTCCTAAATCTATGCAGTCCTAGATTATAATATATATATATATATACATATATATATATATACACATACTATTTTATATATATAATTATATATATATATATGTCAACTCAAGCTCACCGTGCTCTGTGTGTCAACCTGTCCCGATCCCTAAGGCCTCATCCTACCATCAAATGGTCAAGGTCATGAGCAAGGCACGACGATCGCAACGGAGCGTGCGGTGACGGAGCGTTGGACCCGTCGTTTTTGGTGGGTGAAACAACGGAGGTAACGGAGCAATGGAGCAACATCAGGCAACATCCATCCAGTTGTGTTTTTTAATATCATTGAATATCATCCCATATTCACTGACGAGTTCTTATTTCAGGATGATTGTAAATCTGTATACGGGGGTTTCATAAAACGATGGGTGACATATCCTTAAGTCACCATGGGTTTATATACAGTAAATACTAAGTCATGGTCTAATGACTTGCATGATTTGGGGGTACCGTCATCGATTGGAAACCTCCAAATGAAGGAGCAGCGGAGCAACCCAATCGGTTCGATGTGTTTAGTGGATTTATTAGTGATTATACTTATTAGTTGTAGGATAAACATGGATTCAAACATTCAAACATGACGGCAAATGGGGATTCAGGACAAAAACACAAGGATTGATATGTGATTTTCTGTAGCTAATCTGATCTATCATTGGGTTTCGTGTTGGATTTGTGGTAGACACGTCGTTTCGTAGATGGGGGGATGGGCGCCCAAGATGTAACCAACAGCCAGGAGAAGAGCACTTTTTTGTCCCGAGAAATGGCCCGATGATAGTGGTATTTCGCGATGTCCTGGAGCATATGGGAATGTAGTTACCCTCTGGTAATTTAACATAGCTATTGAACATTGCCATTTATAGTGAGTTTTCCCATTAGAAATGGTGATTTTCCATCGTTATGTTAGTTTACCAGAGGGTAAAGCAATCAAACTCTATGATAATGATATGATTTGGTAATCACGTTCACAGTGATCACATTTCCCATATATTCCCATAAGTCCCACAGCGAAAAAGGGATTGGGTCTGTTTAAGTCCATAAGTCTATGTATGATGGTGATATTTTTCTTGGTAATCACATTCACGGTGGTGACTAGCAATCTTTATATCTTTGGTGTACTGCATTGGAAAATGCTTCATTTCATCATTTCACAGGATAATTAAATGACTTACATAACATCTAACATCTAACTTTAACATCTAACTGTAACATCTAACTGTAACATCTAACTGTAACATCTCACTGTAACATCTAACTGTAACACCTAACTGGATCTAACTGGTATTTTGATGATTTGCTCATCGAATTCGCAAAGAAAAAAAACCTTCCAGTCCAGGTCGAAGTGACCTATACAGGAGAGACTTGGTCACGCACTTCCAAGGTGGGGCAGCGACGATTGAAAGCCGTTGAACTGTTGAAGAAACGCTGAAGTTTTTTTTTTGGGGGGGTAGTTGAAGAACTGTTGAACATGTTTTTTCTCGGACAATCGAAGATTCCGAGAAAAAAAAGGGAAATGATGGGAAATGAATGTACATGATAATGAACATATCGTAAATATGTGTGTATATATATGATATGTGACTACCGGGGATTTAAACTAAGATGGAATGAGATGGGGATAGCAACAGCATCATGAAGTCAGAGTATTTTTTGTTTAGTGCGGCTTATTGCAGCTTGGATGTGTGACATTCAAACTAGCAGAGACTGTTGTTTGATTCACAAGGTATAAACCGATGGGAGTGGGTGTATCATGGGTCATGGGGTTTGTTTACTTGGGATTGGTGATTCCACATTCAATAGCTATAAAAACAGCCCAAATATTTGTGGGAAATAGTGATTATGGGGATATAACTGATATAACACGGTATTACGGTATAACCCTATATATATATAGCGGGATATCCCAAACCCAAACTCTGGTGTTTATTTCATCCCCAAAAAGTGCGCAGGCAAGACCTGTATGACAATCTTTCAGTCGATTGACATCCAGCAAAACAACAGAGATACCATGCAATTTCGATGTGAACAGAAGGGTGCTTTTTTTTGGCTTTGACACAGTCCCATGGTTTTTTTGTTGGCCCAAGGATTTTTCGACGTTGTTTTGGCAGATTTCCCCGAAGAGTTTAAGGGTAAAAACTGGCTCAACATCTAACGTTGCCATTTCTTAGTGGATAGTTAATAGTTCAAGAAGATTGAATATGGTAGAGTTTTGCCCCTTTACTAGTTCTAACTGGCTTAAGAATGTTTATGTGAATTAGGAGAATTAGGAGCCACAATCCCACGTTTGTACCTGGTGAAGTTGAGACGGGCCATTGTTTTTATGTGTGGTCCGGGAACTTGATCGCAGTCGGACGCACGGAATCCAAGGGGTTGTTTGAGAAACTTGATGCTAAACCCATGACGGATCCATGGTGCTGCTATATATGGTGTGCCATGGATCCCATCAATATACCCCAGTCATGTTAGCATATATATACCAGCACCATGGATCCGTCATGGGAAACCTGGATTTGGAGTTAGAGAATTTTAGATACATATTCTCACGCAAAGCCAGTTGTTTTTCTGGATTCACGTTTTGTCGATCTTTTCCATTCGCTTCCATTCACCATGCTGGTCACCAAAACCGAATCGCCACGTTGCTAAAGAGTTCATTCATGATTCACCGTTGGGTTTTTGGTGGTGAAAGAACGTGACACTCATTGGGGTTGGGTCACCACTAGGGAGCTTGCCGCATACCAACACCCTTGCCGTGTGAAAACTTCCATGACGTGACTCGTCGTGCAACGACTCGTCTAGGCAGCGATGGAGCTGTTGTTGGAATTGTTGCAGGAAAACCCTGACAAAAGGCCCAAGCGACTGGCGTTTCCGCCACGGAACTGGGTTTTGATGGGTTTTTTAGATTGGGATATAGCTATGCCAAAATCGCGTTTTTTTTTTTAATTTTGGCAAGCGAATTATGAATAATTATGATACATTCAGCTAGTATTTGTATATATACAGGTAATATCAGCATAATTTCCCCATTTATAGATGAGCTTTCTAGCCGTGAACCTGCATTTATTCATGGTTTCCCTCAATGAATTATGGAAAAAATCAGCCAGAGATGGATTGACCCTGAAATTTTGTTTTCCCTGCACCCTCTGGCAATTGAACATCGCCATAGCTATTCAAAAATGATCAAAATGGTTCATTTATTATCGATGCTAAACAAGGATGAACATGATGACTTACGCAAGGATTTACTATATATATATAATTATGTTAAAAAACAGCGTGATTTTCCAGTTCGCGGAGTGCGCCATGTTGAACCAGAGAGGCTTCTAGGGACAGAAGTGCCGCCGATCCCCCAAGAACTACACGCCCTTGAGATTTAAGAAACATCCTGGAAGACCAAAGAACTAGAAATATATTTATAATTATGATACTGGATAAAAAAAAACTACTGTAATTAAGCAAACTAAGTTTCCTGGAAAACAAATCGACCCTTAAAAGACTGGTGTTTCCCTATTTTTTTGTGAAGAATCCCTACATAAGAAATGGTTGTTTTTCTAGGGAAAGCACCATTGATTTCTGGTTGTTTGGCCAACTTGAGAATCCCGTCTGCCACAGGCCCACAGCTGCAAAGGTTCTCAAACATCCGTGGTGGGAATGCACAGATCTGGGACAAATTGAGATGGAGCAAGGAAACCGTGATAATAGAACCTACCCCTAATATGCTCCATGTATGATATGTATGGTTTATAAAAACCTACAAAACTGGGTGATTTTTTTTATGTTGGTAGATATTCCATACATGGAGCATTGGGTACTAGAATCTGGGACGGTGTTTGAGAAAATCTCAGAAATCTGTGGGGAATATTTACATAAATAAAAGGAATAGAAACTGAAGATTGAAATCCTAGGCTTGGGGTTGAACATGGACACAGAAATAGGATTTGCATGGATTTGTTTAAAATAGAGTGCCCATAAATCCAATAGTTTATCATCATTGTCCATGTAACAAGTGCCATTTGTGAGGTACGCAGCACCCATTTTCAGACACACCAAATTGATCAATGAGCAACAAAGAATCTTAAAATTGCGGCTTTAAGACTGAAATGGTGATAAAATGGTGATAGAATTTGCCAATTTGCTGATTAATGTTAGTGACCAGATTGTGAATCTGCAAAATTGGAAGTGCAACAAACTAAAGTGGTGATAAAACCGACAAACGATGTCTTTGACCAACGGGAATGTGGTTTTCAGGAACCAACAAGAACAGGCCTTGAAGTTGGTAAATGGTTTGTTTTCATTAGTCATTAGTATGGATAAATTATAGCGACCTCACTGCGACGTCACGGGAATCATTTGTTTAATTGCGGGGAATCATTCGAAAATTGTGTTTCAAGTGGCCCATTTCGACGGTTGGGACAGGTTGTTACTTTGGTACGTCATATTCTACATACCCTCTGGTAAATTAACATAGACCCTTAAAATTGTCCGGTTTTATTGGAAACTAATCTTCCAACCCCAAAAAATGCCAGGGTCTATGTTAATTTACCAGAGGGTATATTACCCAAATCCTATTTTGAAGGTATATAGCAGCCAATATAATACGTATATGTTCTATATTATGAAGTGTTTGGATGATATCCTATATGTTGTATGTATGGCATATTCACTTATATATATATATAACAGGCTCATGTCTCTTAAATTTATCTCGGTAAATACTCCAGCCCAAATATATCCCCACTACATATCACTACATATTCCTATTTTTGCTGGTTCCGCCATGTTGCGCTTGTAGCTTCACGGAGCATCTGGGTGGGAGGATCATCCCACAAAAAGCAAGTTGTTCCTGATGAAAACTCCCCAGTTCTACCGGGTCATTCGGTTATCCCATTTTAAACGGCGTTTTTTACTACAGCCAGTTATGAAACCTGGGATGCTGAAAATAATATGTTTTTTTTTTAAATAAGATATAGCATCATGGCCACAACTTATATAACCCAGATGCTTCATGTGTGGAATATTTACCTACAAAACTGGTGGATTTTGGGGGTTTCTAGGTGGGGATTCATATTCCAGCACCATGGTTCGCGTATGGGTAAGGCTCTTCCAATGTGTTAACGTAGACTGATCCAGAACTGATCCAGAGATGATTTTCTTGGCGCTCTGTGATCGCCCGCTATAGCAGTTACCCTCTGGTTATGAGTGTTACATAGCCATGGTTAAGCCATGAGCCTAATCGAAATAGATGATTTTCCCAGCGTTTGCTAAACCTCCATTGATTTTGGGGATTTTCCATGGCTATGTTAAATGACCAGATGGTATAACTGGATTATAAAACCTCATTGAATCATTGAAGTGACAAAAAAATCCTTTGGATTTTTAGGAGTTATACTCCCATGTAGTTCACTGTTACTTGGGCCACACATATTTTTTTTATCCCCATGGGCCAGTCACCCGTGAAAAACGACGCGAATTTCAGGTGCCAACGTGACCAACGTCTTTGCACGACATCTTAAAGGACGCTTATGGATTGATCATTGGAATCATATGGCTATGTCTGAAAATAGGGACACCCATAAAATGTCATTGGAACATTGGAAAATAGAGGGACACTATGGAAAATAATGGAACATCACCATGTTTAAGTAGGATATACATTTGGATGATTTACTGGTTGGTGGTTTGGAACATGTTTTTTTCCATTCAGTTGGGAATTTCCATCCATCCCAACTGACTTTCACTCCATCATTTTTCAGAGGGCTAGGTCAACCACCAAGCAGTACAGATTCCATAGGGAAAATTCTGGTCAACCAATGGATTTCGGGATCACCAATTTTCAGACACCTTTTTGGGGAATTCTACTGAGCAATTGAATGGAAACCATGTATATGTAATATATATATATATATAATTATCCCATAGGATCCATGCATGGAATATTTACCAACATTTACCCCATAAATGACCCAAATGTAGGTAAATATACCATACATGGATCCTATGGGTATATAATATATATATATATATATATAATTATCCATTATGGGACCCCACATGAACCAACCAGTAAGTAGAAGCAATTTGCAACCAGATGTTCGACGATGCTCGATGATTTAAGCCTCTCCGGGCCTCTCGTAAATTGATTGGGCGATACAGCCAGATGGGCGATGGGATTAAGTAACTGGGAGCTGGGTATTCTTTGTGGCTTAAAAAATGTTGCAATCAGCTGTCAATTAATCCCATCGCCCCTAGTCTAAGTATACCAGGTGTTGCTAGTTTGCTATGTTGGTTTATGTCGTTACCCTTTCTAATGACTGGTTATTTCATTACCATAAACCCAACAATTATATACGGGTTATAGTTGAACTTAGCTAAGAAACATCCCGAGTATTCTTTTATTCGTTTCAAAATCCGACCCAAACCACAATTATCCCTGCTCACCCCAAGAATCAGCTCGAAACCTCTAATAAAACATGGATCCCTAAGCCCAGGAAGTTTCGCAGCTTTTGCTTGGGGCCTTGTTTTTTTGTTCCCAAATTGTTTCAGTTGTGCGTTTGACCAATGACAGCGTGATTGGCTGAATGATGGATACATAGATGTTTGACTAAATCTCCGCTTCAAAACTGGGTCAACCTTGGTTAGATACAGTCGATTAGTATACTGTCAGTATACTTTAATCTTTTCCATGGTAAAATGCACTGAACCGGAAAATTCCATGGTAAAATGCACTTAGTCCCAATGTCAATTTCCATGGTTAAATGAGTTTTTTCGGCATCTAAGATTCACCATGAGAAGACCATGTTCGGTGTTTTGTTCAACATTGCGTCACCATTTCTTCCCAGCTGTGGATGTGTTTGGGGGCCTTTCAACCGTGCTTCGCCACAATCGGAAATAGCAAGGGTTCGCAAGATGTCTATACGAAAGCAGCGTTGAGACTAAGTGGTTAGCCGGTTAGCCACAAACAATTTCCTGAAAATTGACATTGGGTACCACTAAATTGGACTAAATTTGCTGGTTGATAATCTCCTGTTAAGATAGCCATAACTTGGGGGTGAATCCTAAATCATCTAAATCTACAGTCCATGTGGTTTTCCGCAAGGAAAAACATGCTTCACCCTCCGCTCATCAAACTTGCCTTGCTCAAGATGTTCTCAGCAATGAACCTCCATGTAGTGCGGGAAGCCCGAAAAAAGCCCGAAGGATGAATCATCATTAAACCCATAGGATCCATGTATGCTATGTATGGTAACATTTACCATCAATATACCCCCAATGTTAGTATATATACCATACATTGATCCTATGGGAAATATCATTAAATCTCAATTCAGTTCGATGATAATCCGTGATTATCCCATTCTATAGAAAAAAATATCCCCATGATCTCACGATTTTTTTGGAGGAATTCATTCTATCTGTGAGTCAATGCTTCGGAATCATGGGGATTTTTAAGTCGAAGATAATGGGAGATAGTGCAATGTGATAATGGGGATAGTATTGGATATATTTAAGAAATGGAATGTAATATGATGTAACCAAATGTAACCAACACTATGATATACTATATTTAAGGGCGTATCTGAAAATTGCTGATATCCATATTTCTGAACAATATACGTGATAAACGACAAAACGATTTAAAGATACCCTGTTTGCAGGTCATAACTTTTGGGTAAATTTTGGTAAATAAACTAACAGTCGGCGACGTGGACAAAAAAAAGTATAATAGGTAAATCAACGAAGTGAATGGTCATGTTCCATACTGTATCCATATGCTCCGTGTATGGTATATTTACCTACATTTGGGTGATTTTTAGGGTAAATGTTGGTAAATATTCCATACATGGAGCATTTGGGCATAGCAAACTGTTAGTTTGCCAGAGGGTAACATGTGTTTTTTTCCAGAAATGGGAAATTACGTGCAAATTGCGACCGAAATACGGGCTTATTCATTGAACGACTTGGCTGTCTTTTTCATTTGTTTGTAATTCAACAATTCAACGAGGTGTTTCGATTCCACCCACAGAAAAAGTTGTTTTTTTCGGACGCCTGAGGAGTATTCACTTCAATCGTTTTTCTTTGACCAGATCCTCTGGTGTGAAAACACCCACAGCTTTCACTGCTGGAATTATAGGTACGAGTAGGATTTATAGGGAGTATTGATGGTTTGCAGAGGGAACACAAGTTGGTAGCTATACTAATAAATCATCCTAGATTCACCATGCAAGATGACCAGATCTTTGAGTATGCCTCATTTTCTGAATTGGATGAACTCGATAAGTTGCTAAACTTTTACACAACTGGTCAAACTCCACTGAATCTCTCCCTGAAGGAGCCTCCGGTTGTGTTTGTTGCTTGATAATCACATTTCAAAAACAGTTCGATGCAACATAAATCCGTCCAAATTAGCCTACCTGGTAACCCTCTAGATTGTTTTTTTCCAATCCGTTTTCAAAAAACTTGGTTTTTGACCATTTTGAAGAAAAAAACTGCTCTGGAACGTTTTTTTCCCAATCCGAACGCTTTTTTACGTCCCGTATAGATCTGTATAGTGCTTCCGAACGCTTTTTTACGCCCCGTAATGTGTTTCATTGTCCTTGTAAAATGACGAAATCATGCCATTTTTCAGATCTTGAAAATCCCTTTGTTTTACATAAAATGTTACGTAATTTCGAACAGTTTTGGATGCTTTTTGAACGCTCTTGTATACGAACGTTTTTTAACGCAATTGGGTTTGAACGGAAGTTTCTGATCCGCACGCTTTTTTTGCGTAATTTTGCGATTTTTTCGCTCTGTGTTTTTTTTTAGTTATTTGTCAATTTTGTGATTTTCCTCGAACAAACTCCTTGAAGTATTTATTTGTTACTATTTTGAAATCGTGTATTTACCTGAGATTGGAAATATACCTCAAAAATACAAAAACAGATCCGAACGGTAAAAAGTGCTCTAGAGATCTCTAGAGCACTTTTTTCCAATCCGTTTCCTAAAAACATGTTTTTTTGGGAAACAGATCATGTTTATTTTCAACTCTAAGGATATACCAGGTAGTGATTCTTTGCAGTGCTCAAACCCCAGTTGGTTGATTGCTATAAATGTTTTTACATTGGGTCATACTATGTTCTACTATCCAATATATTGTGGATGATCACAATCCCATAGGATCCATGTATGCTATATTATGGTATATTTACCTACATTTGGGTGATTTTTAGGGCACATGTTGGTAAATATTCCATACATGGAGCATATGGGAATGTGTCACAATCCATAAACTGGGAAATCCGTTCTTAACCAGCCAGTAGACAGGACGCCGAACCGCGGGTATAGCAGCCACTGCTCAGTTGGGGCGCCGCATCCCTAAAAGTTAAAATTTAATTTGGAAACAATGGCAAACCATGGCCCCATTATCAAACAAAGTTCATTATATGAGACTTGTTTTGTATAGTTTCCTTTAGTTGTTGTGTTGTTGTTCCCGGTGTTTGCGAAACGCGCAATGCGGAACGATGGAAATCAACCATCAAACATGATGATTTACTGTAATGTGGTGTAAATGGGAATATCATGGGAATATTCAAGGAGTATGGTTCTTATTGGGATACAATTATATATATAAATTATGTATATATATATATATATGCATAGATATATCGTATTCGGCGAGCAGTGTTTTTTTTTACTGACCTCCAGATCATCGCATCGCAAGGACCGAAGATCAAAATTGGCGGCACTTGCTGATTGGATTCCATGAGACCTGGTCTGGCTGGAATGGCGCACATAAGGTGATCGCACTGGACAGGTGAATTGGAAGAATCGGATTTTTTCCGCACCGCCACTTGGGTGAAGTTCAGCGAGCAAAAAAACGAAAAGGTCTTAAGGTCTTTTTAGTTGAGGTTTCCGGGTATGGAAGCCCTGGCGCATTTGGTTCGAAGATTTTGCGTTGAAAATTGTGAGATGTTCGAGAGTAACATAGAAGTAACCATTCGACATGACATAGTATAACGAGAGGATTCACTTTGTTTCGGCGGGGTGCTGGCTACAACATAGGGGGCGGATCCCCTGTTTGCTTGTATGCTGTATACAGAACATATGCCAATCTTTAGCTGGAAAGTCTCCGAACTATTATTCTGAAGCGAAGTGAAAGGAAAATCAACTACTTACCCTCTGGTAAACTAACATAGCTATGGAAAATCACGGGTTTTAATAGGTAAATCCACTATAAATGGCCATTTTCAATAGCTATGTTAGTTTACCAGATGGTAAATGGAATATTTTCCTGGACATGGCCCAACTTCCTCTACTTCTAACATCTGCAAAAACCGGGAAAACGATCCACTAACTGAGATGAAGCACCAAGTATTCAATGCATTCAGGTGATGTTTGGAACGCTTTTGCGAACATGTTCGAACCGCAATTGAACATCATCGCCGACCAAAGCCCAGTCATGATGCTTGGTATATTTCTTATGCGAAGCACTCCATTTCAGAACCAATTCGGGGAATTAATTTGACTTGAAAGTGACAGTCCCAAGTCAAGTGATTTTTCAGAACTGTTCCTGACTCGCCTGTCCCAACCTTGTCACAGTGGCCACTGGGTTTTTGTGAGTCCTGTGATGTGAATGCTCTGTGTCCGTCGCCCATGAATTCAGACCGATCCGAAGGCAATGGGCCTCAGATCGGTTGGAATGTGGCGACCAATACAAGCTCACAATTTGCCCATTTTCAAGTATGGGCGGTATGGGTCAAAAACTCCGAAGTTTCAAGGTTCCCGGATTGTTGCTAATCGTATCTAAAACATTCTAAAACCACCAAACATCAACACATTGACATTTCTCTCTTTTTTTTTTGACCCGGACCGAAAAAAAAGCACAGTCACAGCAATTCAACATTTCGCGATATATGGTGTTTTGCTAATTGAGAGCTGCATGGTTCAGCGTACAAATGCGTAGCGGTCGAGATTTTTCATTTTTTCGAGTCCGGACTTCCAGCCTGGACCTCGATGGTTGGGGTCGGACCGATTACGGGTACACGGTTGGAAAATCCATCCCCGACGGCCAGACCTATAAGGAAAACAGGGGGATCCAGTGAGAACGGGAAAACCGCTTAACCAACTTTCTCCAACCAAAAGAGCGAAACATCAGATGTTTTGGGTATATTCAACGGTGAAGTGAACCTAGGAGAAATCCATGATTCATTGCTTGGATTCCCTTCCAAATTCAGACATTCTGCATTGTTCTGCACTCAAGGTCCTTTGAAAACTGAGCATTTTCTTTCGGAACTGCTCAGATTCCAAGGGTGCAGTTCCATTGCGAATTGAGATCACAGAGTCAACAAAGCATTGCATGGCTGTTGACGCCCCAAAAGTGCAACCGGAACAGAAACAACGTATCGCCGTGCTCAGTGAAGATGATTGCGCACACACAGGGGTCAACAGTGCAAAGGAATGTTTTAGACTGTTTATAAAAGAGGGGTCAAAGTGCACAACGGCACAACGGAAATCCTCCACTAGGAAACAACCGAACGGAACTGGAAGATGTCAACCATTGCGTGTAATGCCTTGGAACAGAGTTTTTTCATGTACTGTACATGTTTTCCCTGAATTCTGCAGTTGTTTGTTTTCAATTCAAAGACACACATACAATGTGTGCCAGTTTGTTTGCCGCTTTGGCTTATAACCAGGCTAACTTTTGGGTTTATCGCGATGAACAAGCATGAATATCATGAAATAGCTTTATAATTGCACCGATGTATTACTTTGGGCACAACCTTGCATGATATGCCTGATCACTCAGAACGTGACCAATGGCATACTGTACAATATTTAATGTGTATTTAATTGTATATATATATTTATTTATTTATTTATATATATGTATATATATATATATGTATATGTGTATATATATATATATATGTTGTGGGTTCTCATGTGGAATTTGGGATTGGTTTTAAGTTCAATGGCATCATTTTATATTCTATACAAAGGCTATCTATCTATCTAACATTATCTAACTATCAATAGGTTTCTATACATTGCCTACTATTGATCTATTTTGCTACCTTATCCATCTTTATTCATACGTAAATTCAAGATTCTATTGTATCTATTTATTTTCAATATAAACAAATGCATCTAGCATCATCTAGCTATCCAGTTATCTGTCTAGCGCATTCTATCTCTCTCTCTATATATATATATATATATGAATTGCACATATACATATATATATACATATATATACATATATATATGTGTTTATTTTATTTGATTATTTATTGATTCATTCTCTATATATATATATATCAACATCGACATCTACATGTATATCTATATTTATATCCCTATAGCGACGGACAAACACTTAGAACATCATTTGGAAAAAATCTGAAAATCGTCACAGCGGGGATGTTCTAAGTATGGGTTTCAAAAAGAGTAGTTAGAACATACCCAAAACCTATACTTAGAACATTTCCAAGCTATACTTAGAACATCCCAGTGGGGAACCAATGGGAACCATACATATATGTATGTTCGAAGTATTTGTCCGTTGCTAATTATATATATACACTATATAATACTATATATAGATATATTTGTTAGGAAACCCACAAATTACTAGAGAGCTTCCCATTGCAGCGAAGACTGCTTGGGATATTGTTCCCGAAGAAAAGGTATAGAATGCTGCAGCAGTGAGGGGAGAAAGTGTTCTAAGTATGGTGTTCACCAAGGTATTTGTGTGTATATAT
>Ga0126342_10008407_pt1 | contig 18491 bp, 18 predicted proteins | sample Cyp1metagenome_FD_92528 | JGI IMG/M metagenome (GOLD analysis project Ga0126342, IMG submission 92528) | Coral microbial communities from Lord Howe Island, Old Settlement Bay, Australia - Cyphastrea 1 metagenome | ecosystem: Host-associated > Invertebrates > Cnidaria > Coral ...
AGTACTAGTAGTACTAGTAGTACTAGTAGTACTAGTAGTACTAGTAGTACTAGTAGTACTAGTAGTACTAGTAGTACTAGTAGTACTAGTAGTACTAGTAGTACTAGTAGTAGTACTAGTAGTAGTACTAGTAGTAGTACTAGTAGTAGTACTAGTAGTAGTACTAGTAGTACTAGTAGTACTAGTAGCCTAGTAGCCTAGTAGCAGTACTAGTAGCAGTACTAGTAGCAGTACTAGTAGCAGTACTAGTAGCAGTACTAGTAGCAGTACTAGTAGCAGTAGTAGTAGTAGTAGTAGTAGTATTAGTATTAGTAGTAGTAGTAGTAGCAGCAGTAGTAGCAGTAGTAGTACTACTACTAGCAGTAGCAGTAGCAGTAGCAGTAGAAGGAGCAGCAGCAGCAGCAGCAGCAGTAGTAGTAGTAGTAGTACTAGCAATAGCAGCAGCAATAGCAGTAGCAGTGTAGTAATCGTAGTAGTTGTTGTTATTGTTCTTCTTCTTCTTCTTCTTCTTCTTCTTCTTGTTCTTCTTGTTCTTTTGTGCTTCGCGCCACACCGGCATGCACCTTTTCGACATCTTAACTTCAAAACATCGTCTGAGACCCTCAGTTTTTAACACTCTTGACTTGCGAATGTGCTTCACGCCACAACAGCGTACACTTTCGAGGTCCGAAACCCTCAGATTTTGATACGTTTGGCTTGCGAACGTCCCTCGCGCCACAACTGCATGCACTTTTTCGACATCTCAACTTCCAAAAGTGGTCCGAACATGTCGTGTTTTAGCCATTCTGACTTGGAAACGTGCTTCGCGCCACAATGGGGTGCATTTTTTGAACATCTCAACTTCCAAATGTGCTCCGAGCTGAAGCGCTTGGCGTGTTTTGACTTCTAAATGTGCTTCGCGCCACAGTCGCGTACACTTTTTCACATCTGAACTTCCAAAAGTGCTCCGACAACGAGGTGTCTTTAGCATCTTCACTTCAAAATCTGCTTCGCACCACAACTGCGTGCAATTTTTCATCTCTCATCTTACCAGATGGCTCCGCGCCCGCGGCTTTAGCGAGCCTACTTTTCGACCCTCCGGAGCCCCAAAACATTGGAAAAACACAGTGTTTCGCGACTTTTCTACCTTTTCGCACACCTGCATCTACTTTCTTCTGACTCTTTCTCTTCTCTGATCTTCTTTCTTCTTCCTTTCTCTTCTCTCTTTCTCTTCTCTGATTTTCTTTCTTCTTCCTTTCTCTTCTCTGACTCTTCCCACCTCTGCTTTTCCATCTGTCCATATCAACGGAAGTTTGAGTTCTAAACTCCCTTCGACAAATAAATTGCTATGCGGTCAAAGGGGAATCGGAATGCCAATCAACATCGGATGATTGAACACCTCACACAGTGGGCACACCCTGATGATTGAAGATCACACAAATAAACAGGTAGAAACAGCTTTGAGATGCTTTTGTCTCTCTGTCGCGTTTGACTGAGTTTCTTGCACTAAGCACAGAAATCAGAATGTTCATGATCAGCACGGGGAACATGATGCCACAAAGCACAATAAAAACACCACGCACCTGATTGCATGCTTCTTGGAAATTAAGCTTGCTAAACGGCACCATTTCTCCGCTGAAGTCAACAACATAGCAGCAAGAAGAGCTTGCCCCGCAATAAGCTTGGCACAACCGTGGCGTTCTTTGTGAGTTCTGGGTCCTGTCCAATAGCACAATCATTGGACCGTGGCTGCAAGTTGAAGCATGCAACCAAAAAACTCAAGCGGAAATGCTTGGTTCATGCAGACAGGCAGACAGTGCAGCTCTGGGCCTCATAGGTAAGCATCGTTCCGCCCTGGCCATCGGCTACCTGACACAGGCACAAAATGTTGGCGTGCGTTTCAAAAATCGTGAAGGTCATGCTAAACCATCCTTGCCTGGTGCCAAGTGCCTTCGTTCAGTGGTGGGCATCACAGCTGTTCAAAACATGTGGATCAAAGCGGGTGGAAATTGCACCGAATGTCTCTCCAGTGACCACACATTGAAAGCCTTCTTGACCCTCCAGCTCATCCACTTCAAAGTCACCCAGGATAGCGAAGCGCCAGGCTATAATAATTGCCTTGCGTCGGAAACACGCTAAAGTCACACTGGAAACAGGACTACACAGTCAGGCACGCTCTTGGCGCCATAAAGGCTTGACCAATTCTTCAATCTATTGGAATTGGAATAGTATGTTTTTAACAACTGGCTTGTAGATCCAAATTAAGTTCCTTGAAGTGATCTGGCTCATGCAAGAATAAAAGCCCAGCCCCCATTCTCAGCTTCAGTTTTCCCGCTGGTTTTTGGGTCAAGCTTTGAGGAGGCTGTTGTTGGCAAGTGCGGCAAGCACTCAAGTGGGCTCTAAATGTGCTCAAGTGTGCCGAAGGAGAACTTTGAAAATATGTCATCCCGTTATCCCGAAGACCATGAAAGGGGTCAAAGTATATACAACAACCCACCACATTGCAAAACTTCGAACCATGAAGTCGCACTAGACCCATCACTTTCTGCCTGCCTGCCTGCCTGCCTGCCTGTTGGTCTGTTTGACACTCTGTCGTGCCATCTGTATGTACGTCTGCATGTCTATCCATGATCATGCTTGCATGTACTGTAATAGGTATTTGTGCAGCACGTTTCTTTGTGAAACTCAAACTGCTTAGATAACATAGACAGAAAAGTCCTCCAAGTTGGATGGAGGATAAACCACTTGTGATTTCCTAGGTTTGCATCTAATCTATCTGTCTTGTTGAGATTCCTTGGCGATCGCTCTTTAAGAAGCGATCTTGAATCCCCAAAGCTTTAGAGAGTTTGACCCCTGCAATGTGAAGAGTCATACAGCATGGTCCCAATGGACTGGAGTTTGCAGTGCTTGAAATACAGTAACACCCGCGGCAGAGAGCAACAGCTCGGATAATGTTATTTGATTTAACTATGCCACTATGCCTGAAATTGATTGGATATGTTTTGAGTCCCAAGGCCACGCCTTCCAGCCATTCTGCCATTCTTCCACATCTAATGTCCAGTAGGCTTGCCACATGATGAAGGCCTCACAATGGACCGAGGCTATTGATATCGTGCCATGTCTCTTGCCCATTAAAGCGAGATGAATCTGAGGCCCGCACGAAGTAAATGACTGCAATGCAAAACCTTGGCCGAGTGCTAAGGTAGACTGACACAACCCAGACAACGTAGCAAGCGAACCTTGCACTTCTTTTTGCTCCCGAAAACGATCGCGATCTTTTCGATCAGAAGCAAGCTGCTTCGCCTGCCTCTACTGGCACTGGTTCAGATTGCTGAACTTTCTCCAGTGACCGACCAATCGATAGATTGCTCACCTTCTAATTGGCTCAGAAAGTTCACCCAAAGCTCCAGAAGCACTAAGAATCTTTTTACTGACCTGAGAGAAATGTACAGGAGCGTGTCTGTGAGGCTTTGAAGCGCAGCTTTCAAACGAAACAGTCCTTACATGTCCTTACTTAGATTATTGTTCATCCTCCTTCGGAATCATGTCTACAGTAAAATGCATGAGCTCACCCCACACAGCCCGGTCGTACGTCCTCATATGTCTGTTATTTCAACGCGAGCGATCATGTAAGACACTTTCTTCAGTGGAATCAAAGGTCCAAGCATAAATCACTCCTCTCTTGCATATCTGTGCCCACTCAGTTCATGAATGGTAGCAATTCGTACCAAGATGATGCAAGATGCTGGTATCTTTGAATTTGCTGCGGCTTCTTCGTACTTGCTGCTGATTACGTCGAAATAAAACTCCCCCGCGTTCCTCAGTTTCATAGATTGTCCTTATGGAACTTATGGAACAAGATCACTCTCTTGATCTCTGTCATGGAAAAAGATGTTGGCAGTGTAAAGCCATCCTGAAACCAAACAAACATATCAAACAGGACTGCTTGGCTCGGTAAATGATGGCAAGTGGCTTTACAGTGGAGAGGCCGATAGCACAGACAAACGCAAAATGAGCCAGCTGCGAATGCCAGAGCACGACTGCTACGCACATTGTGGCAGCGGAGAAGACTAAATGTACAAGCCTGGCATTCTCTGGCACTTTGATCAACTTTGCAAATGCTGTGCAATTTGAAACACATCCAAGATATTCCAAGAGTTTCAAATCGCTTCAAAATGTTTCGTAGACTTGCTGGAATGCCTGTTTCCTTCGGAATGCTTGCCTGCAAAACCTGGTATCTTTATTTTTGCATCAACTTGTGAGTCCTTATCCATGGGTTGTCTCCTTTCTTTAGCGTATTTGTGGGGTGCTCACCTGTGAACAGTGTTCTCGTGACTCGTGACCCCTGAGTAGATCTCTGATATGACCTGGTCACTTCCCCTTTTCACACGTTTCACGTGCCCTCCTGTCCGTCCGTCCATGGAATGTTAGTCAGCGGGCTACTTCCACGTTGTGGATCTTTTTCTCGCTATGGATGGTGGGACTATTGCGAGCTATGCTTTCATCCGCATATAAATATAAGACAAGATAAGATAAGATCTCAGAGAATAGACACATGAAATGGATGGCAAACCTCAAAGCTTCATTCACGACTGCAAAACCCTGGTGCACCTGTCCTGCAAAAAAACAGAAAGACATGTGCATGTGTCCAATGTTTTTCATAAGTGACCCTTGCAAGACCCTTCGCTTCGGTGAAGAAACCTGGAAGTCTCTGCAAGTCGCCAATGTTAGGTTTCAAATCTGGACTCCAGCGGTTTGCCCGAAAGCTCTGAAACCTCTTAAAACCTTCCAAAACCTGAGAAAATTGTATCGTCATCCTTGGTTATCCCGACCAAATTAGTGGCAAAGGCTAAAGGGAGTCCATCTGACCCTGGTGGGGCCACCCCACTCTTCCTAAGAATCCTAAGAATTACAAAACGTCTTCACCTTTTCATCTAGTACTCTCTCCTGATTTTTTTGTGGGCGGCCAATTTACTTTTCTGCACTTGTAAACCGCTCTATGCAGCTCGGTACAAAAATATCAAAAAAAAAATGCTATTCGGCAGGCAGTGAGGGCTACAATAAGGATCCTTATGTCCCCGAAACTGCAGGCTAGCTGCTAGCTGGAACCTAACCGTGGTGCTTTGTAGGCTAGGGCTCCCGAGACAGCCTTATTTTCACTACTGCATTCACCGAAATGTTTTAACACATTCGCGAGAAGTTAGGCTGAAAATCCTCAAAATAGAACATAACATGTGACGAACCGTCATTATTGAACTTTTTGCTGTGTTTTTCGCTTAAAAAATACGAACTTACAAAAAAAACGGGAAAACTCATGTATTGAAAGAACAGTGAACATAGTCATATACAATCCTTACAAGGACCTTTAGAATCTTTAGATGTCAACTCCCATATTATGGAATATGATGGTTTATTCTTCTGGGTGATGAGTTGGTTGTTTGCCAGCTCTTTGATGTGGACAAGCTGCAAGTAGACCAGTTGCACCACCAATTTGGGCCATTTCTTCAATAAGCGCTGCAGCATAGGGCCTATAGGCTTCATGACCTGGGCAAGAAGGGGTTGGCTCGAGTCGCATGGCTAACGCAACAGCATCTGATAGCATCTGATACAGAAGCATCTGCCAACTTTATGATATCTTTTAGGAAAGCATGTGGGTCAAGTCTTTTAGAAAATGGATAGCGCAGTAGCGTTTGGGTATCGTTTGGATGTACTTGGATAGCTTTTGGCATGCAAGACCTCGCATTGAGAAGCCGACCAATATTCGGTCCCACAACGTCTGGTAGGCATGACGTTCTATGTAGGAGCCCAGAGCAACAAAGATCCACACGTAGTACAGAATCAGCCACCAAAGGTAGAATTGCGTCATCGTCCCAAATAGCAAGGTTGAGAAAGAGACATTCAAACAGCTTTCAGCATCACCATCACAAATACGGAAGTGCGTTGCTCCCATTGAAATATCCGAGACTGGTGCTGCATACCATCGAAGACCATACGATAAAAGCAAAGGAGAGACGTGCACCACAACTGAAGTCATGTGGGCCTGCACAGCGAAGTCAAAAACACCACGCGGCACAAATCGGCACAACAGAGCAGCCCAAAAAAATGAATCAATGGACGCAGCTCGTGCTTGGAGTAGTTATTCAGTTATTCTTCCTCTGCATCCACGGGACATACGAATGGAAAATCATGGCATGGTTGAACGCAAGCACACTCCATGCTAAAGGTCCATTCGCGCACATAAATACAGTACCTAAGGTAGAGCTGAGAATCTTGGTAGGAAAAGAACCTGTCGTCTAGTCATCGTCTAGTCTAGTCAGCGGAAGGTTCTTTGTCCAAAATGGAAATCTTGAAGTTAGGTGAATAATGATGAACAAAGACATCATTGCAGACTACAAAATGGCAGTGTCAGGAAACGCAACTGCAGCGGACCACAACAAAGCTCTGACTACCCAAACCACACCAGCATCACACATCATTACACCATAACATAAGTAACATATCAATAACATGGGTTACATTGCAATGTGATAGTGCTCCATGAGGCAGCCTGCTGCCAGCTTCATTACCCATCTCAACCTTGAAGACCTCTGGTATCATCAAAGCATATCGAAAATTATATCGAAGCTACAGTTCTGCTTGACCGGTTTTCGGCCCGTTTCAGCTTATCTCGCCCTGATCTTTCAGATAAGGCGCGGAAGACTGCTGGAGATTTCGGCGTCACCTCAGACAAATGAGACAAATGCAGAGATGCAAAATGCGCAAGATAGGCGGCGGGGTCCAAATCCAGTTGTAAGCCGCCAACCCAGCAATAGAAGATGCAAAGGAAGTTGGCCCAGTAGCAGAAATCCCACCTCGGATGCATGTCAAGATAAATTGTAGGGTCCACGTTTGAAGAACTAAGCCTAACTAAGTCAGATGCATGTAATTAATGTAATTCCTTCAGCCGGCTGAACAATTCCAATGACTCAAGCTTTTGATCTGCCAGGATGCAAAAGAAAATGTTGCTTCTTTCGATAGAACTTCACCAACCGCACAATGATCAATGAAAGCACCTTTGGGGTGAAGAACAGGTAGTAGAGGTTTGGAAACGCTCCCACAATGTAAACGCTCAGCATGATGTTCGCCACACCAATCGTAAACCAGTGCCTGCAATTTCCAACGGCTGCAACATCACAAATACCACCAAGGATTGATCAACGATGATCAAACACCAAAGCTGCCCTGAACAAATGTACAAGACTGGGGGACTAGCAAGACATGAATTGAGCATCACCAAGAGTGCTCAAATTGCCTCACATCTTTACCCCCTACCATGCAAGAGCAAAAAGAAAGAATCATACTGAATGAAAAGAGGAGAAAAAGAAGCGGAAGAAGAAGACTTGGTAAGCATTAGATGCAACAATAAACTGCGGTAATCGAAGACTTAACCAAAATGTGTGACTTCTTGGATTTCCGCACTGTGCGAAGCCAGGTGACTTGTCCACCTCTACAGCCTTGCTCGCTAATGCCTGCTGCCTATCAGACCGCTCTTGCATATCGCCCAACTGAGCAAAGGCAGCAACCACCTGCAACACAGTCAGACGGTCCAGATGGTCCAGACGGTCAAATGCAAATCAAATATCTTGCTAAATCTTGCAAACAGAAAAACGGAGTTCCCAATTACGAAGATATGAAGCTAATAGCAGTTGTTATAAGAATGTCGGGGTCCGTGATGAAGAATGCATCTTTACAACTCATTAAAAGTCTATCATGCGCTTACAAGGTTTGATCTTTGTGCAAGGTTCTTTATTTGAATGGACTTCCTCATGTCAGCCCATTGCCTACTGAGCCTGACCTGGCCCCAGAAATCTCTTGAGACTCCTCTTGAGACTTCTCTTGAGACTCCTCAAGAGAATATCTTTTGGGTTCATTTGAGTTTGGAATGTTTGGATATGTTGGTTTTAGCTTTGGACGTGCATACTGAGCAGTACACTCCACCGCCACAGCCACCTTCGACTGACGGCTGACAGCAGTTAAAACCTTAGATTTTTTGCTTCAGGACTGAGCGCGAATGCCTCGGAGATCAAACACCTGTTGGTTTTATTTATATACGTGTTTTTTTTATTCTCTCCTGTTTATATAAATTTATATAGGTAGTTTCAGCAAACAGGAGAGTTATCAGAATGATGCAGAGCAAAGTATCCTGCCACTGATGACAAATAGCGCTCAAGGTGCTGGCGAGTCTCTGCAACTCCAGGCAGCAAAACAAGCAAAAGCCTCGCAGCAGCGCGTGATCACTCCTCTACTTATCATACTATCGGAAGCTTTCTTGTGAAATAGTATGTATCATGATGTATCATGACGTATCATGTTCTCATTTCCAGCAGCTGGTGCAATTTGACTCAACCACCAAAGCCCGAGCTCTCTTGGTGCACGCATGCATGGCCGGTAGGTGCATTCCGTATATTGGCGATGGTAAGGCATTAGCATGAATTTTGACAACGCAGGCACATATATATATACATACATCATGTCAAGTTCGATTTTAGAGAAGGCTGCTGGACACGGGCAACTGTTTTGGTCGCAAATTCTGCTGGCCGGTACAGGCTGCTGTTCAAGGCAGGGCGATTGACGCAAATGCCGATGCGGGACAAGAGGTTCCCGCCAAGCTGGGTACTAGCGTCTCTGAGACTTTCGCAAGTGTTCAGGACAGGAAGCTCCTTTTGCAGGCACCCATTGCAAGCCCACGTGTCTCAGCAACCCCTTGCCCCAAGTTGCAAAACCCTGGCCCCGGCACCCAGCATGATCCTGCAGGTCTTGTTTGCAGGACAATGAATCAATGCACACAGAGAACTGCGAAGGCATCGCCACCAAGTCGATAAACATGCAATTTCAGAACATGTGATCAAACTCAAATACCTAGAAAATCTTAGAAAGAACGAGTACTCTCGAGTTGAGCTTCCAAGAGTTAGGAACCTGATGTTGCGAGAGAGAACATGAAGGCATGTTGTGCATTGATAGTAAGCACTTTCATGGGAAACCTTGGAGATTGGAACTAGACACATTCACATACTAGAAATCTAGAAACCACAAGAACGAACAATTTGTGGGGAGAACAAACTAAGAAGGCTGAAACTGCTGCCCGAGTTTTAATTTTGCAACAGTATAGCTTCTTATCATCTAAGATTGCTGGCTCAGTGCTTGCTTCTGAATGTTCCCAGCGGACTACAACATCCTGTGAAATTGATTAAACATAGTAAACAAATATTCAAAATTATTAAAACTGTCTCACCTGTAATCATTCTATTCAACCCCAGCCTGCCAAGCTCTCCAGCAGCATGATGCGGCAGTGTAAAGAGACCGATGGGATCCGGCATGGCCGGCATGGCCGGCGTCGTGTCAAGCAATTGCAGCCCAGGCTTGAGCAAAACGCTGCACCAAAATGCACCAAAGCTTTAAAAAATGCCCAAAACACCGGAATCTTTGAGGACTGCGAATGCCCCATTCAAATCGTCCAACATATTAGGGATACGTGCATCTCCATGTTCATGTTTAGTTTCATAGTCGCATGTGTATCTTTCTATTGATATACTTGCATTTGTTAACTACTGATATTCATAATAGACGTATAGACGTACATACATGCATACCTATACGCCTATACATACATGTTATGTTCAAACATACTCGTAAAGAGCTTACCATTGCACTACAGTAGATAGGGATTGGGACTTTTGCGGGGGTCGAGCATTTGGTTTGCTGACTGGTGAAAGCAATCCGTTAGGGCTGTGATGAACAGCTAGTGGTTATGAAGAGATAGAGAGGAAGATGAGGAAGGGAGTAAAAAGTCAAGAAGCAAAAAAAAACAAGGATCTTGCAGAGATCAAGTTTCTGTCCATATGTTGTACATTGTTGCACCACATACTTGCCTTTGCAGAATGGTACAGTTTTTTGGCAGGAAAGGTGCATGTGGTTCAGGGAATTGACCCTTGCTTTTGCAACAGGCCCAAGAGTGCTGAGACCATGCTCTACAGTTGTGGATTGATTCTGTGTTGGCAAAAATATTGACCTGATACTGAATACCAAGATACAGAGTAATCCTACCCTACCATGGCCAGTATTGGTTTAATTGGGGGGTCAAAGCAAACGGCGCTTTGTACACATTTGGATATAATTTATATTTTAAATCTATATATTTAAACTCAAAAATGCACCATATTGTGGAGCAACACTTTGTTCAAACATAAAAACCTTCAAAGCAATGCACTTTTCCAAGAGTTCAACCTCTCGTTTTTTGTCTGCATACATACGTGTATATGTATGTTTACAAATATAGGTATATGATATGTACATATATACATATATATATATACATACATATATACATATATATATACATACATATATACACACGTATATGTGTACCTATGTGTATATGTATATATTGCATGTATCTGCACGTGTCTGTGTGCAAGTGCATATGTGCAAATATACATATATATATACTATAAATATAGTAATATATATATATATGTGTGTTATGTCTGTGTGTGTGTGCGTGTTTGTTTAGGTTTAGATCTGTGTATATATTTACATATATACACATATATTGTGTATCTGTTCGTTTAGATCTGTATATATATATATGTATACGAATATGACCTATGTATTCATATCCATATATATATATATACATATTATATACATATATACATATGTCATTCATATGTTTAGATCTGTGTATATAAGTGCAACAGTACGTGATTATCTATACGTATGTATGTATACGTATGTATGTATACGTATGTATGTTTGTTACATGAACACCCACTCTCCAACCCTTCAGAACTATAGACAGCAATCATGTGGTACCGAGAGTAAACTCATCTTGAAATCCCCGTCATCAGCAATCAAACTCGTGTTGACATCCCTTCATGACCTTGTCCTGGGGTGTGGGGGGGGGCAATAGCGTCGATCAATGCAATACTTCAATTCTGCCTATTCAGCTTCAAACTTCGTGACATGAAATCCATGCTGGACATTACAGCACTTCTTTCGCATTTCTTTCAATTATATAGCAGCATTTCAGATGTTTCTTGTTTCAGCTTGTTTCCAAGTCTCGCATACACAACATGTTGTTATTGTACGCATCTAGAACCTTGTCCATGCTCGGGGATGATTTGCGGGATACCGGAGGCAACCATGCCACGTCATTCGAAGCACTCAAAGCAGTGCGAGACTTGCAATTGATATGAGAAGGGAAATAACAGCAGGGGATGACATGATGAGCAGTTGATGATGCAATGAAATGATTTTGAGACATTTCTTGTCACCAAAAACGCATGAAAACAGCACCAGGATAGAGTATTGATAGTTCCATAAGGTCGGACCACGCTGCATATATCATTCATCTATGATATCGATGCAAACGTCAGCTCTCCTTGAACTTTCAAGACGTTGGGCTCCAGACGGCAATGACTTTAACAAAGCCGAGACGATAGGTGTGACAATCATATTCACTTCGGAGTACGCCAGCCGCCTTGGACAGTTCAATCGTGTTCAAACACACCTGCACTGCATCTTCAAACAGGCTCAGAATTCAGAACCGTGAGCTGTACCCAGTGAGAGAGCCCCTGTGTACAGAGCATACTGTGGCCACTACAGCCAACACTACAGTCTATCTCAAATTGCAAAGGGTCCACCCTGGGATCGCTGCAGCATTTCGCAGCAGTTCATGAGGCGCAGAGAGCTAACAGCAATGATGACCGATCTCATCCAAAGATTGTCGATCTCAGCTGCTCTCATCTAAAATCGAGAAAAATGCTGTCATTTCTCTGCTCGGAATTCAGGTTTGAGATTTGCATGCATGGATGTCACAAACATGTTCCATGTCAGTCTATAGTAGAGGGTGTGTGTTTGTGCATACTTGCATGTATATTCATATGATCTCATATGTATGTATGTACATACATAAGTAACTCATGTGATATGTGCATTTATATATATATATATTGATTTTATAATTTATATATATATATATATATTGATTTTAAAATGTATATATATATTACATATATTACATATATACATATATTACATATATTACATATATTACATATATTATATATTATATATGTTGTACATGTTAAATATATATATATATATATATATTGTATATTATATTTTATAATTTTATATGTGTTATATATATTATATCTATTATATTTATATATATATATATTATAATATCTATATATAGATTATAATATCTATATATATATTATATAATATATATGTATATATATATTACATATATACTACATATATTATTATTTCATGTTGTATAGATATAAGATATGTATAAAAAATATATTATACACATATATATATATATATGTATATAGTAATTTTTTATTTATTTCTCCGCCGGCCCACGCGATGAGCAGGGGAACGCGTCAGAGAAAAAGTGTCGTTCTGGCACTGCCGCTTTGGCGCTGGCACCTCGCTGCTCCTTTGGGTTTTGCAGCTGGGTGGTGTTTCGCTGTGGCGAGGCCAGCCCCTTGGCAGCGGTCTCCTTGCCTCCACAGCTGTTTTTCTAGTGAGTTCAGAAGGCGACGTTAGGCACCGAGAGCCGTGTCCCGCAGAGCCCACGAAACCTTCAGCAGGAAGCAAAAACATCGTAAAATGCACTGTTGTTATCCTTTTCGCATATAGAAACTACATCTTACAACCTGGTGAAAACTGCGTAAATACCAGTGTTTTGCTAGGCACTGGCACAAAAACATTGTCAATACCCTAGGCAAAAAAAATCGTAATTGAAGGACCAGATAACCCCACATGTTAAGCTTTCCGATTGTTATGAGACGAAGGTGATGACTTGGGATGGTGGGAGCAGATGATGATTGGATGGGGAAGAGGTAGGACGATTTTCAGGGGTTCAAAAAAAGGGGACAACAAGCTGCATTGCAAGTGCTGCAACAACAACAACAACAACAACAACAAACACAAGAACAAGAACAAGCACAAGCACAAGAATGCGACGAAAAGATGTGTGGTAAGATGGTTACAAGCTCCGCTATGACAAGAACATCACACTGTGCTCTGCACATGCGCGCACGCGCAGAGCACATGAACAACACCAACGCTCACACTACTATACATAACCCTTGTGGCATCGCCGGTGTGCGAAGCTCTACAATATTATAATATATAGATATACACTGTATATATATATATATATATGTGATTATCTATATATATATATGATATATTATGTATATTCCCATACTTGCGTATCATATACGTATATCAAATGCCTCGGTCTCTAGTGCCAAATTGACTTATTCAATACATGGTTTTCTCAAAGTGAGACAATAAGTCCCCGGCCAGTCCACGATCTGAGCAGGTCACTTGACCTTTTGCAATAAAAACCTGGGAGGCACAAGGCAGGCACAAAGCAGGCAAATGGCAACTGGTGAGACATCCGGTTGAATGATTCAGAGCATTTCAGAGCAACTAATGCAATGGAATGCAATGGAATGCAATGGAATGCAATGGAATGCAATGGAATGCAATGGAATGCAATGGAATGCAATGGAATGCAATGGACCCGCCAAGTTTGGTCGTGGTTCATCTTGGTTCCATACGATAAGTAGGGCAAAGGTCGCTAAATGGAGCAAGACCTTGGTTTGCTTCCTGGTTTGCTTCGTGGAAGCCCAAGAATCTGACTCATCAGATGCCCCTTGAGGTGCTTGCTTCAAGGTACAAACCCCAGGGCTTTCGTATTTCATTGCCAATCACCTGCACAAGCATGGGCTCGTTGCAAAGCAATGAATGAGACTTGCATGAGCAGAGAGCAAAACTCAATTGGGCCAACTCATTCTGCAACTCACTCTGCACGTGCCTCTCCAAATTTCATAAAGACGGTGAGTGTGACAAGAGGTAACGCAAGCCCAGCCTCATATCCACAGTTGTAAAACGTCCAGCTTGGATTTTACTTGTATATTTCCCAACAGTGGATTGTGCAGAGCAAAGACTGACCAAAGATACTGAAGAAAGACATGGGTAATATCATGTGAAATCATGGTAAATCAGCTAGTTCAAGGTATCTATATAAAGCATTCTAAAGTATCTCCTGACACTGACATGACCCGATATGGCACAACAATGTGCAACCAGCAACGCACGGATGCTTTGGGTCGGACAAAAACGGTCAAGCTGCTGCACCATTCCGGTGCCTGCCAAACGTCATGCTTTGCAAGGCAAGCGGTTTAGTGATTAGTGCTTCTCATGTCACCCTGTCCTCGTCTCGAAGAGTTGAAATACACAGCAAAACCAGGAGCGAAGTCAATGCCTGGAGGACGGTAAAGGCTCAATAGAAGATAAAGCCACAAAGCACGAAGAAAATCAGGAAAGTCATCAAGGACGTGACAATATGTGGGGCTTCGGAAACATCCTGCGAGATTCTGAAACTACCGAAAGCCTGGATGGCCAAATCACAGAGCTGCGTATACTGTACAGTGGTCCAGTTGAAAGACCTCAAGGGTTGCATCGGTGGATAGAATATCGCACCTTTTGACACATCAAAACACAAAGGGCAATAGGGATCTATAGGGATCGATAGGGATCGATAGGGTTCCATAGCGATTCCGTAGGGATACCATAGGGATTCCATGGACGCTTGATCTTGCATGGCTGGCTGGGCATTTCTACAAACTGGATTCTACAGAAGCAAACACCTCCTATGTACAGTGTGCACTACTAGTAGGGGGCATTGCTGTCAACACCTGCCTCTTGGGAATAAATATGAGAAAAATATGAATACTGAATAATACTGGATACATATTGAGAAAAATCAGAAATGAATCCTAAGACTAAGACGTGACTAAGACGAATCTAAGACTTTGCGATCGAGCCTTTGAGTCTCCTCTTTAAGGCCGTGGCACAATGGCCTCACATTCACGCAGCCGAAAGATCTCCTGCCATGGACTGCCCGACGGGCACTGCCCGATCTGCCCGATCTGATCGATTTCTTCGAGACGAATCGAGACACTCAAAATGGTGCTCCATGGTGGTCCCCTTTTCCAAAAACATTTGCTGCGCTTATACACTTGCGCATACTTACGCTTCAGAGTTGCTTAAGGCACACCAAGCATCAGTAGGAATTCACTGCAGTAGGGTCACGATTGTACAGCTTGCAAAGATCCACTGGCCAAGATGAACTGATGACACACGTCACATTGGACGCCAAATTAGTCCAAATTGCAATGGAACTCTTAATTTCAAGCTAAAATCACCGGAAAAAAAAAACAGAAAGTCCGCGTTACTCACTATCAGCATGACATGCAGTGTGTGCGTGTGCTGCCGTGTGAGTGTGTGGATGTGTGTGTGTGTCTGTGGGAGCTCGCGCTGGCAGTTGCAAAAAACATTGGCAGGAGACAAACTACCTCGCTGCAGCTCAGCATTGCAGCCAGTACAGAATCCAGAACTGGATACATTTGCCAACTGATAAAACAGAAAGAATATGAAAGAAGAAGCTATTTGCACATTTGCTTCGCCAAGGATACATGAATCGTATCTGGCTAGCTCTGCAGGGTCCTGATTCGGGCAGGTTGCAATGGCAAGAAGCACCTGCAAAGATAGGCAGCAACAGCAGTCACTAAGTAGTCTGATTTTCAACCCATGTTCAACCCACAACCCGTCATCGAAGGGTCTCGTGGTAGAAATGTCGGTGTTTTCGACCGACGAACCCAGCGCCTCTTCACTGTGGTGCAAATTTGGAACTAGGCATGCCTTGTCAAACAAAACTCTGAGTGACTTCCTTTGCAAGTCAGCGCTTCGTGGAATTTAATCCAAAGGCTTTCCAAGTTGCAAAAAAATTGACCGGAAGGTAGACTCCTTAGGTTCCCGCAAGTGACATTGCGCATGACAAATCTGACAGAATCTGACTGTCTCAATTTCCAGTGAATCGGATATCTCAGTTGGTCTGTTTGCAGATCCTACGTGAAGAATCTCTGGGTTGAGGCAGTGAAGGCGGGCGTCGAGGTGGAATTGGGAGATTGCGAGTATACAGACACCAGAACACCACCCACAAACCACCAAGACACCACCCCCAATCGAGACGCCAACGAGACTCTGCTGAGATACACCCTTTGCGCAACACACAGAGATACCACGGACTTACTCTAGGACCCGTACTCTCCTTAACACATCTTAATATCATCTACCCATGAGCGGCCAAGGCACGCTCTACTTCCAAGATCGCATCAAAGAATCTCCTCCAGAGTGTCTTGTCCTGCACACTGCACAAGGAATCACAAGCTGAAAATCTGTAGGCGGGTGGCTTCAGCAAGAATTTCCACATTGAGATGAAAGAACGACCATGTGCGCTGCCCGAAAATAATCAAAGTTCACCAAATTTCTCTCATTCGAGCACAGTGCATTCAGTGCACCAGGCTGAACAGGCAGCATGTTCAGCTTTCAGATCCTGCCTTTGCTGGCTGTGGAGCAAGCCGGGCGACAAAGGACGGTATGTCTTCCTGGCAGAACTGATAGGGCAAGAGGAACCAAAAAAATGCATAAATAAATGAAGAAATATTTGCCCAACTAAGAGCCCAGATGGCGAAATTCAATTCCAGTGTCCAAAGCGCGAACATGGCCGCCAATACACCCATGAAAGCAGCAGCACTCTCTGCAGCAAAACCATGTCCCAGAAGCACACATGGCCTCACATAGCCAACTCTTCCAAATTGGAATAAGAACCCTTAGAGATCCTTCTGGCCTATGTGTTTGACATGTTTACAGGGAATGTGCTAAAGTACAAGCTCCCAGGGGCACCTCTGTCTCTGCTCTCCCGTTGCTTTTCCAATGGGAATCCACATCCTCTTGAGAAGGGCCTTCCGTAAAGTTGATGACGTACTGGGCCTGGCTAGGACATGCATCTTCAGATAAATGGTAAGGAACCTTGAGATAGCAAGCACTGTAGATAATTATAGTCGTCACGTTGCCTGCCCATAAACCAAGATCTTCTGGATGTTCGCCTAGATTTCAAAGCGGTTCAAAACTAACATGTTCTAACCCTGGTGCATGATCAAACTGAAAAATTTCAATCTCGGCGTCCGAAAGAGTCGGACTGACTGCGCATATACACCTTGGGCACTGCTACTAGAAGGCTGTCGGGACTTTGCTTCAGGATTCCCATTTTTCTGCGCCACAGTGCCCTACTTCGTCGGCAAAATGTGCCCAAAATTCGACAAGTGTCGTTTGGGCCCAGGATCAACTGCCATGATGTACTCAGGGCCTAAGTGCCGCATGCGGCGCCACTCAAAGCCGAGGCTGTTCCACAAAGTATGGAGGTTGCAAATGCTGGTCTACGGAGACGAGTACCTCAATAATCTTAATATAAAATAATATAAATTACCTTTCCGATTTTCACCACAATCTGCTCTCAATTATTTCTCGTTCCCAGAAAATGTCGAACGGCCTTTGCACATTCTACCGTTCTACCGTTCTACCATTCTACCTGTCTCTGTTTCAGGATGATGCGTCATGATGTGCCAGACCCCTGTTCATGACTTTGTGAGGCCGGCGCGGAAGTACTCGTCATGCCTTCCTGGCAATTCTTCGCTGTGTCTGTGACTGCTGTGACTTGTGACTTTGCTACGCTTTGCTTTCTGGTACCCGCAGGGCCTTTGCTGGACAAGTCGCCCTGCACCTTGTGCCAGTACCTGAGACAATGACAAGTATTGCTTGAATATGCTTGAATCATGCCTAATATATTTTAATCATTTCTAATCTACTTGAATCTTCACTAGAATCACTAGACTGTATTATATAGGTTTTCCGTTCAAGTCGCCGCTATGCAGTGATAACAAAATATCTGAGCTTCGTGCTTGATTTGACCTGATTCATAGAATAATGCCTGGCACTTTGCAGCTGGTCCATGCTTGCACGGTCCGACAAAGAAAGCAACACAGAAATGCTCGAAACATCTCGAAACTTGAAATGCCTTCATGAGGTTCACGGGTGCTTCACCTGCAAATGGTACCAAGAGAGCAAACCACCCCCTGTTGAGTGCTACCCGCCCTAGCGCAGAAAGAAAATGAAGCAAGAGCGGAAACGCTGCAGCCTGGTGTCTGCAGGAATCGTGTTATGTCCTGGAAAGGAAATGCAACATGGGGAAGGAATCCGATGTCATGCCCTGAATGTGGAATGCTAATGACTCCTACTGACTGCCAGCATTTGTTTATTCAGAAGAAACGAGCGAACTTGTTCAACATAGCACGGATCCTGAACGGTCAGGAGGGTAACTTGATGCCAGGAGTCCTGCGCCCAACTAAAATGTTGAAAATACCGGGATGTTTGGAAAGTTTTTTTGAAGTCGTATTGAAAAATAATACATATATATATAATATGTATATATACATATGATATATATAATATGATATGTATATATGCATATATGATACTTACATGTATATATATATATATATTATTCATATACATATATATTATTCATATATTATATTTACATA
>Ga0126342_10008408_pt1 | contig 18490 bp, 18 predicted proteins | sample Cyp1metagenome_FD_92528 | JGI IMG/M metagenome (GOLD analysis project Ga0126342, IMG submission 92528) | Coral microbial communities from Lord Howe Island, Old Settlement Bay, Australia - Cyphastrea 1 metagenome | ecosystem: Host-associated > Invertebrates > Cnidaria > Coral ...
CTTTTCATTTTGCCATCATTGATGCTACGCTCTAAGATCTTCTCTTCAATTTGAAACATGTTTGATGTTACGCTCTAAGATATTCTCTTCAATTGTCCAACATACTTGAGGCTACGTTCCAAGATCTTTTCTTCAATTTTCAAACATCAGTGATGCTGCGCTCCAAGACCGTTTCTTCAAGTTTCCAACATAATTGACGCGACGCTCTAGATGTTCTGTTCAATTTTCTGACATCATCAATGCTACGCGCCAAGATCTTTTCAAGTGTCCAACATCACTGACCCTTTGCTTGACGATCTTTTTTCAATTTTCTACAGTAGCATCATTGATGCTACGTTCTTGGATCTTCTCTTCAACTTTCTACTATCATTGATGCTACGTGCCAAGGTCTTATCTTGTATGGTCAAACATCATTGATGCCACGCTCTAGGATCTAATCAATTTTCAAACACTTCATCATCATTGATGCTTTACTCCAAGTTTGTCTCTTCAACTTTCTAACATTCTAGGATCAGTGAAAAGATGGTCTAAGCTTTTCTCTTGAATTTTCTCACATTCTATCCTGATTGATGCTACTCTTCAAAGTTCTAGCAAAATTGTTGCTACGCTCCTAGATATTCTCTTCAATTTTCTTGAATAGTACTGCATTGATGCTACTCTCCAACATCTTTGTTCAGCAACATCTTTCTTCAATTTTCTAGCATCATTGATCCTCTAAGGTGTTCTCTTCATCAACTTTCAAACATTATACCAGCACTGACCCAACGCTCTAAGATCTTCTTTTCATTTTGCTAACATAATCGACGCTACGCTCTGAAATCTTCTCTTCAACTTTCTGCTATCATTCATGCTATGCTCTGAGATATATTTTCCATTTCCATCATTCTACCATCAAGTTGCTACGCTCAAAGATCTTCCCTTCCATTTTCAAACATTGCACCATCATTGAGTAGCTGCGAGCGGCTGCGTGCTGCCAGAAATGAATGGCAGACTTGAAACCTTGAAAAACATGTTTTGCAGGAAAATGTTTTTCTTCAAGTTTGGAGGTTGGATAGGTAGGATTTTATCGTACCTCACGCCGGACCCGGATAGTCAAAACCATGTGGCAAACCATATACCACCCACGTCTTCCATAGCGCTTGGAAGATCTTGTGGCGTAGCATCAATGGTGGTAGAATGTTGGAAAATTAAAGAGAAGATCTTGGAGCGTACCATCGAGTGGCCGCAAGTGGCCGCAAGTGGCCGCAAGTGGCTTCTGGAGCAAGTGGCGGCAAGTGGCCGCAAGGGGTCTCTGAAGCAAGTGCATGGCAGCCACTTGCAGCCACTCGAGTGGCCGCAAGTGGCCGCACATGGCCGCTTTCCGCGATTTCAATTTCCACCCTCAAAGCAACCCCTCTGGAAACTATTTTGCTCGTATTCATCAGAAATTTTGTCGTTGTATTCAGAAACTAGTTTCCGCGGTATTCAGAAATTATATTATGCGTATTGAGAAACTATTTGTCGTCGTATTCAGAGACTATTTTGTCGTATTGAGAGACTACTGTAATACCGCCAGTGCACCACTACTGTTCAGGCACTAGGTGATTAGGGTTTGATTCAGGGTTTATATATGGTTTATTTACGGTTGGATTATGATTTAGGTAGGGTTGCTTCGGAGTTTATCTAGGATGCTAATTTAATTTGAGTTTTTTTTTGGGTCTGGAGGCTTGGCTTTTGGCTTTTGGATTTTTGCTTTTGGCTCTTTGCGTTCGATTTCTCGATGGTTTTCATTATTTTTTCCTTGGTTTTCATCGATTTTTCGATGTTTTTCAACGATCTTTCCCTGGTTTTCATCGGTTTTTCCATGGTTTTCATCGGGTTCTCCCTGGTTTTCATCGGTTTTTCAGTGTTTTCAATCAATTTTTCCATGTTTTTCATCGATTTCCCAACAGCTATTATTGTTTTTCTGTGCTTTCACCGATTTCTTCTTCTTGCGCGGTTTTCATTTTCATCATGACATCTTTTTGGTGACGGCGCCCATGGAGGGGCGGGACTGTCGTCACTTTTGCACATTTTTTTTTTTGGGGGGTTTGGGGGGGGTGTAATACCGTCCTGTGGTCTGTGTTGTCAATAACGATTTCCTGCTACGTTGTAACATCTTCTGTAAGTAACTTGCAGGACGTTCCTGGTACGTTGTAACATCTGCGCCAAGTAGCTTTCAAGACATTCCTGATACGTTGTAGCGTCTTCGTTAAGTAACTTGCAAAACGTTCCTGATACGTTGTTACATCTTCGTCAAGTAACTTGCCAGACGTTCCTGATACGTTGTAACATCTTCGTCAAGTAACTTCCAAGACGTTCCTGCTACGCTGTAACATCTTCTGTAAGTAACTTTCAAGACGTTCCTGATACGTTGTAACATCTTCTTCAAGTAGCTTTCAAGCCGTTCCTGATACGTTGTAACATCTTCTTCAAGTAGCTTTCAAGACGTTCCTGATACATTGTAACACCTTGGTCAAGTAACTTGCAAAACGTTCCTGATACGTTGTAACATCTTCGTCAAGTAACTTCCAAGACGTTCCTGCTACGCTGTAACATCTTCGTCAAGTAACTTGCAAGACCTTCCTGATACGTTGGAACATCTTCTTCAAGTAGCTTTCAAGCCGTTCCTGATACGTTGTAACATCTTCGTCAAGTAACTTGCAAGACGTTCCTGATACGTTGTAACATCTTCGTCAAGTAACTTGCAAGACGTTCCTGATACCTTGTAACGTCTTCTTCAAGTAACTTTCAAGACGTTCCTGCTACGCTGTAACGTCTTCTGTAAGTAACTTGCAAGATGTTCCTGATACGTTGTAACATCTTCGTCAAGTAACTCGCAAGACGTTCCTGACACGTTAACATCTTCGTCAAGTAACTTGCAAGACGTTCTTGATACGTTGTAACAACTGCTTGAAGTAACTTGCAATAATTGTCCCAAATGGATCCAAAAGATCACGCGTAGCAGGCACACGGTTTATTGACCGAACATGGGATCATATGAAATCATACATCCCATGTAGTCTCTCTTCAAGGAAATTAAATGCACGTGGCACAACAGCTGCCTTGATGAAACACTGCCTACTATGGCAATGGTTGCACGAAGTGTTAGCTCCTGGCTACTCCCTATGGGATCACTTAGGAAAACTTTGTAAAAAACACAACATGGCGTCTCGCATGAAGATGAAAAAAAAGTGACGATTGTCCACTTTCAGAAACGCTGAAAGCGCCGCACTTTTACAGGCGCCGTAACCATATTTTTTTGTTTTTCCATCGATTTTCTCGATGGTGTTCATCGTTTTTTTGATTGCTGTTATCGATTCTTTCATGGGTTTCATCGATTGTTTCCATGGGTTTCAGTTTCATCGATGTTTTCCATAGTAGGTTTTGCCCTTTTTTCCACGGGTTCAATTTGTCAGATTTTTTTTTAAAAATTCAAACTTGCACATTTCTAAGTACACTCCATAGCGCATGCATATTTATATTTTGCACACTTTCTATTCTTAGATACAGTAAACCCTAAACCAACCCTGAATCCACCTTAATCCAGTCCCAAATAAAGCCTGAACCAACCCTAAAGAAATCCTAAACCAACACTATGAATGACAACAGACAATGAAACTATTTGCACCTAAGCTTAACAGGGTGCACCAGTCTGCATTTTACATGTTCACGAGGTGCATCTTGCACGTGATATACACCATGAGTACCAAATTCAACTTACAGCATTACATATGAGAATAGTTATTGTCATTTTGCTTTGGGTGGAAGGCGCTGTGCCCTCCCCCCAATACCCCCCCTCCCGCTTTCTTACATTTAGACCCAAACTTGCACACCTGTAAATACATTACTCTACATATAGATATATATATATATATTATACAATTATATAATTTGATATTATATAACATGGAAAAACAATGAAAACCAAGGAAAAATCAATGAAACCCATGGAAAAATCGAGAAAACCATCAAGAAATGGATGAACACCATCGACAAAATCGATACAAAACGATGGAACAAATAAATCGATGAAAACTTGCGAAATCGCTGAAAACCGTGGAAATCGATGAAAACCATAAGACAAAGAAAACCAATGAAAAATGAATGACCGCTGCCTCCAGACCAAAACAAAACAACATATATCCCGAAACAACAAAAAAATAATTCAGCACCCGTTTATTAGGGTCGGTTTGGGGTCTATTTATTTAGGGTTCATTTAGGTTTGTCCAAATTAGACGTGTTTCTTTGGTTGTCGAAGCAGACGTTTTAGTTGTCAAGCCAGCCTTCGACCATGACTGGTTGCTTCTCGTGCATTTTTTTAGAGATCATCATCTCGGTAGTTTCCAGCTTCTGTCACCTCAGTTTTTGAGTACGCTGTTTGTAGTTTCAGAATTCAAGTCTCCGAGCACAACTCTCCAGTTTCCGAATACAACTTGCCGGTTTCCGAATACAAACGTCCTTCCTCTGCCTCAAGTGAGTCCATGTCCCTGAGGGATGAGTGATTTGGATTGATTTGGCACTTTGACCTTTGCTGATTTTTCTGCCTCATCTGTATTTTTGTCCTCGGACTGGATGAAACGGAAGGCTCTCCAGTTGAGCGCGCCACTCTGGCAGGTCACCTGGACCTGATCTCCACATTCTTGAGCTGTGCGCCCTTGAGCCACGAAGTGACTTGCAAGATCTTGCAAGAAGGTCACGGTCTCCCTGGATGGTTGTCACAGGGTCACATGTTTTCATGTTCTGTTGATATGGCAGTGTTCTGCAAATGATTTTTGCAATGACTACAGTACTTTCATATATTGTTGTACGGGCCGTATCCGTCCAACTATTGGGATGGATTTGGATCTATTTGGCAGTTTGGACGAGGTCACATTACTGGGCCGCACCCCAGTCTCGCAGCCAAGGAGAGGGGTCGTGTACTCCAGCTTTGCAGCCGAGACAGCATGGCGGCTGCAGACCATAAGTTCGATGAGAGCTGGACCTACAAAGAGCTCAGGTTCCTTGTTTGTTTCGGACGACCCCTCGTGTTTCTGCGGTAGTTCACTCACATAAGTTAAAGGTGTAAAAACCGTCAAGGAGGATCATGTTGGAAATGTTACAATGTTTGATTTTATACATTTTTGATCATTTTTACACCCCTGATGACCCTCCATGATAGCGGATGAAGGAAACGCCTCTGTGTTGCAACAGCTTGTGCCCCAGCAGGCGATTGGGCCGCTCTCCCGACGGTGCCACTTCATTCCGTCCAGCCACTCGCGTACATCTACAGCAGAGTCACGAAGGCTTCCATGCTTATTGATGCTTATCAAATCTTATCAATGCTTGATGTGTTTGCCACAATTCTACCCACAAGCACTGCCAAAGAATCAATTTGCACCCTTTAGCTTCTTGCGAACACGTATCTTCAATCTCTATTGACTCACTTGGTTGACTCCGGTGTTTGACGTGGTTGCAGTTTGTTTTGCTGATCAGGCTTCAATCAGTCTGCCAAAGAGTTTCTGGAGCAACAATGGAAAGCGGTGGTGGGATCTGTCACGGGTACTCAGATTGAATTGGTGTTATTGACTTCGACGGATTGGCTGTGTGGCTTCGTGTGACTTCGTATGACTTCGTGTGACTTCGTATGACTTCGTGTGACTTCGTGGTTTTGCGGCTTCATCCATTCCGTTTCGCAAGGTTTCGCAAGGTTTTGGTTCCTTGTTTGGTTATTTTTGTTCGTCATTGCTTGAAACTCTTCTTCTTGGCCGACTCTCTCAGACCATCCAGAACTCAGGCCTTCAAAACTATGAAGATCTTGTAGAAGTTGTGAGGGCAGAGCTGCAAAAGCGTGCAGGGCAAAATTGCCAGAGAGACTGTGACTTGTGACTTGCACTCATCTTTTTGCAGTGCCTCTCAAGTTTGTCATACTTGAAGATCAGCATTTTTTCATAGCGATCAAACAACACCCGCTGGGCAGTCTTTGGAGCACGCTCAGAAACGAGGAGCGACCATTTACGCTGAGTGGCCCGTCTTGACAGAATTAAGAATGGGGGGTACACACTGTGGGACATACACACCACACATACCGAAAGGATGGTTTCGGAGACTCTTTGACGAGCTTGCACTTGAGCAGGTACTTGGGAGGTGCCTACACTACGGATGCATATGACATGACTGCTCCACATCCAAAGGCCAATGCCTTTATATGTGGAATTGCCACTCTGTCCACTGTCAACTTCTTGCGCCAAGTGTGCATGTAAAAAAGTGAATTCAATAGTCAGCCTGGTTTTCCACAGTTTGTGCCAGGGTGATGGTGTGGCACGGTGCATCAAAACAGCAATGAAAAATGCTGGGGTGGAGCCAGAGGAGGTGCCTCACTGGGCCTTACAACCCCTGGGCCCATGTACTGTTTGAAGAATTTTCAACATATCTCAATCATCCAAAATCATTCAACTTGTTAAAAATTTAAAACCCATTCTTTTAACTGCTGTGAAAGCTTTCTAAAACAATCCGATTCTCTGGATTCTTTGGAGCCAGTGATGCCCGCAGAGCCAGTGATGCTTTGCAAATGGCGAAGCTTGGGAGGTTGGCTACTTGAATTGCCATGGTACGTCCACTCCAGCTGGAGACATGGCGGAGGTGGGCTTCAAAATCCTATCAGTTTTGAGTTTGAAGAATCAGATTCGCAAAGAAGGGTTATATAAGTTATATATCAAAATATATCAATACATATCAATATAATTTAATTATACGATGTAGAACAATGTAGAATACTTCAAGATCGTGCTTTGATAATCTTTGATATCATTTCAAGTTTCCTCTAAAAGCTTATTGTTATCTTGTGTGAAACGAATCATGAAGGATCAGACATCTGTGTTTTCTTTGTTAACTTGTGAGGTCAGGGCGATTGAGCGAGCCTTCGACCACAAAACTGACAGCCTCATTGCAAGCCAGAGCATGGTTTGATTTGAGAAAGCTTTAGGCTAACTCGTTACTTGATAGCTTGAAGGATCATAACATGCAACGGAAAGCCTGTGGAATTCCAACCAACAGCTTAGGACCCCCTGGCTCTTTCCCACAGACTGCCAAGAAAGAACTTGCTCCGGCCTTTTCCACATGGATATTACATGATATTTGACCCATTTGTATGCGATTTGGCATCTCATGTACATGTAAATCTACCATAGAATCTAGTAGAATCTAGACCGTATATTTGAGACATTCTAGGACCATATGGAATCTCTTATCATGTGCTATACAGAACTTGTCTTTGGCCATTTCCCACTGCTTCAGAGCTTCAGCCAGGTGAACAGCTCCAAGTCCATGATTGGACACTGTTTGGGAGCAGCTGCTGGAGTTGAGGCTTGAACTTCTTGAATCCACGACTATTGGAATACTATGAAGCAAACAAACCAATCTGCACTCCGAGAGTCAGTTGCTGTCGAGTCATTTGTATTCATTCGTTGTACTCAAAATCATGGTACGTAAACTCAAGCCTGTCTGAAGGGAGAAAGAACAGCATCTTGTCTTGTTGCCAATCAAGTCAATCAAGTCTCCAGCTTCCAAGATCTAACCAGGCAGTCGTCACTGTCCAAGCCTTGAAGCATCGCAAAGCGACTTGGCTACAGAGCCGCAACAGCTCTCATAATCAACAGGGATCCTTCAGATGAAATGCATTGGCAGCCATTAGCACATGGTAAACATTGATAAATTTGCACGGATGGACATCATTGTAGAATCTTATTCACTTGCAACAATTGCAACATTAACGAAGGAGCTCGGAATGCTTTGGCTTCTTGGTGCTTCTACATCTGTCAGTTTTTGTCAGCCTGATGTTCCTTCTACTTGGAGCATTAGGGGCCTTCTACAGGTTCATCCGACCATCAACCTCGAGGAAAAGGAGGAGGATTTTAACTTGACGACACCATCAGAGGCAGAGCTGTCATGCGATGCAAAAGCAGACCAGTCCTTGTGCAATATTCTGTTTCAAATTCAATAACAGCAGCAATTAGACGTCATACCAGACTCTGGAATCGTCGAACAGTTTTGTCCCTTAGAGGGAATATGGTACCCGGGAAGCAGGATCGATCGAAGTCTGATATTTTGTTTTTCTTTCACCATACATAAGAGTGCCACTGCATGCGACCACCACGGAATGTGATGGTGGTTTCGCATGATGCTTCAAGTGTGGAAGGCTATGGATCTGCCAGATTTGAAAGTAGCCGCAAGCAACAGCTTTGGCCCGACTCCAAGTCTCATTGAGGTTGTACTGTCTTAGCATGTCCTGTCATTTGCCAGTCTGAAAGCAGTTCTGAAAGAGTGGAGGAGCCAAGTTTGCGGACAACCTAATGCAGGTCTGCAAATCCGTGCTTTGTTGAGAACATTCGCCTAAGGTTTCGGAGGTCACAACAGCTGTGTCATTTTCAGGAGGTGGGCCTGGGACACCTGGGATCTGGGTGAGGTCTCTGAATCTGAGAGTGTCCAGTCTCGATAAACGGAGGTGGGAAGATTGAACTGAAGCTATCTGAAGCTTCCGGCTTAGAATCGTTCAAGTGGCATACAGCGGCATACACATTGGAAACAAGGCCAGTTTGCGACACTGCGAGATTGAACTGATTGAACTGAGTAGATACAGGCAATCACACGGCGGCACACTTCATGCGCTTTATTCTCAGGCATAGATCCACAGCTGCTAAGGTGTGCGGTGTACTCTGCAGGCAAGATGCCCAAAGAAGGCGGCTGGCAGAGAGTCACCCACAAATAGATTTTCGATTTTTCGTTCTTTTAAGTCAAACTACAGAGCGACTTTCTCTGCTTGAGTTTTACACCATGAATGTTGATCTTTTATGCTGGTTCTGGGACGAAGTCAGTAAAGATAATTTCAGAGGGAGTCGATCTGCCACGCTGCAGCTGCAGCTTGCACTTTCTTCGTTATTTTCCTGCACTTCAGTGCAGTTCATATTTTCCAACCTGTTATTTCAATCTTCCGTATTTTCCACAGTGACAACACGACTCCTTTGCGCTCTCCCTGATGGTGCTGGAGCAATCTGGAGGTCAAAGGCCCTGCAAGTTCGCTTTTTTACACGCCATTACGCTTCAGACATGTAGGGTTGGCATCGTTGCATTGCAAGCATGCAGGTGAGGACCGTGCTTTTGCCCTCTGTTTGGCTCAAGAACTTTTTGTGTGCCCCACTGGCCTGATGGAGAGATGACAAGCTTCAGTAACTGCAGTACAAAGGTCGAATATTCAACAATTGTAACTGAACTTCAAGCACTGACTCTCTGTTAGAGTACACAACTGCTTGGCTTGGCTTTGATTTGTAAACTCTTGCAGAACAAGCCATTGGACAGCTTGTCATATTTCTTTGTTGTGAAGGCGTTTTTATTTAGCGTCTTTGCATTTGGACCAAGAGTTCGCCTTCGGACACCAGTGTTCCTGAAAAGCTGTGAGGCTGGATGTGCTGTTCCAAACCCCAAAAACAAGGGAAAATGGAACATACCACGAAACATATTCTGGAGACTTCGCATAGGCAGTGCAAACGAATCTTCAGCATCTCCAATGAGCCCAAGTTACAATTGCACCAGAATTCGTTGAAATAATCGAATTCGTCGACCGCTTCATCCTTGATCCACCCACATTCTGGCGTCTGAAGTTGCCATCGGCTTTAATCAGGCTACGGGCCATGGCACAGCTGGCTGCAGTGCTTCGGGTTTCCATTGCTTGGCTTTTGGCAGTCGCTGCAGACCCTGCACAAAGGACCCGAAGTTTCTGTTGGTCGAGCGCGTCACACTTTTGGCTCAGCAGATTTTTATATCCGATGCATCTCGGATGAGTTGAAGGCGTTGCACTGTTGCGAAAATTTGCAAAATGTTGGCTGAAACTGCGCAAGCCAAAGGAACTCAACGAACCTTCGAGGAGGTAGCAACGGTAGTGCTGCTGGTGTGGATCTTAGTGGATGCAAACTACAGCATGGTCACATCTGGTGGCAGGCTTCAAGGTGAGCATGTGCACTGCCTTAGACAACTGTCGGAAATCCTTCGACCATGTTAGACCTTGGACTAGCCTGGACTACCAACTCTCACTAATTCTTACCGATATTCTTATCGATTCTTACTGGAGTCTTACCAATTTTTACTGATTCTCATTGATTCTTATTGATTCTTATCGGTTCTTGTCGATTCCTGCCAAGCCTTCGAGGTGCCGATTCTGACTGCAACAGTGTTCCAACTTGGTCTTCATGCATGCGAAGAAGGTAGATCCCAGTGAATCGGCATTTGCTCATTTTATGCCTGGTTGAGGCAAGCATTAGCTAACGAAAGTTTGCTGCCAAATGCACTCTTTAAAGGTCAATCTCTGCATTTACCATTTCTTGAGGTGTTGTGCACCCGGAGACCTTTGCTACCGGAAGGTTCCAAGCCTGACTTTGTTCTCGGCAAAGTTCATGGGGGACTTGTCCGACGTGTGTACTCTCGATTCCGACCAGGATGCGCACTATGCCCAATGTCAGCCCGAAGGGCACTGTTCTGAACATGCTGGTTGGAAGCTAGTCGCAACAGTGGGCGCCAAATCTCCTGACCTTGGCAACCCGAGGTCATAAAATACATCAGTGTGCTCAAGTTTGACAGATGGGATCTGTGGTAAATTTGGTGAAGATGGTACAACATCGTCTCAATTGGAAATGTTTTTGGTCGCACGAGAAAATGACATTTTCATACATTTTCGTACATTTTCATAATTTGTGATTACGCTTGCGCACAGACCAGTCTTGATTTCTGGGTGGTTTGGGGTGGGCGTGAACCCAAGTGAACTCCCAGGTGCTTTATTGCCGGGAACAGATATGAGGGGGATGGAGTAGATAGAATGGAAACACACAGTTCACAGTTTGAAGATGCTTCTGATGTTGTGGACAGATTGGGTTGGTTGGCTTGCGTTAAGATAAATTCCATTTATATCCATTTATATAGTCAATCTAGCTGCGAAACGTCCAATTCTCTCCCTTTATTAGAGATGTGCTAGAAACTTCCTGTGGAGGTGGGAGGCATCTCCTGGTCTCTTAAAGGCATGCTTGAGCAGAACACCTTGAATTTCAAGAAATGTCTCAGAGCATAAAAGCCAAAGTACGGTTTTTGCCCTGTGTGGTATGGTTTTTCTGAAAGATGACGTTCGGAACCGCACTCCCAAACCAGAAAACCCAACTCAGAAAAAACACACTTGTACTAGTACACATCCCTAGAGCGAATGAACCTCAGAACACGTGAGAAAATGTAATAAGAAACCAACCAGGGAAGACATTCTTGGCCGATCAAGACCAATGGACCAAGGACCTGCAAAGTTCTCTCGCCATGGGAGGAATGCTCCGCTCCTAGCTCTTGCAATGGCTTTCATAGCACAGGCATGTCTAGAGACTAATTAAATTGGACAGCGTTCACTTGCTCACATTCTAAAGGTTCAGCGTTTGAATCTGTTTGAATCTAAGTACTGCATGTACATGCACCCCGGTGTACATGTTCAGCAAGGTCAGGATCTGAACAGCGAATGCAAACGCTTCAAGAATAGAGGTGAGTGCGAAGACAATCCGGAGTGACTTGCCTGAAGAGATGCCAAGTGATCAAAGTGATCTTCTGGAATACATTACATCATTATATAATATACTAATGCTCAAGCTTCCCCGGAGCTTCCCCACTGCATTTCCTCCTCATTTCCTCAACCCGACATTCTCAAGCAATCTCAAGCAATCTCAAGCAATCTCAAGCACATCTCTCATTATCTCTCCCCAGGTGGATGTTGTGGTGCGGCTCTCAAGTCATTGACACAGGTGTACATGAATTCATCATGGATAGATCATGAACACATCATGAATACATGTGAAGGCACATGGCACACATGTGCAAAGCTGTACATCAGGATGGTAAAATTTAGAGCCAGCTAGGACACTTCCTGGGTGTGCAGGTCTTGAATTGTCAAACCCAGAAACTCAAGGATGAGCCTGGTCACCCCACAAATGATCAGCTCTCCGGTGTTTCTTATGTTCCCTTGAGTACTGAAACTGAATCTTTGTCCTTGCTGAGTGTAAGGTTTTGCAGGCGCACCTGTGGCCAATGTGATTTGTGACCACTTGGATGAATTTTTCCACAAACGCGGGTTTTGAGGCTCAGGCTGAGGTGCATAGATCCTCTTTGCGTTGCACCTTTTTGAAGATTTTGAAGCAAAGCACAAACACGCCTTGATTGCGACATATTGCGACAAAAGATATGATTAATACGAATTAATACGTTATTGAGATGCAAATGGTGCAAATCCACTCGGAGCCTGCCTGCAGAGTACTTTGTGAAGCTGGTGCCGCCTGAGATCCTCAGGTGCCACTAGTTCTCCATGCCGTAGATGAATTCACGACGGCTTCAAATTGCAGCCAGTTGTGTGTGCATCTTGGGATTTGCATGGCTCCTCCCCGCGACAATTGCGGATGGTATTGCCATTTACAAAAATGACGAAAATTGAGGAGTGTTTGCCGTGAGTGACACCGTGAGTGTTTTTGTGGCGCAAAGCTTTCGCCACATCCGCGCGGCGCAGTCCAAGACTCGCTGTCACTGTGACTTGGTGTTGTGCTCTGGCTTACAAGCGGCTGACAATGCGTTTCAAGAAAAGCTCTGAAACTGGCCAAGCAGCTCGGAGCAGATCCAAGCAGAAGCAGGTCCAAGCAATACAAGCTGCAAGTCTTGCAGTCTCTTGGATGGCTGGTTCTATATAAGTAAGTGTCCAAAGAAGATTTTCTGCGGGAAATGCTTTGCTTGGACTCTCTTGAGAGTTTCTTGCCTGTCGGGTAGATGAGTGAAGCCAGAAATTCTTCCAGCAGAGGCAGTCCCAATGAATTTTCAAGCATTTATGGAATGCGTAAGAATGCGTAAGAATACGAAAGGGAATTCTGATGTGAAACTAGACGCAAGTGTTCTGTTCTTATCTTTTCTTTGTAAATAATCAATGTTTTCGATGCGGAGCATTTGACATCTAGAGTCGAAGGGACCAAGGGAGCTTGTTTTGCTTGTGTTGGACGATTCTGCCGGTTCCTTTGTGACAGGCTTAATTTGTGGCTGCCTGAACAGCATCTGTCCATCAAACTAAACATGAACGATTTGCCGTCAAAAAAATCGATTTGATGGTCAGACAGCCAGCCATGTTGGTAGCTTCCTCGATTCGCCAGGATGAGCTTGAAGTGTACAAAGCTAGTCTTGAGGAAGAATCAGAAGCTTCGCTTGGACAAGAGGAGAACTTGAAAAAGTCCGTTGCATGGCAGGATATGTCAGGATGAATATGGACGCTTTTGCTTTCCACCCTTCCACACGAAGACTTCCAGACTATCTGCGTCATGGTGTAGCAACTACTTTGATGATCTTTGATGTAGGGTCCTTACATAGCCTCCGTGGCCCTTTCGTCTCGAGATGTCTTGCAATATCTTGGGGTGCAGCATCTTTTGATGTTGTGCACACTTACATTGACCTACGTTGTTGAGTTGCACCCAGAACTTACATTGAAATTTATTCTCGTTGTTTCGCCCAATGTTTATCCGCTGAGTGTTTACTTGCATTGAGATTGCGGACAAGATTTGTTCGACAGCATTTCCTCCGGAGATACACAGGGTTGGATTTCATTTTTGCACCACACGGGAAGGGCCCCGGTCTTATTTTCGAAGCCAGTCTTGTTCCTCACAGTTTGCACAGTTTGCACGCATGAGACACTGGATTTTCATGGATCATCACAGTGGATTTGCCAACCTGCCACGGTGTCTCAAGAATTGGCCGATGCGATTTATCGGAGATTTGTTGTAAGTTGTTAAGTTAATTTAAGTTAATTTAAGTTATAAGTCCTGATGATTTCACCATCTGATCGTTCGCCTCCAATTCAGACCAGTCCTTGCGCCTGCTTATGATTCGATTGTGACGGCATGCGAGCAAAATGAGGAAACATCATGCCCATAATGCAAGTGATACCGTTGTGCGATCTCTGACATCAGAGTTTGCAATATTTTGTAATGGAATCGCCTCTTCATTGTATCAATTGTATCCCAAAAGATCTCGCCAAAACGAATCGAACATTGGCGTTTGGTCGAACATGGTGCCTTCATGAATCATTTGCACAATGGGCCAGTCGCCTGGACGACAGGTGGGACGTGGTGGGACACAGTGGGACCTGAAAAGCACCAATATTTTTGTTTTTTTTCAGGTTTCTGCCAATTTCTGTCAATTATTTATGTCAATTTTTGAAAAGTCACTTTTGTGATCTTTTGTGTCATTTTTCATTAGTTTTTTGGTGTTACAGGGAGAGAGGCAGAGATTTCTTGATGTACTCCTTTTGAGGCTGGAAAGAAGGATGGGAGTGCATCGAATGGCTGGCTGGCTTCGGCGCTTGGGCACCCCAAAGAGGCACCGCCAGTCATCGCATGTCGCTGTGCAAATCCAGCACAAACCTATCGCAGTCCATGGTAGTAAGTCTGGTAGATGGTAGTAGTGACCTAGTAGTGCTGTTGGCTGTTTGATGTTGTTTGAGCACGAACGCTTGGAAGGTCCAGTCTTTGCCGCAAGTTGAACCTGGTGATGAGGCAAACCTCCACGAAACCAGGCCCCTGACATTCTTAGAGGATTCATTTCTATTTCACACAGCCATGATATAGAATATAGAATTATAGATTATGGAGTTCAGATGCGCAGGCAACTCAGCTCCTTGCTTCGGCCGACGGATGCGCGACTTGATCGCATTCTTGAGATAATGTCAGTGATAGTATCTTCATGTCGATTCACTTCTCTGTCAAAGGGACCAAGCTTGAGTTTCAGTAAAGGCCTGTGCAAAATTCATAAACTGCAGATTCCTACAGTCTGTTTATACACACACGATCACACACGCATACACAGATACATGTACATGTACATTACACTCACACTATAAATACATACACATACATACACAACACAATCATACACATATGTATATATATATAATAGATAAATGTATATATGTATATACATGTACACATAATCGAAGGAAATTTAGAAGTCAAACTTCCAACAATATGGACAGATGGAAAAGAAGAGGTGGGAAGAGTCAGAGAAGAGAAGAGAAGAGAAGAAGAGAGAAGATCAGAGAAGAGAAAAAATGCGAAGAAAGAAGATGCAGGTGCGCGAAAAGGTCGCGATTCACTGTGTTTTTCAAATGATTTGTGGCTCCGAAAGGTCGAAAAGTAGGCTCGCTAAAGCGGCGGGTGCGGAGCCATGTGCTCAGATGAGAGATGAAAAATTGCACGCCGTTGTGGCGCGAAGCTTGCAAGTGAAAAGCTAAAAACACCTGACGTTCGGAGCACTTTTGGAAGTTGAGATGTCGAAAAAGTGCACGCTGTTGTGGCGCGAAGCGCATTTCCAAGTCAAAACGTACAAAGCACATACCCTCAAGTTGGAAGGTTCTAGAATGGGGGCCCCCTTAGGGATGACGAACTGGGGTTCTAAAATGATAAAAAACCATTGTAGAACCCCCGGGCGCGTAAGCATTGTATAACTTTGGAAGTTTGTAAAATACTATATGATGATGTATGGTGCAGGTTTTGTGCAGGTATCTGTGGTCCCTAGTCAGCGGGTGGTTGAAAGCAATTTTCCAGTTTGATCCTCCTGTTGAAACCACGGTTTATGATGATTTACAAGGCTCGATTGCACTATGTCGGGACAATATGGCCGAACCAATGCCATTTGGCAAAAAAAACGAAAAGGATCATTTACAGATACACGGTAGAAAATTGACAAATTGATAGTTCAGTTTGTTTCTGGATCTCTTGCGAGAACATTTCGTAGCTGTACCTTTACCTTTGCATTCACCGCAGCAATGATTGCATGGTTTTTTGATTTTTTTTTCGCATGTTTGCTTCTTTTGCCGTCACCTGAGGTGCACATAAAGTGGCTTTTGCATGTTGTGTCAGAAGAAGCTGTAAAATCCCGCGTCGGAAATGTACGTGCATTTGCTGGGGATTTGCATGCATTTGGGTTGTTTTTTGATTTAAGCCTGGGGCGTGGGTCAAATATTGTTCAGCTCAGCATCTCTGAAAGAGAGGGCCTAATAGGTGAAGTGAGCGGCAAATTGGTAGGCAGAAATCTTCACCAACTGGGAAGAGCTGTAGTGACAGACACATGAATGTCAGGGATAATCAACTCAGCTAAAGCTGTTTCTGCCATCTTTTGTTCTTGTGCAAGTAGACCAATGCGTGTGCAACAAATGAACATATCTAAGTTATCTAAGAATACCAGTAGTACCGCATGAGGCGGTGGCGGAAGTTTCAAAATTAGGACACCGAAAGGAGAGGTTGGTTGTTGTGAATCACGGATGGCAGAGCGAATCCACTGATGGACCAAAAGGTGGCTGGAGTTGTGTTTTTTTGGAGTGGTTGCACTGGTTGCAATGGTTGCAGTGGTCACCTGGTCACCTCACCCACAACTGCTGGATGTAGTGTGGTGTAGTGCAGCTGTAGTTGTAGTTGTAGTGTAGTGGAGATGTAGCTGTGGTGTAGTGTAATTAGTGTAGTGTAGTTGTAGTTGTAGTTGTAGTTGTAGTTGTAGTTGTGGTGTCGTGTCGTGTAGTTGTGTAGTTGTGTGGTTGTAGTTGTAGTGTAGTGTAGTGCCATTAGTGTAGTGTAGTGTTGTGTAATGATGTAGTTGTAGTTGTAGTTGTAGTTGTAGTTGTAAGTGTAGTTGTAGTTGTAGTTGTAGTTGTAGTTGTAGTTGTAGTAGTAGTAGTAGTAGTAGTAGAAGTAGTAGTAGTAGTAGTCGTAGTAGTAGAAGTAGTAGTAGTAGTAGTAGTAGTAGTGGTAGTAGTGGTAGTAGTAGTAGTAGTAGTAGAAGTAGTAGTAGTAGTAGTAGCAGTAGTAGTAGTAGTAGTAGTAGTAGTACTGGTACTGGTACTGGTACTGGTACTAGTATTAGTAGTACTAGTACTAGTACTGGTACTAGTACTAGTAGTTAGTAGTACTAGTAGTACTAGTAGTTAGTAGTATAGTCGTCGTCGTCGCCGTCCGCGTCGTCGTCATCGTTGTGGTTGTTGTGGTTGTGGCTGTGGTTGTAGTTGTGGTTGTGGTTGTGGTTGTGGTTGTTGTGGTTGTGGCTGTGGCTGTGGTTGTAGTTGTGGTTGTGGTTGTGGTTGTGGTTGTGGTTGTTGTTGTTGTTGTTCTTGTTGTTGTTGTTGTCGTCGTCGTCGTCGTCGATTGTAATGCAGTGTACTGTAATTAGCGTCGTGTAGTGTAACCTAGGCGTAGTTGCAGTTTTAGTTGTAGTTGTAGTGTGATGGTGGTGGCAGTTGTAGTTGTAGTTGTTTATCTATCTAGCTGTCTATCTGCAAGCTTGAAAGCGAAGCTATTCTGCGAGACATCCTCAGTTTTTGAACCTGACAACATCAAAAACGTAGCATTTCTGCGAGACTTCTTCAATTTTTGAAACTAACTACGAACATGTAATGATGCATGTAATGATGCAACTAGCTACGAACACTCTTTTCATGTACCGAACTGAAAAGTGACTTGCATCTTTTGGTTGACCCCAATCACCAGATCCCTTGAACAGTCAAAAAAGACATCGTCCCCCTTGCAGTAGCTGGTGCCTCACACGTTTGGCCAAGCAGGAGACCATTCCAGAACCCTTCCCGAAGATAGACGCCTCCAGGGTTGGGTAGACAGGCACAACCCAATGCCAAACCAATGCCAAAGAATTTCAAGGATAATCAAGTCAGCTAAAACTGTTTCTGCCATCTTTTGTTCTTGTCCAAATAGACGAATGCCTGTGCAATAAATGAACATATCTAAGTTATCTAAGCATATAAATGTTCTTAAAAATTGTTTTCCCCTTGCAGAAGTTGGTGCCTCACACTCTTGGCCAAGCAGGACACCATTCCAGAACCCTTCCCAAAGATAAGCACCCCCAGCGGTAGGTAGACAGGTACAACCCAATGCCAAAGAATTTCAGCGATAATCAAGTCAGCTAAAACTGTTTCTGCCATCTTTTGGTCTTGTACAAATAGACAATTCAAATGCCTGTGCAACAAATGAACATATCTAAGTTACCTAAGCACACAACTGTTCTAAAATGGTTTCCCCTTGCAGTAGCTGGTACCTCACACGTTTGGCCAAGCAGGGAACCATTCTACTACTTCTACTACTACTACTACTACCACCACTACTACTACTACTACCACCACTACCACTACCACTACCACTACCACTACCACTACCACTACCACTACCACTACCACTACCACTACTACTACTACTACTACTAATTATTACTACTACTACGACTACGACTACGACTACGACGACTACTACTACTACTACGACTACGACTACGACTACGACTACTACGACTACTACGACTACTACGACTACGACGACTACGACGACTACGACGACTACGACGACTACGACGACTACGACGACTACGACGACTACGACGACTACTACGACTACGACTA
>Ga0126342_10008409_pt1 | contig 18490 bp, 21 predicted proteins | sample Cyp1metagenome_FD_92528 | JGI IMG/M metagenome (GOLD analysis project Ga0126342, IMG submission 92528) | Coral microbial communities from Lord Howe Island, Old Settlement Bay, Australia - Cyphastrea 1 metagenome | ecosystem: Host-associated > Invertebrates > Cnidaria > Coral ...
GAGGTGAGTTGTTGTGATGCATGGATGGCAGAGCGAATCCACTGATGGACCGAAAGGTGGTTGGAGTTGTGCTTTTTGGAGTGGTTGCAATGGTTGCAGTGGTCACCTCACTCACAACTCCTGCATGTAGTGTGGTGTAGTGCAGTAGTTGTAGTTATAGTTGTAGTTGTGGTTGTAGTGGGGTTGATGTTGTTGAAGTTGTAATGTTGTAGTTGCACTTGTGGTTGTAGTTGTAGTGTAGCTGAAATTGTAATTGTCTTAGTTGTAGTAATTGTAGTAGTTGCAATAGTTGTAGCTGTAGTTGTAACTGTAGTTGTAGTGTAGTTGTGTTTGAAGTGTAGGTGTAGTTGTGTTGTTGTGTGTAGTGTCGTGGTAATTTTTGTTGTAGTAGCGTAGCTGAAGTAGTTGTAGCGTAGCTAAAGTTGAAGTTGTAGTTGCAGCTGCAGTTGTAGTGTAGTTGTAGTTGTAGTTGTAGTAGTAGTAGTAGTAGTAGTAGTAGTTGTTGTTGTTGTAGTTGTAGTTGCAGTTGTAGTTGTAGTGGCACTTGTAATTGTAGCTGTAGTAATTGTAGTTGAGTTTGTAGCTGTAGTTGAAGTGTAGTTGAAGTTGTAGTTGTGGTTGTAGCTGTAGTTCTTGTAGTTGAAGTGTAGTTGAAGTGTAGACGAAGTTGTAGCTGTAGTAGTAGTGTAAGTTTAGTTGAAGTTGGAGTTGTAGTGTGGTGTAGTGCAGTTGCAGTTGTCTATCTGTTTATCTACATATCTGTCTATCTATATATCTGTTTATCTATTTGTCTTTCTGTTTATCTATTTGTCTATCTATCTACCTGTATCTATCTATCTATCTGCAAGTTTGAAAACGAAGCTATTCTGCGAGACATCCTCATTTTTTCAAGTTGACCACATCAAAAACGAAGCAATTCTGTGAGACTTCCTCAATTTTCGAAATTCACAACATCAAAAACAAAGCAATTCTGGGAGACATCCTTCAAAAATGGAAAGTTGAGTGCAGAGCAGATGGCCTTGTGCCAATGCGTTTTGTGTTGTTTCCATTCCATCTGTTTAAAGTACTGCGGCTGCCACGAAAAAGTGATTCCAGGTCATACGAAGTGCTGCACCTGTCCCGCAAAATCATGCTAGCAAACCTGAAGATCTCATGCTCCAAAATGCAACCTCTCTCAGGAAATCAGGACCCGGACCTCCTAACATCTCTGATGAACATGTCTCTTGTACTGCGCCTGCCACGGAAAATGCATCTTTGCAGATCCTCTTCAAATGTCCCACGCCTGCCATCGTTTTTGGTCATGCTACAAAACCCTCACGTTTTCCTCATTTTTGACAAGGTGCACAATCCCTTGCGCCTGTCACGCGAAACCGCATCTGAACGTCCAAAAGTGGTCCGAACCCCTCGTGCTTTTAACATTTGACTACGAAATGTGCTTCTCGCCACAACAGCGTGCACTTTTTCGAGATCTTAACTTCCAAAAGCGGTCCGGAGCTGGTGTTTTTTTGTACATTCTGACTTGGAAATGTGCTTCGCGCCACAACGGCGTGCACTTTTTCGAGATCTTAACTTCCAAAAGCGGTCCGGAGCTGGTGTTTTTTTGTGCATTTTGACTTGGAAACGTGCTTCGGGCCACAACTGCGCGCAAATTTCATCTCTCTGACCACATGGCTCCGCACCCGCCGCTTTAAAGCGAGCCTACTTTTCGACCCTCCGGAGCCAGAAATCATTGGAAAAACGCAATGAATCGCGACTTAGCTACCTTTTCGCGCATCTGTGTCTTCTTTCTTTTGACACTTTCTCTTCTCTGATCTTCATTCTTCTTCTCTTCTCTGGCTCTTCCCACCTCTGCTTTTCCATCTGTCCATATTGTCGGAAGTTTGACTTCTAAACTTCCTTCGGTAAATATATATATATACGGATATACCATGATTTTTTGTATGCACCATTTTTCTAACCATAAATATTATATACCATAAATGTTTGCAAAACCCGTGGATTTGGAGAGTGCAGATGTTTAGGCAAACCCATGGAACTTATCTAAACATGGACCTAGTGGGGGTAGATTGGTTTGTCCAACATGTGGGATATAGACATATGTAGACAAAATTCTGGCAGCTCGTCAACAAACATGATTTTCTTGACCCTGAGATCTTGGCACACCCAAATTTCAAACGAACCCACATGGGATCTGAACAGTTACATATTTAGTTTCCTTTGGAAATGGCAAGTGCTTGAGTACCTTGATTTACTGGTTTGAACTATTTGTTCGGGTTGCGATAGTTTTAGATGGTGTTGAATGCTTGACCAATACGCATTATTGGCAGATCGAATGTTTTTTGGTTGACTCCTCTTTTACTCCAGGATGATGCGCACCATTTTCTCAAATAAGGATTTCATTGGTTTTGGTCTTTCAATGGGTTGTGATTCATTGTCATTCGCTGGAAAGATGCAAGGAAATTTTGCGGGGCTGTCTGGGGGGCTAAGGGGATGCTGAACAAGTCACACGTCCATGTCATTAGTTGAGTCATCCAAAACATGCAGGGGATGGTACAAACCTTGTGGTTGGAGAAATGGTTCCCTTTACCAGTTCTTGTGGAGGGTATGAGAGTGGATGTGTCTCCCAATTTTGTTGGATTTCCACTTGATGGCCCTAGGTACTAGTTAAGGGTGCTCATTTAAGTTCTGCAGTTTGAGGAATGAGTTGACACCTGAGAGTTGGGTGTTTATTCAGCTGGCGTCGAAACAAAATGTTTTCGGGTATCAATGGTTATTACTCAAGGTGTATTTGCCATCAGTGAATACATCATTCATAGAACTGGTCTATGGGAATATTTACTGAAACTCCTTCTATTTGGGAGTATATATTGCCAGATTTCCTGGCGTCCCGTACTTGCTCCAATAAATCAACCCCTTGGATGATGCCAGTTACCTCTGGCACCCAGGAAAAGTGTGCAACTGAAGGCAGTTGGGAAACAACTCGACAAGGTCGGTCTGCTGAAAGGGCCATGGTTTCTTCTTGGAGAGAACCAGCTCATGGATTTGACAATGAATAGTGAATAGAGTCTACTCAGTTGATTTTCTGAGTGTCTCTGAACGCTAATTCCCCAGCAAGCACTGATTCGCTTGTCAGCACATGGAGGACCCTTCTATTTAGCAACTGGTGAGCAGCCCTGGCCCTGGCCGGTATAAGTTCCCAAAGTGGGGTTGTCCCATTCTTTTCACTATGATTACTAATCCCTTCCCCTATCAGCTACCACCCAAATATAACCTGGATTCATGTGGGGTCACTTATTGGTGGCATTTTAGCAGTTGGGGGATGGAAATTAATGATGATTTATCATCCTTTTCAACTAGCATAGATCCTGCCAAATAGATCAACATAGGTGGTTAGCAGGATTTTTTTCTCTCAACAGCGGCACGGAATTCAGGGTCTATCTTACAATCTATGGGAAAATAACTTCCCTAGTAGGTGTTCCCATATAAAATCATTGGTTTTCCCTGACTTCCAAAAAGAAGATGGCCGGACCATGATTGATTAACCAACCAAAATATATCAAAATATATCAATGGATATATTTAGGTTTGTTAAAGAGCTACCCCTCGCCCCTGTCAGGTGCTTCGCAAGGCTCAGCGGACAGAGAAAGACCTGGCGACCGCGGAGGAGCTGACGAAGCAGAGCGCCTTGACCAGCTTCATCCTCTATGTGGCCTTGGTGGCCCGTTTCTTGGCACCAGGGTTGTCCAAAAATACCAAAGATGGGTTGGTCCAAAACCAGATTTGTGAGGGTACAAACCGCAACCGCTCTGTTGCAGCCAACCAGACCTTAAACCCGTGTGAAATGCAACTATTGATGGATACATAGATAAGATATACGTAGCATCCTTGTGTTTTTCTACGGCAGCACAGGATTAAAGATGTTAGGCAGTCACATGCGCGAATGACTGTTCAAAATGTGTATACATACATACATTATCATACATTGTATACATGAGCAGTGACCAAAACCGGCAATGATGGTTGTCTATTGAGTTGATACTATGATAAAAAGGGAACCTATACCAATATCACTGCAAGGGCCATGCAAGCCTCTCCAGATGAGCCAGTAGAATTTCAGAGGATAAACAAGGGTTCTGGGCACTTCTTTACTTCTCTAGTGTGACACCTTTCTGATCTGATTTTGTCTTTCTGTGTGATCTCAAATACGTATTGTTTATAGTTCCATTTTCTGTCTTACCGTCCTATGAGATGATCACCCCAAGTGGTAACGATGATGGGGTGAAACCGGTGAAACCATCCAACCACCGCTCGCGAGCAGGAAATCTCTACATCCACGGCCGCTGGGTCTATGAAGAGGAGCTACGACAAGGGCTGCAGCAGGGGCAAGAGGAGCAGCACCAGCTGGAAGCGATGAAAGCGGTGATGGGAGATGGTGCTGGGAGCGGTAAAAAAAAGGGAATGTGAACCAACAGACTAGTGACACAGTGACATACATGTTTGATAATGTTTGATCATTAATACTGTAGTGGGTACGAACTATATAGTGACTTATATCCGTAATGGATAATTTATCTACTTTGTGATTTTAAATACTAATAAATCAGTATTGATGGATAGAATTTGCAGACAACACTGGGAATTCCATTTAAAACGGAACAAGGTAAAGCCAAAGATGATGGCCTACAAGTATAACAATGATGCCACAAGAATGGAATAGGATGTCGTCTACCCTATAGCCTATTATATTTATACCATCTACAATCTGTAATGCCGACACAAACTGGGTACAACTAGAAACAAAAAAAGATATTCTCATTGCCAGCAACCAGGGCAAGAACCAGTAGAATGTCAGCAAGAATGACAACATTTGATCGATGGTGAAGCTTGCTTTTGTTCATCCAGAATTCCAGAATGAGGGATGTTGGGGCCCCATCTTATGGAGGTTAGTCCCTTGGTATTCCAAGAAAGATGGTCAATAAGTTGGTCAAACCCCATGCTTTGTAGTCAGATCCCAATGGTTTGAGTGAAATCCACCAGGTTGGACAGTGAAATCGCAATTGTTGATAGTCAAATCGCATTTTCGTGAGTTAAATCAAATTGTTAATGTTCAAATCAACATGTTAGAACATGTTAGATGCTTCAATCAGAACTGTTTGATGATTTTTGATGTTTAGATCCACCATTTTTGAAGGTATCCATTGGAATGATTTGGAATGTGGGTCACTTCAACGTCAGGAGCTCTTGTCCGTCCGTGCCTCCTCGCCGCTTGGCCTGGTGAAGTGGTTGTGGTTCGGTAGCACCGGTGAAGTGAAATGGGTGTGTCTGAACCATAAGAAACCATGGGAGTTTGAGGTACCCTTATTTTTGACAACGCCGAAATACTCCCATCCCAGAAATATGAAACACTTAAACACCCTAAATGGACGCAAATATGTGAGAGCCACTTGCAAAACCATTGTTTCTGGAGGTTGTTCAATGTTTCGGGAAAGGGATTATTCCCATGGGAGGAATCATTGCTGACCTGGAAATTCTTGGACATCCTATATATTAAATGGGAAAGTTGCCTGATACATGTGGCAGGGTAACAAATTGGAGAGACATGGGAACATCCGGCAAGAATATTAACATACATATTAGGATATATTCGGGACAACCACTATGGGAGATGGAAATTAAGCCTGTGAACTTGTGAAAAGCTACAGCTTCAAGGGGATTTGATCTTCAAGCCATGGGATCTAGCATGTTCACTCCATCCACCGTTGCAGGCTTGGCACTGGAACCATCATATGTAAGTTCAAAAATGTGCTGTCAAAGATTTTATATAGTTGTTTGTTCCAGTCAGATTTCTCTCTACCATGAAACTATATCATGGAAGCTGATATCCCTTTCCCGAATGTTATGTGTGTTGATTGCATCCCCCGTTTCTGTTGATCGTCAATCTTCGCCATGACCCTGTACATCCCTGAGTTTCTTTGCTCTCCAATATCCACTTAGGTGTTTCTTGAAATGGGGGATCCCCAAAACTGGTTTCAGTACTAAAATGTTCTAATCTTGCATGATTTGGGGCTACCCGGCTACCCCCATGACTTAGGAAACCCCCATGTGTTGGCCATGGCTGTTGCATCCTTGCCTCAAAGTTCCACGGAGATCTCGCAGATCCGGAGGCGAATGGAACGGGAAGCCTTGGTGCACGAGGCGAAGACGCATCAAGCGAAGCAAAAGGAGAGGATTGCACTGCTCCAGGCTGGGAGTTGATGAGTTTCTGTCAGTTTCCGTATGGGACACAATTGGAGATTTCCCCAACATAAGGGTACCCCAAATCATCCATGTTAAGAGGATTTTGGATTGGCTGAATCTTGTGTAAGAACGCAAGTTGACTGGTCCTTTGTGGTAGTGAATATGCCCTGGGTACACCATGTTGGCGCATACAAAGGTAGCTGGGAAATCTTCTGCAAGAATACTGGAGTGTTGATATATGTTGAGTGGCATTGTGCAGAGAGGGAAATCAAAAGAAGGGCATCACGTACATTTCACGCACATCAAATCCACGGTAAACACGACACGCTCCAGCCAACCAAACATCTTATATGCTTGTACTCGTAGCAGTTCGCGCACGCAAAGAATAAGCATCGATAGTTTTTTTTTGTTTACTTGTTGCGCCTGCTACAAGACATTCCTTTTTTTTCGAGAATTTTGTCCCTATCCTCTAATCTAAATAAGGCACATACAGAAACATATATTGGTATGTCCCACCAACTACTGAAATGTATATAGACATAGATATACGTATTTTCAACAATGTTTCGACATGTTTTGACAAGTCTATAGAAACGGTCACAAAGTTCTTGAGACCCAAATGATGTTTTAAATCATAGTGTGGGACCAATCCATTCTCACACAACCTCCACAAAGACTAAGACTTTGTGTGCTGTTTCATCTTTTCTCGTTTCCATTCCTACAGATGGAATGGTGGTCGGGAATGGCTATATGAATGACTCATACTGTAGAAGGTTAAGGGAAGCGACGCAACGCAATCCCACACTATATATAGATTGAGCATTATCGATCCAAGACATGTACTGTACGGCTTGATTTTGTTTGCCACACACTTTTTGCGGGGAAATCACCCAGAAACACCGACGTACTCTGTATTGATTTATATTCATAATATGATGATAAACAGGCTATCATCTTTACATACAAACATGCATGCATACATACATACATACATACCTACACACCTACATACCTACATACATACATACATGCATGCATACATACCATAACTTAACACAACTTAAGATAACATAGCATAACATAACATAGCATAACATAACATAAACTTACATTATATATATACTACAATAATATACATATAATATCCATATAAAACAATGACATAATAATAGTGACTTGCTAGTGTGAAATCACCACTCTTTGGTGTTTCCCTGACCCCCTTGCAGGCCAAGACGTGCGAACTGAAAGATCAAGTGGCGAAGGCTCAACAGCAGAAGGATGCAGTGCACCTGTGCTTGCTGGGTCAACAAACTGGGTGGATTGTGCAAAGCTTCAAAAGGATGCCGAAATGTTTCTCCAGGATGGTAGCTCGATGATTCTTCCCTCATATTTTTAAGGTTTCACTCTGTTCAACCACTTTTTGGGGATTTTGGGGCTTGCTGTACTTCGGTATATGTTTTTGCGAGAAATGGTGCCGTGGAGGAAGGTCAGTCAGACTGGCAACTGTCCACCAATATCCGCCAATCATGTGTACGATAGATGGGGATATAACTGCGTTTTGCCCAATTCCAAGTCCCACTTCCTACACTTTTCTTCCACCATGTTCCACTGTGATTTTTCGAATCTGCTCTCTTGCTACCCTCTGGTAATTTATATAACATATCTATGGAAAGTGGCCCATGCACATGTGACTTCCCTCCTGAAATGGGTGATTTGCCATAGATATGTTAGCGAAGCTGTGCGGAGTGAGGTCTCCGTGGGTCCTAAAAATTACCATTTGGTAGTCAAACATGGCCAAATGCTCGCTAAAAGTCCATAGGGATTTCCCAGCCAGCCATGTCTGATGACACCGGAGGGGAATCAATCTATTGTTGGTATTTGTATGTATTTGTGGATGATATCTCCCATTAGATCCCCAAATATCATCAAATATCCCCAGTCATACATATATCTATATGTATATGTATATATATATATATATATCATATATCCACAATACCACCATGAGCATTCTTCCCACCTCTAGGGTGTTTTTGTTCGTCATGTATTGACTAGTTTAATGTGGCTTGTCACCCGGGTGTGTCGCCAGGGATGCGTCAGCTCAGGCAGCACGAAGCCATGGAGTTGACGGCTCGCTGCTCGAAGTTGGAAGATGACGTGCCAAAGCCTCAGATGGACAGATGGAGGGATCCATGAGGATGGACAGATTTCCCAGATTTTTAACAGAGGGTAACTGTTTACTAGGTTCGCTACCCAGTTTAGGATGTGTAAAAACTGAGTAAATTTGGGGTACTCTCTGGTAAATTAACAGCTAGACCTGAAAATGACACATGTTGTTTAGTGGAAACATGTGGAAACTCAATTTCCAACCCCTATCTGGCAGGGGTCTATGTTAATTCACTGGAGGGTAAGACTAAGAATCTTGATGGGTAAGGATTTCCTATAACCAAGCTGTTGTTTCACGCTATGGGTAGGGACGTGCTATTTATCTTCCCTCATCTATCAGGTGGTTGGTGAAGGGTTGATATTTGAATTTTACTCATAATATAGATGAAGGACAATAAATAGTCTTAAGTTAGAATTAGATCCTTTTTGCTGGGTTTCTGAGTTAAATGATCAACATGTTAAGACCTGGAGACCTACAAATGGACTGAGTATGTTCTGGTTGTAATAAACCATCCGGCTTCATATATGCATCCCCTGACTTCATCTATCCAAGTGACACATACAAAAATGACACAGTACGTACAACATTCACAGTATCCATTTGACCCATGTTGGTCGATGAATGTCGATGATTTAGCGTTGGCTTGCCATGCCCAGGCACCATGTGCATTTAGATCACTGAAAAGGTGCTGAAAAATAGCAGATGTTTTGGTAGCATCAGACACTCATATTATTTTTCTTGGTGCCGAGCAATCCTAAAGCCTTTCCCGATGTTTACAGCTGGAAGAGCAAAACCGAACCACACTGCGGAGGATTATTTGACAGCACCCACCACCACCCACCACCACCACCACCACCACCACCACCACCAATCTAAATTGCTTGTACATTTGCAGGCATTTGTTTGGCTCCACGTTGCATGTCTGTTAGGTCATGATCCATGCTCCATGAAAACTATCAATCGAATGCCGCAAGGTCTTGCTACACAGCTCGGTATGCTGCAATCGAATTCAAATTGCATGCAGCGCAAAGCGACGCCCTCCAAAACGCCGAGGCGTGGGACCGAGGGACTCGCCGTTCTGTGGTGGTAAACCTGGTAAACCCAATGCCATGCAACTTTTGCCATCCCCCAATTTTATTAGAAATGGATGGTAAAGACCATGCAACACTGGAGGTTTATCAAATACTTGGCTTTACTGTACCACATTATTCAGGACAATAGTGCGGTTCTTTGACCATACGTTTAAATTTGATCAGATGTACCTGCTCCACGTTTCACGGTCAACGGACTCCCCCTGAATGGACCTTAACTTGGTCTTGGTACTGGCCCAAAGAGGTCCTTGAAGGTATGTGGGATCTATCTATGTATAATTTGTTTTTTTTAACACCGATGTGTATATGTATATTTATATAATTACATGTGTATTCTTAATTTATTATACGGACATATGTGGTTACATATGTTTACATTTATTACTGTAACAATATATATATATATACATACATATGTATGTCTTCATGTGCATGTACACTTGTGTCAAATGTTTGGCATTTGTTGTTACTGTATGTTCAGTTTGTTTCACGGATGTCCAACACAAGACCTTGCGTTTCTGAATTGACTTGACACCCATTCAAGTATTATGTCCGGAATTGTTTCCTGAGTCAGTGAATAGATGACTTTCTGATAGGGAGTGAGGTAAACAAACTGGAATTGTGATTTTTAATTGTCCTAGCTAAGAAAACATAGCTCAACAATGACGGACATATCCAGAGCGTCACTGAAGCATTTCCTGTCCAAGGCTGCAGAGTTGGAACGCCAGAAGCTGCAAGAAGATCTAAGCCACTGGGTCTCAAATTGACCTGGGAATCTAACGTAACCGTGGCCCACTTACAGCTCCGGTAATTAGATATGGCGATTTGCCATAGCTATATGTCAAATAACCAGAGGGTACATGTCATGTCGAGTCATGTCCTTGTCTTTACTGTATTATACTGCATCGAACTATAGCTGGGCCAATGGCTTCCAGTTCGCAAAGTGTTACATCAGAGGGTATCCATATACCCACTATACACCCACTATATATCCATTCAGTGTGGAGCCCCCTAGATAGCTCAGTTGGTTTATAACTCCAATAACTATGGTGTATGATACTTACAGCTGTAGTCAATGCAAGTCAATGGATGTTAATGGGGTTTATAAACCAACTTATAACTGGGGTGCCCCACATTGTTGGTATCCATAGCATAACCAGCGGGCACAATCCATCGATTTTTCGACGATGGAGTCGATGGAGCCCTGCTGGCGAGGTGACTACCAGGGAAAGACTCGCATGTTGCGGCAGGATTTGGAGAAGGTGGAAACCCATGGGAAAGCTATGGGAAAATGGAGAGTGAACTAACAAAGAGTGGGTTTGAACCAGCAGAAAACGGGGCTTTAACTCGCAAAATTGAAACTTGAAACCATGCAATAAGTTTAGACACATGGGGCGATTTCACTGGCAAAAGATGATCAAACATGTGGAATTTTCGCAGCAAAGGATTATGTTTTGACCAACAAGCATGGGGATGAAACCAGCCCAAACTGTGAACAAAGATGTTATACAACCAAATTGTCCTTTTGCCAACAAAGATTGATGAATTACCAAGAACACACGAGGAAATTAAGCAGCGAGTTCGGGGTTTCAGCATCAGCATTCTGATTTAGCCATCAATATATAATCACTGAATCCTTGGGGACTTATGAAAAATTATGGATTCATGCATGACAGGAATCCCGCTCTAGACCGTCCAACCTACCCGTTGCAACAGGTATTCAACATGATTTAACCACTGGTCTATACCCTATATATAACTGGCTTATAATATGCTTATTAATAATCAAGTAGAGGTTTTACAGTCTCAATTGTCCCTTTAACCAATTCTGGGATCAGTCTGTATTATCCTGGCCTGGGTAGGCGGAGCTACGATTGCAAGAGGCTGAGCAGCACGCCGCCCTTGCAGCAAGCGAACATCGGAATTTGAACCAAGAACTGCATCTAATCAGCAAGACATGAGATGTTCTACCAGCAAAAAGTGGGATTTGACCAGCATAGCGTGGGATTTCACAAGCAAAAAAACATGGATTTAATTAGCCGAACAGCAGATCTAATTAGCAAAAATGTGGATTGAATCGGCTAAAATATGCTGAACTAAGGCATGATGCCAAGAGCAAAGAGTCCATTTTGGAGACGGCATTGACCAGTCAGCGAGCCGAAAATCTCGCACTACAGCAAGATTTGGAACAGGCTGGAGATGGGGAAGATGGGACAAGGCCCCTGGATATCTGGCGTGGGAATGATGGTTTGTGCAAATGTGAGGTCCTAGAGAATGCAAAGTTTGGTTACTATTGTAGTATATAAACGATCCCATAGTAGCCAACTTGTTGCCTAAGTAAGTCTACGCCCCCAAAAATACCCGCCAGGGTCCCTAGGGTTTCCTTTTGGGTTTTGTTGATGATAGAACCACTGGTTGACACAACGTTGTTGGACACCTGGGTTTTGGTTCCTGCGCACATGCCCTATTCATTCCTATGCTATCTACTGGGTACTGGTAGATTTTTCAGCGGATGACCTTTCAATGATCCTTAAAAGAATTGGGTCTCAAAGCCAGGTTTTCTCGTCCAACAAGAAAAGATGGCATGGGATTATCCAAAATGGAGCCATACATGGACATCTGAGGAATTATATACTTGGATCCAAAGCTTTCTGGTTATGTCAGCAGGCGGAATCAAATATCTTTGGTAGCAAGATGTTGTGATGGTCAAAGGATGTCAAAAGACTCATGTATTTTTCCTTGATCTAGCGATAGTCTACATATATTTAAAGAAATCCACATAAAGTGTATAACTTTCATATTTCGCAACCAACTCGCGTAAACATGTCTATAGTCTATAGAGTCTAGAACCATTTTTTTGCTGGGTTTCCTCAGGCTGAAGCTCGATCTGTGGAGCTTCAGAGCGATTTGATGAGAAGCGCCGGGGAGGTTCAACAAGCGAAGCAGGAAGTTTGGGGTGTCGCTCTCTCTTCCGAAGCTGTACAGGTAGCGAAGTATCATTGGAAACGTATGGATATGTGTTTTGTTGTTTCTTTCTCAACATCAGTGGGTGTGCCGCTTCTCAGCTGTAAAGGGGCTGTTGTCGATGATCCCTTATGATCCCTTGGGTTGATGGATGTTGGTTACTAGTTACTGGTTGGGTGTTGCCCTCGACAATCCTTGATGGGACGTATCACAATAATGAAGATCGGCAGGGTCATTCAGCGACTTCTTGAGCTGATCCCTGCATGGTCTATCAGGCTGTGTGTTTCACAATGTCTGACTGCGTATTGGATCCCATGGTTTTTGCTCAGTAACTGGGGGATCCAAAATCCTCCAGCATCCCCAGTTTGTGGTCTATTCAGTCTATTCTTGGGTATTCCCCGATTCGAGATGATTCACGATAGTATGTTCCTTGGTATTGTCTGTTCCCAAGCTCATGGCTTGTTCCATGAAGATCTCACATTACATCCACCTCTGTGGATCCAATCCTGGCAGGAGTTCTCCCAGCAGCAAGCCGAACATCTCGCACTTCAGCACGACCTGACTCAGGCGGCACTGTAAGCTGCCATGGATCTCCCAGGATTCATTGGGTTTTATTATGGAAGATAAAGATCCACAAAATTCAGCTGGCCATGAAGCAAATGCAAACTTGAAAATATTGTTTCAGTTTGTTGCCCAGCATCATGGAACCATTTTGGAAAGCTAACATGGCAATGGAATGGCATGTTTGTCGGGCCCCATAAAGTGGTTTGAATCGACACAAAGTCATGGGGAAGCCATGTTTGGACACCCAACTGTGACCCAGAGTCACAACTTAGTGGCAAATCTACAGAACCACTAACCACCATCCTTCATCCTTCATCGATTTTTGGATGATAAACAATGATAGTGCATATACACATTATATATATATATGTATATCACCCAGTTTGTTTTCTTGGATAACATTCCCTTTAGTGTTTTTCTTTCCTTTGGATAAATGGCCCAGTTTTGGGCACAAACCCATACCATTGGGGTAAACCCAGGCTGAAGCGCAGCTGCGAGCTGCTGAAGGACTGCTGGCGAAGAGCGATCTCGAGTGCTACGGGTTGAAAGACGACATACGCTCCGTGGCTCGAGGTGATGAGCTTGGGTCAACGCATAAAATGTGGCGCCAGCTTCATGTCCATGTTGGTGTTCATTAATTTCCGTGTCATTTTTTCGAAATTGGATATTATAAAGAACACGCAGTTTGGCGGTCATTTTGTCGGTTTGAGTTGGGGTCAAGCCATTGCCGAACTTGGTGTAAAATCTTCAGGACGGATCAGCTGTGGGTCATTGCGGGAATGTGTTCAGGCTCCGTTCAAGTATTGCAATATAGGTTCTGCAAAATTCTTGACCCAAATTTAGCATCTTTACCCAGTGGCACCTGATTGACCTGCGTAATTACAGTTGTCGCAGATGAGTCTTGCTAGATAATGGGGATCAAACTGTTTCCAGGTGGCACATGTCATTTTGATATTATTTATATTATATAGGAAGGACATCAACAGAGTGTAGCTCCATGAGGGTTTGGCTATATCAAGGCCACCATCGAAGTCCCAAATACGCCAGTTCTATGAGATTCGACCTCTAGAGGATTTGCACATGTCAGCTGCACCTCATTCATCCTCATTCTGTTCTTTGGGTTTTACGGTTTATAGATCATCAAACCTAAAAACAACTATAAAACCCTAAGAACAGATTGTTTCCATATAATCTATATTATATCATTCATATACAATTTGGTTTGTTCCTTTATTACCTTATTAACATCGTTTTAAGTATGATGTTTTAGAAAAGAAACTGTCGATGATGTCATGAGCTGTTTGTTGGGCGATTTAGCCACCAACCAGGTTCAGTTTTGGTGGTTGATAGTCCCATACAGTCCCATTTTGGTGGCCTTATGACCGAATTATGTCTTTGTTGTTCTTTATTCCACAAAGTATATTGCAATTCCTCTCAGAATTGTGTTTTCCTGTGGTCATTTGTTTGAGAACATCCACCAGTTCTGATATTGCCAGTCTTTGGAGCTCCTTCCAATATATAAGGCTATTTGCAGCAGAACCTGAAGCAGGCTGGAAAAGCTTGAATGCTGCAGTTTGAGCTGGGTATCAGGCAAACATTGATTCTTTAGGTAGCAGTTGACCAACGAAGATATGATTTTGCCGATGTTGCCTGTACAATGATATGGGCACATGATAAATCGTAGAGATTGACTATTGGAATATCATGGAAAAAAGGGCAAAGACCCCAGATCTTAAGGGTTCTCAAGGGATCCCAAGGGATCCGCAGCGGAGGTGAAGGATATGAACTCCAGGTCTCTCGGCCGTTGCCATGTCGTGGTTGGAATGGGTAAGGACAAACATCACATTACGACCGCAATATTGGAGAACCATTATATATATATTATATATATATATATATACACAATCTTAGTTGAGGTAGATTACGGCGCTTTATTCCCATGATGTTAGGAATTCAAAGCATTTCATTCACCCAAGCCGTTTGAGGAAAGTTAGTGTGCTTCATGGTCTATGTTAGCAGGGTTCCCCTAATGTTCGGGGGGGCCAACATTTCATGAGAAACCTATAGGCTATGACAAAAGCGGCTATGTTGGTTCCATGATATTTTGTGTTTGGAGTCCCACTGGAGGGGTGACTAGGCCAATGTAGATGCCAACCATCAATCCCTGGTTTTGGAATCGCGAAACTCCCCGGTTTCCAATCGAAGAGTGACGAGCCAATCTGCCGGCGGGGTAGTTCGGAGAGCATTGACGTGCCAATTTCAAAAAAAAAGCGAGAATGGCTGTGAGACGGCTATGATGGCTATATATCTGGTCAGTGACAGCCTTGTACCCCACTGAACTTTGATTTTGCATGATTTTGCTCGATGTAATTAAAATCTGTTGCTTGTGCCACCCCCCAAGGAAGAGTTTCATCATCAACAATAGGTCGGTCATTCTAGCATGTTGAGGCTGGCCAAAAAGATCCAAAACGTTAGTTTGGTTTCATGTTTGTTGGCCTTGGATGCTCATACTATACTATATCACACTATAATACTGTCATATATATTGTTATATATTTTTGTAGACCATTCAATTTGGCTCCATTTCCTCATTGTTGTACATCCATGTATATCCTATATGTGTTCTGTTTTCACATGGTTTTGGCTGGTGACACGACATCGTGGCTCCTGTGCTGAGTCTGAAGATGAGCGTGGAGACGCTTCAGAAGCAGAAAACGATGATCGAAGAGGTGACCTCACCTTTCATGGAGATGGTCAATCAAGGGGAAGACCCACGGAAAACCAATTCCTTTTTAAAGTGGGGCGGGGGTTGGGATTATAAGGACCATCTTTGCTTTGAGCCTGATGCATCGTTCGGCAGAAGCTCGCAGCTTTTGTTTTAATGTGTTCCCTCGATTTTACTTGATCATAAGATTTCATAAGAATGAGAAAACGGATGCTTTGAGCGCCTGGTTGATGTCTGGGCCCATCATCATTGGTAGCTGATAGATGTTTATGGTTTCACGCATGGAATCTATGTACTCGTCCTGATTCTTAACAGGAACTCCAAAAGACATCCCAAGTGCTTCACGAGAAGATGGAAGCATTGGAGGCGCGATTCTCCGCCGGCGATCTGGGTGTTTTTTTGGGCCTTCCATTTTGTGGTGCGAAGCAAGCTATGTTCCGTTCAGAAGTAGAAACAACGATGTAAAACAACGTTATTGTTAGATATTGTTCGTATGGGTGATTCAAGATTCAAAGCAGTCGCATAAGCAAGAGTATGGAGGCTTTGAAACCGCCAGGCCCTCATATTTACAGTACACTTGTGTTAACTTTCAGTTGGTCAATGCTGATCGATTGTATCTTTCCCAGTCTTTCCCCTTCTCAAAATATAATATCTGAATCTTCAGATATATATATATATATAATCCCTTTCCTTTAGTATTAGACACCCCCCTGAAACCCCGGTTTAGTACTGCCTCTATCATCCTCTATCTTCATTTTGGGAAGATGATCCCCAATGAGACTGGGGTCGCTGTTGGGGGATGGGTGGCTGTACCAAAAAAAACATCAACCCAGTGAAGACGGTTCACAAAGTCATGGCAGTTTGGAAAGTGGCTTAAGAATGGCTAAGAATGGCTCAGATGAATGCAAACAAATCTGGCAAAGCCTGCAAATATGAAATCTGGGAGGTACCATTGAGAATTGCATTATATTACAATTATCAATTTTCACAATATGGAGATCCCCCATGATCCTTCTAGTAGTGCAGTGGGGTTCATTTATCTTGGATCACAATTCTACGCTTATCTACTTTGCCATATCTTGCCCAATAAACACTACAGTACAACAGTACAACTTGTGTAGTTTATGACCTCCAAGTTATTAAGTTCACCCAATTTCTACACCCAAGAATAAAGACTCCCACTGGAGGGTAAAACTACGCCTGTGAGGCTGAGAGGATGAAGCTGTCAGCTGTGACATGGTGGCAGGGCTATGCGGCCATGGCATCCCGGGAAGATAGTGGGTTTAAACAGAAAAACTTGGGATTTAAAATGGTTCAACCATCCTGAATGGAGGTGATATAGTAGTTTTGGAACCAAGTATATATGTTACATCCATGTTTTCGTAGTTATGTACCCCCACCATTTTTACAGTTGATCCATGGTTCCTGATCCATGGTTCCAGCCAAATCAACCTGTTCCACATACAGTAACTTCATAGTTTTCCAGCAAAATCCGCACTTTTCCGGATAAATCCAGAGTGTTTATTCATGAAGACCCAAAAAGATATGTGGAACAGGATTCGAAAAGATATTGTTCCAGATGTTCCAGATAAAATTCCATTCAAAGTCCCATTACATATCAGCATAAATCCCATACAATCCCATACAGTTCGACAAAAATCGCATAGAGTCCGACCAGAATACCATAAAGTCCGACTAAAATCCCATAACAGTCCCATAAAAAACCATTATCATGTCTTCCCATTTTTCCATGGTTAAAATCCCCATGCCCAAGGAGCAGTCCGCCAGCGCCCAGCTGCAGCGTTCCCTGCGCCGGGAGCAGCGCAGAGGCCGAACCGCGCAGGCGCTGCAGGCGGCGTTGCGGCAGCGCCTGGAGGTGCACAGCGGGGGATGGAGGGATGGATGGAGATTGATGTGGGATGGGGTATAGGATGGTATAGGTATTAGTATTTGTGTGAATCCCAATATTAATCCATAAATCCATATTATCATAGTATAGGGTATTAGATCTGAATATACTAATTATCTAGTGTTAGGTATTAGTATAGGGTATGAATTGATATCCTAACAATATTCGTATATTGTCGGTATTGATATCCAAGCAAACCATGTGATGGGGACCACAAGATAGCGTTCAGTTGAGATATGTTGGGATATAAGTGGACATACTATGGTTTATGGTAGATATAACGAACTAGTATTCATGTTTTTTCAACGAACTTATAACTGGGCACCATCCTGTATGGTTGATATTAGTATTAGTTATTAGTATAGATGTATAGGGTATTGAAATCCAACCAATATTAGTCTATTGTCAATACAACTAGTGGTTAATAGTGGTTGGTAGTTGTTCATTATTTAATGTAAATATGTTAATATCACCTGATGTTATCGCTATTATTAATAGTATGGTTAATATGGGCATGGTTTATACCACCAAACTAAATATGTTTAGTATTGGGTACCAAATTCGTACAGGTTTTGTACCAACCAAATCTAAATATGGCATTAGGCACCTCAATTACTAGTGCAAGGTGTTGGTTATTATTAGACGATTATTCAATGTTAGTACTATCAGAAATAGGTACCCCAATAGCATCCATGACAGTCGCATCGACTGTTAGGGTGAAGTAATTTGAGTTGTGTTTGTTGGGGCCTTTAGGCTCAAAAGCTGGAATGCAAGTTAGGTGCAACAAGTGTAAGGTTGGACTACCTGCTGAAGGTGATTCTTGGTGCACCGGC
>Ga0126342_10008410_pt1 | contig 18490 bp, 15 predicted proteins | sample Cyp1metagenome_FD_92528 | JGI IMG/M metagenome (GOLD analysis project Ga0126342, IMG submission 92528) | Coral microbial communities from Lord Howe Island, Old Settlement Bay, Australia - Cyphastrea 1 metagenome | ecosystem: Host-associated > Invertebrates > Cnidaria > Coral ...
CAACGCCTTCTCAGCGGCGTTCCCATCGACGTGGACGAGCCAACGCAAGGCTCCTCTGGCACTTACACAAAAAGAGGATTCAAGTCCTTCCCAAGTGGAAACTTTTACAGTTGGTGAGCAAGCTCCAAGGTCACCACTCCAAGGATACAGCCTTCCTCAATCGAATCCACAGAGAGATCATGACAGATGCAGATGGTCCCTGGCGATGCCAAACATGCAAAAAGATTTGCAGTGCAACGCATCAGTTCTGCGGTGTGTGTGGGATTTCATGGCATCTATGTGCCGACCCATCCTACCAGCCACCACAGAGACAGAGCAGATCGCAACGCTCAGTTCAATGGAGCTATGCAAATCAATGGACCGACCAAGATTGGGAAGATCCTCAATGGGATCCACAACAAGCCGACCAATCTCAATGAACAGCATCCCCAAGAAGGCGTACCTCGTCGAGAAGACAGCCATCAAAGAAAGCGACCAAAAAAGCTGCAGAGACACCCAAAGGGGCAAAAGGCAAAGGCAAACATGCAAGCGTGGACCAGGACAGAATTGGCCCGCCTTCATTGCCTGCCAACCAGGTGGATCCACCTTGGCTACAATCGATGACCTCCATTGCAGCGACTATGCCACCTCCGATGCAACAAAATGCGGAGGACAAACAGTTGAAGAGCCTTATGGCAGTTTTGAAAAAGCACAGCGACACACTGCCACCGGAAGTCCAAAACATGGTGAACGAAGCTGCAATCAAAGAAGGACAGCAACAGACCAAGCAGCTCCACGCGGTGGTCGCGGCCCATGGACGAGCTCGCAAAGAGCTGCAACAAGCCCAATTGGCACGCTTTCAGCTTCACAACGCTTGGAGGGGATTTCTCAGCCAAGCTGTCACTCAGTGGCAGGGCTACAGTGCACAATTCCTGGAACAAGAAAAGCAGATGAACGAGCGTGTCAATACGGCAATGGAAGCTTTGAACCAAGCGAAGGAAAGCCTAGCCAAAGCCAAGTCCACGGCCGGAGTCGAAGCCAAAGAGGACACCATGGCCATCAGCGACGAAGAGCCGGACAAGGAGATCGCAGGCTGCACAGCCGATCGCATCCAAGAAGGCCTCACCAATTTGCAGTCCAGCCTCGAGGCGCTACAAACCTCAGCCGAGCAGATGGTGGAGGACGAACAAAAAGCCCTCAAGAGACCACGCCTGGACACGGGTCAGCTGGACTCAGCAAAGCCATCCGAGTTGCCTGGTGCTGCATCGGGTTTTGGTTAGGCCGAGTGAATACAGATGCGGTTTCTATTGCTCCAAGGCCTTTTTGCCATGCAACAGATGTTCACCATTTAGTCCCCAAATGGACGCACACAGTTCTACAGGAACGCAGTCTTGCTTCTGAATGGCATGCACAAGATGCAGCGTTTCACTTGGCATATGAAGTGAGCATTTTGCCGCTCCAATGCCACCCAGTTTTGTTCGAACCATTGTCACCAGCAGATGCCATGTCGACTCAGTTTCACCCGATTTTGTCATGCAATAGTTCAGGTGATGCATCCCCAGGTGACAATCCCCCCATGAAAGCCTCATCCAAGAAAGGTGTTACATTTTCCGATGTCCTTTGCATTAGGATAGGCGAAGATACTTCCTTTGCTTTTCAGGACTTTTGGACCCATGTTGATGCCTTGATTTCCGAGTTGAAACCTTGGTCCATGGACGCACAGCCAAAACAGGATGAATCAACCGACTATGGCCAGGCCCGTAAGACCATAGTACCAGGCAACTGGCTGCACCCGGCACTCAGGCAACATGCACCTGAACGGATGGGCAAGCCTGCCTGTCACCAGTCCCATGAGCAGCCGATGCATTCGCCAAATCCCGATGTACAGATGCAGCCGTGGCCGTTAGATTCTTCCGTTTGTACAGAAGTGCCGCCCACGTCCATGTACACACTTGATCCAGCCATCCACCAGCATGATGTTCAGCTTGCATTCAGTGCCCAGGTTTCCTGCAACCCAAGTGCCAAGTCAACAGCTGTCCGTCCCTTTCACATGTCTGTGCTTAATGACATTCAGCGGTCATTGCAAGGATTCGACCCTCACCCCATCGTGACCTGCAAAGCAATACGCCATGAGCACGCCAAGGGAAGAGGAAGAACCAAACAGCTCCAACAGTTTGACACTGCAGTAGATGCACAAGCTGAATGCACCCAGCCAATCATTGTCACAGTCAGGCGCGAACATGAAAGCCCCATTGCACATCTGGTCGGACCACAGCAGGATGGAGATGACACTGAGGATGAACAAATGGATGAGCACGATCACCCAGTGTTGCCGGCATTTGTCAACTACTTAACCAACAGGTTAGAAGGACTAGGGCTCAATCCTCATGACAATGACTTTGACCTTGCTGTACGCACATGGTACATTGATCATCGCACCATTCATAGATGGACTGCACCTCGCATTCTGCAATTGGTTGGACCTCCAAGGGGATGGGAAGCACAAATTCAATCCTTGTGGGTAGACCAAATCAACAACGATGACTGGTTCGATGTGATCATTGTAGAGCCTGATCCCCCGAGACTTGCACGACATGCGTTTGTAGTATACGACATGATTGTCACGCAGTCTCTGAACATGCCACGTGTCGCTGCCATGGTCACTGTCTTGCCAGGTAGAGCCGACACCTTCCAGATGTATTCGGTGGCCTGTTCATTGCCTGAAGTTGTCAGTGGATATGAGTTGGTCCAAGCAGCTGACGCAGGGAGACATTGTAGACATGCCGAATGCCTCATCACATACAGATGGATTCAAATCCCCAACACTTTACGTCCAACACACCAGGTTGGTCATGGTGATGGGTTTCAAATTGTAGTCCATGATCAGGAACGCCTCTCCCGGTCAAAACATGTAGATGATGCAAGTTCGTCAGAGGCCATCACTACCAGTCCGTCATATTCTCCCGGAAGACATGCTCAGGCAGCCTCCAGCACTCAGCCAGCACGTTTCACCACCATGCTTCATCTTTTCCAGCTTGAAGGTGTTGAAGTGTGTTGTCAAGTCCTCAATGACCAACGCATCTTGCCGACCCAAGAAATTGCAGATGCACTGCACATACCACTGGATTGTCTAGAAGCTATCCATGTCATGCCGCACACGCCTTTTCAGATGCCAGAATATGACATGGTGGCTGTAGTCCAACGTACTGGTGACCTATCGCCCAACACCATGGATAGGCTCATGCTTGTTGATATTGTCTATCATCACCATCCAGACTCGAATGGAGTGACTCACAGACCCACTCTGGTGCGGGAAGTTCAACGCGTTGGTCATCAGATTTTGCGCCAGCAAATCTTGCTGGCTGCAGCCGTGCATCACTATTGCATCCTAGTGACCACACAATGTGCTGTCACATTCGATGGTGTTTTGTGGCCTGAAGATGAACACAGCCCGAGACCTGTGCATCATGGTTCATATGCCCAAGTCATAGTGCCACCACCACCCACGCATGACCTCCCCACCCAAATGGCTGTAGAGGTTGTTCACCAAACCGTTGAGCATGAGGACACACAAACAGCCCTCTTTGACCCAGCCAATGCTGATGATGACACCGAAAATGCAATTGACACAGATGATGCCGACTCTGATGACATTCAGCTTACACAAGTGGCTGCGAAATATCGCAATGTTGCCACTTTTCAAACACGTTTGCCTGCAGATGCCGATCATCTTCCACAACGCAAGCTAAAGTGGAAACATGATCCACTTGCGCAGATTGTCGATGATCCACCACCCCAGACTGGGCCCCGACCAGATGAAAGTTCAGAGCCATGCACGAGTACAACATCGAAGCCGTCATTGCCGACGCCTCCGCAACAGAGAAAGGTCACTGCCAACCCAAGCAGAACATCCACCTTCAGGTTAACGAATCACGCTGAGGCAATTGGTGCAATGCCCACGGATGATGACAGACCCACTCATGCTCCACAACATACAGGTGACCCAGTTGTAGAGCCACGCACTGCACGGTGCCCGAAGCAGCTCACCATCACAAGCTTCTTCAGAGCGCCACAGGGTCAGAAGGTTCAATCTGAAGCCAAGAAGCAGACAACCATTGGTCAGTTCTTCAAGGTCAAGCCCAACCGAGAAGAACCTGAGCACCGAAGATGCCTTGATGTGTTGCCTTCTGCTCCCGACTTACCCAAGCTGGACTCAATGGTGGTTCCAATGCACAGTCCAGTCACACACACTCCGGCAGTGCAAGCACGCACAGGCTATCACCATGAAGCTGAACCCCCCACTTTTGAAGCGAGGGTCCCAGCTCAACCTGCTAACCCTGCAGTGCCACCACCAAGACCCATTTGGCATATGGAGTTGAACATCATCTTCCTCGAGGAAGCCATCACACACAGACGTGAAGTCGGACCTGAATTGCCCGTGGAAGTATGGTACGTGCATCATGCCGACATGCCCATATGCCGACATGCCCATATGCCGACACCCCCGCCTGATCAGATTGGACGACATACGTGATTTGTGGTACGCAGACCTATGCAATGCTTGGTTTGACCAACTCCGCAGACACCAGCCGGTCAGAGTCCATATAGTCAAGCCGACACCGCCATATCAAATGAGACGTCAAGCAGTTATCCACATCATACTGGAACAAGGGATGACCCCAGAGAGAGCCGCCATTTTGCTCACTGTTGCCTTCCATGGAGGCACCAGAATGGGCCTCATGCAGCAAGCAGAATCATCCCCAGTGGACACCTGCACAGAACGCATCATTCAAGACCATGGCCTGCAACCTCAATGTGATTTTCGTCCATGCAACCTGTTCTCAGGTAGGTTCCGTTTTCACCACCACAACACTGAAAGAGTGCCCTCTGGCATCAGCCTATTGCTCGATGTGGGGGACCATAGGCTCCAAACACAGGCACAATCCAGCACTGATGTTCCCATGCTTGTTGAGCCAAACGACACCACTGAAGTGGATGAAGCAGACATCATGGATGATGCAACTGCGTTGATGCAACGGCCCAGGTACAAAGCGTTTCCCAGACCAACAACAGGCACTGGTCAGGGCATCCCACCAGCGCCTACCAGTTCTTCATGGTTCACTATCTCCCAGCCGATTGCACCCACAGGTACCAGCCAACACCAGCCGGTCCAATGGACCACCATTCAGGTCAGAAACCTTGCAGATTTCCATACAATGCTGCAGTGGTTGTCGAACCGTGCACAACAAGACCGTTGCCAACCGGATCCTGGTCAAGCCAAAATTGCCACTTGGTACCTGCAGCCACAAGTGATGCCACGTAGTGACCACTATCGTGATGTCCTGTTGTCTGCCAACCCGTCCCTGTGGCCGAGTGAGGTCCTTCAGCGTTGGGCTGATTTTTTGCAACCATCCCAACCTGTTGACCTTTATGTAGTGCAGCCTGATCCACCTGGAGGAATGCCCGATGTTTTTGCCCATGTTATTGTCACCCAAAATGCACCGCCTGACCAGGCAGCAGCACTAGTCTCTGTTACTGAACTGCTTGAAGACCCGTGGCACCCATCGAGATTTGCCCTCTTCTTGCATAGCCCGGTAACTAGCGATGCACTATTTGACCATGCAGGCATTCCGCCAGACCAGGTTGCAGCCACACCTGGGCTTAGCGCCTACCATGGCACAACACACATACCTCATGGAAGCTCTTACCCAGTGCGCTCGGGTTTTGCCTTCGAAGTGGTCACTGACTCACTTGACTTTGAGGAAGAAGGAAGTGCTCTCCTGCAAATCCCCCATGCCTGGCCAGGAAAGGAACACCAAACCCCTGACATGCCCAATGCAGCTACTGACCGCAACAGCCATGCTGTTTGCTGTGAGCAACTCCTGGAGTTCTTGCGACAGCTTGCTATGGCCATGCAGCAAATCACCACAGCTCTTTCCTCCAGAACGGTGGTTTCAATGAAGCACATGCAGTCAGAGCCTCACCCAGAGGTAACACAACCCAGCCATTCCTCACTATGCAAGGTCCCCCCAGTTGAAGCTGATGCCGCTCATTGCACCACACCAAGACTGGGACGACAACCCGACACCCTGCACCGATGGCAGCACCTAGCTGCCATCAGACCCAAAGAGGCCCGTCCTATGGCACCCATCTTGACGTGGTATGTGGATCATGAGCGCTACCCACAGTGCTTTGCCCCAAGAGAAGTGTTTGTCACTCGCCATCCACAAGCATGGAAGCGACTCATCCTCCAAGCATGGAATGACCTTTATTTGCCTGCCAATCAGGTTGAAATCGTCATCGTCCAGCCAAATCCAATCATGATGGAAGAACACTTAGTAGCGCATGTGATGGTGCTCCAACAGCAAGTGCCAGGATTCACCACTGCGCTGCTCACCACACTGGACAGTGCTACACCTGGCATACACAGGCGCCTTGCCACCATTGCCCCAGCTGAGCTTAGCAGAGCCACGCTACTTGCGCTAGCCTTCCATCCCCAGGAATGTGAGCAAGCATACAACACCTGCGACACATGGGTTGGGGAAGACGCCCTGGATGAACAGGCGCCCATGCAACTCTTGCCAGGGTCATCATGCACTGCTGCATTGCACCGACATAGGCCAATACCACCAGGTCAACCAGACCCATGGAATAGCAGTACTCCCAAACACTGCCCATATCGAGTGACGCTTTGCTTGCAAGCAGCCCTTCCTGCGAAGGCACCACCAGCGCAGGTCAGTCTCGATGATGACAGGCCGCAATTGCTTTGGTTTGCCAATGAAGCCTGGAAACTTGCCCTTGAAGCTGAACTGCCATTGACGCTTCTTCCCCTGCCTGATGGGCTTGTAGTTCCTGAGCAATCCTACTGGCCATTGCTCCAACCGCCACCATTGCCAGATGCAGCCGACATGACATACACACTCTATCTGGATGGAGCGGCCAATGGCCAGGAAGCAGGATGGAGTGTCATTGTGATTGCGAGCAGCCACCAGCAAGAGGCTTTCCTTGGATGCATTTATGGTACTGTACAGCTCAGCCCCCAGCACCCTGACTGGCTAGGGGCAACCACAGCGGACAACATCTCTGCCGAGCTGTCGGCCATGGTTGCTGCTCAAAACCTCGCAATGCGATGGTCCGGCAACAACCAATTTTGTATCCGACCTGACCTTTCGCTCAGCCACACCGTAGCCACAGCCTCAACCACATGCAAGTCCAACCAGCCCCTTGCTAAGCTATGTGGAGCTTTGGGTCTTTGGCTAGGCCCCAAAGCGACCATCCATGAAGTCAGAGGCCATCAAGGGCATGCCTGGAACGAACTAGCAGATGCCGTTGCAAAGTGGGCAATGCAGCAACACACTGACCCAATGACAGGGCAATTTGTGCAACTGCACCAACTTGCCACCAACCCACACGACGTGGATTGGGTGTGGATGCAAACCACGCATCCTGCAATTGCAACCTGTTTCCCACCGCTCAGTCAACAGCAGGTTATGCACTTCACGCAGCCTACCACTAAGCTCGGCATCTTGCCCACTGAACGCCAAAACAGCGACCATCAAGAAGCCGGACTGAAATGGGGCATTAAGGTTTGTACAACCAACGTTCTAGCAGCAGAGGTCTGGGCCACACACACTGCAGGCACCAAACGTACCGGGCAAAGGACGGTGCGTCTTGACCAGCAATGGCACCAAGCCAACATTCATGTCATCGGCGTTCAAGAGGCCCGAACGCCACAAGGACGCTACAATGCACCTCATTATCATATCCTGGCCTCAGGTGCCAAGTGCAAGAGGGCCCCACTCTATGGGTGCGAATTGTGGATCCACAAAACTTTGCCGATAGCAACAGACCCTCAAGGGAAACCCATTGTACTCGGCAAAGCGATCCTTACTGTCCAGCACGCAGATCCACGCCGCCTGCTGGTAGAAGCGAAGATCGGCCAATATGTTTATGCGTTCATTGTCCTGCATGCCCCGAGCCTTGCCACAGCAGCACACGACGTTCCGGACCCCATCGAAGCAGCCACGCAGTGGTGGGATGAAACAGCAGCCCTTTATGCCAAATATGTGACTGCTGGAGCCCAATGGGTTTTCATTGATGCCAATGCTCCCCTTGATGATGGGGATGGCTTGCTTATTGGACCTCATGGGGCTGAACCAGCCAATCATGCAAGCGCACGGTTTGAGAGCTTCATCCAACTGCAGCAACTGATGGTGCCTTCCACCTTTGCCTCAATCCATGAAGGCCCCACCACAACATGGACGCACAGCACAGGAAAGAAGAGCCGCAAGGACTACATCCTCCTCTCCCAGGACGTAGCCAAGTTGGCTAGCAAAAGCTGGGTGGAAGTACACCATGATAGCACATTTGCGCACGAAGACCACCTGCCGGTCGTCCTGCAGTGTGCCGGATGGTTACCCACGTCCAGTACCCACCCGACCATTGGATGGGACGATCGAGCCATGCTGGACCCAGCCCAGGTTGATGCATTCCAGCGAGCGCTGCGCACACTCCCACTGCCGGCATGGGACATTGGGATAGACGACCACGCTGCCCTGTATGAGCAGCAGTTGCTGGCCCTCGGCCGCCAGTTCTTTGCACGCAAACCCCGCAAAGAACGCCCTATCACCCTCAGCTCCCAGACATTGGAAGCCATTGCATTCAAAAGGCATGTGCTGGATATCGGCCGTCAAACCAACAGTATGCACCTTGAAGACTTCAAGGTGGAACTGCGCAGCATCGAAAAGACTGTCGCTCGTTTAGTGCGTGATGATATCCAAGGTTTCTACAATGACTTGCTGAAGCAGATTCAGGCCTCTGGAGAAATCTCCAACCACCGCTTGGTCTTTCGACTCCTCCATAGGTTGGGCCGCAAGAAAGGTGCAGGAGCCAACGGGCCTCGGCCCTTACCCATGATCCAGAAACCTGATGGTACCACTGCCAGCTCCTACCTTGATCAGCAGCGCACATGGATGCATCAGTTTGCAAGCATTGAGGCTGGTGTCCCCCGTACTTGGGACGAGCTTGAGCAGCAGCATGCTGCCTTGCACCCCTCCCAGCCCTGCAATGACCTTGAACCAGCAGCCTTCCCAGGCCCATGGCGCATCCGCATGCTCATTGCAAAATTGCACAGGGACAAAGTCCCGGGTCCCAACCTTGTGCCACCTGCGTTGCTTAAGGCCGGGGGTAGTGTAGTGGCTAAACAGCTTTCAGTCATGTTCACCAAAGCTGCTGCAGGCGCTCAGGAACCCCTACATTGGAAAGGGGGGATCCTGATCCCACTTTGGAAGGGAAAACTGGCGCCTCACCTGGCAGAGGGATATCGAAGCATCTTTATCTCGAATTACACTACCAAACTTTATCACCAGTGTTTCCGTGCCCATTTGGTAGATGCCTGGGAGCAAACGCTGACACACCTCCAATGCGGAGGCAGGAAAGGCATAGGTGCCGACGTGGCTCACCATATTGTACAATGCCACCAATCATGGTGCAAAGAGAAAGCAGTGCCTTCCGCTGCACTCTTCTTTGACCTTAAATCGGCATTTTACATGGTGTTGAGACAGGCCTTCACTCAGATTCCCTCCCATGATGATGCATTCATGGCAGCAATGTATCAAGTCGGGCTGTCCCCTGCCGAAGTTCACAAATTGATCACCAATGCGGCAACCGATGATGCTGTCAAAGGGCTCCCACGCCACATGCAACACATCCTGCATGACCTGTTGCACAATACCTACTTTACAGTGCAAGGCCTCACTGAACCATGCCAAACCACTCGAGGCACCAGGCCAGGTGATCCGATCGCAGACGTGTTGTTTAACCTCTGTATGCACCTCATCCTGACCGATTTCCGTGCCACCATGGAGCACAGCAATGATGTCCCGTGGTTAGGCCAAGCCAGTCCAGTCTCGGACTTGAGTGACATCCCCAGCATACCGCCCACAGGATTCATTGATGTTACCTTCGTGGATGACTGCGTGGTCCTCATCCATGGACGGTCCAACGACAGTGTTGCCAACACCATGAAAGCCGTCGTTCAAGCCATGGACAAAGCTGCCGCAACACGAGGGCTCAGCATCAACTATGAACGTGGCAAGACGGAGGCACTCTGGACCATTCTTGGTAAAGGGGCCAGGCAGATGAAACAGACTCTCCATGAAGCCGGTCAAACCCTGCAGTGGGCACACGAAGGCATTCAGTATACGATACCACTGTGCCACACCTATAAGCATTTGGGAACATGGCTCCAAGCACACCACAAGCATACCAGGGAAATCCTGGCCAGGAGCTCGGCAGCCAAGCAACAGTATGGACAGCTGGCCAGACCCTTTTTCACCAAAAAGTGTATCACCCTGCCGGTCAAGAGCGCCATTTTCCAATCCTTGGTGCTCTCCAAGATGCTTTACAATGTGCACACGTGGACATCCGTCACGCCCAAGCACATGCAAACCTGGACTAACCACCTCAAAGCCCCCGCTGGCACCCTGCCTAAGGGGCTGCTGATGGCGCCCACCAGATTCATGCATTCCACTGATGAAATGATGGCCTGCGCAGGTATCCTCCCGCTCATGGACCAAGTTCACGCCAACAGGCTTAGGTTCCTTGCACGGCTGCTTAATGCCTGTCCCCCCATCACCTGGGCGCTGATGCACCACACCACAGGACATCACTCCTGGATGGCACAATGCATGGACTCGTGCCAATGGCTGCTTTATCACTATGACAGCAAGCTTCCCCTGAGCACCTCATCGCTCTTCCAGGACTGGGTGCAGTTTGTGCGACTGGACCCCAACTGGAAAGGCAGGGTCCGAAAAACATGCAAGCTCGCCTTGTCGTACCATCGGGCCAGAGCTGACCATGCCATTTGGCAACGGCACTTTGACAGCCGGTTAGCCACCGCAGGAGCCACCCTGCCCGACAAAAACAAGCCGACGCCAGCTCCAGAGCGTTGGCAATGCGACCTGTGCCAAAAAGTGTTCACCTCCACCAGAGCACTAGCCATGCATGCGGCCCGAGGCCATGGCTACAGGAAAAAAGTCAGGTACTTTGCAATTGGAGACACATGCCAAGCATGTGGGCAAAATTTTCACACAAGAAAAAGGCTGTCGGTGCACTATGAAAAGCAGCACAAGTGCTATGACATAGTCACTGCCTGTTGGCCGCCTTTTCCCACCGACCTGGTGCAAAGCCTTGACATAACCGACAAAGCAGACGAAGCGCTGTTGCGCAAACAAGGGTGGTGGGCCGCAAAAGCTTTCCAACCGGTACAGCAGACCCAGGGTCCTACGCTACCACCTGCGGGGTCTGCGGACGCCCAAGCCATGTATAGCAAGATGATGCAGAGACGTCCGAGCGACGAACTGGCCTATACGCAGCTGCAAGGCACACGCATCACAAAGCTTCCACCAACTGACCCACAGCTTTGGTGGACACGTGCCGACCTCCCGGCCTTCATCATGCAGTCGGTCAGCGGCAGAGACTGTGCCGGCGGTGCGTTTACAATGCAAGGCCTTGCCAGAGAGACCGCCATGCTCCACGTCCGAGCACTTGTTGTGGTGCACTTCTTCAGCGGATTCCGCAGGATGGGTGATATCCATCACATCCTCGACCACCGCACCATGGAGACCGGAGCACAGGTCTTTACCATCTCGGTAGATCTATGCATGCAGCGGGTCAATGGCGACCTAGCCACGCCCCAGGCCTCACGATGGTGGCGAGAGCGAGTCCTTGCTGGACAAGTGGTGGCGGCTGGAGGAGGCCCACCATGTGAAACGTTCACTGTGGCACGACAGTATGAAGGAGGCCCCAGACCGTTGAGGGACGCAGCCCATCCCCTTGGTCTTCCGGGACTCACGCTCAAAGAGTGGGCACAGCTACGTATCAGTGACCGGCTCCTCCGCTTCCTGCTCGATGTACTCGTGGCCCTTGCTCTCATGGGAATGAGCGGCTTTTTGGAACATCCGCAATTTCCAACGTGGTGCACCAGAGGCTCCCCGGCGAGCATTTGGGCCACCGAAGCCCTCATCATCCTGAAGAACCTGGGATGCTTCAGTGTGGTGAGCTTCGATCAATGCACAGTGGGCGCCCTGGGGAAAAAACCGACCACTCTACTTCTGCTGAGACTGCCGAAGGTGCGGGACCGGCTCTTGGGACGTGGCCGCTGTGGGCGATGCAATCACCCACCTGGAACACATGTGGCGCTGATAGGCCGCCAGGAAGATGGCACGTTCCACACGGCCAAAGCCAAGGTATACCCCTACGGCCTCAACAAGATTCTGGGTGAAGCACTCTTCGACGCAGCAACACAGTGGCAACACCTCAACATCGCCACTGACTTGCCGGCGGAGTTCACTCCTTATCTGGAGCAGTCGTGCCATGCCCCCGAGATCGTACAACCGGACTATCATGGGGGCAGCTGAGTTTCACCCAGCGACATCGTGCATCGACCAACCCAAGCACCAAGACGGTGCAGCAGAGCAAATGGAAATGGAAAATGGGGTTGAAACCACCAACCAGATGATTATTAACCATCATTAACCATCATCATAACCATATATATTAACCATGTATTAACAGTATATTAACCACAATGGTAGGTTGAAACCACCAACCAGGAAATGATGCTGAGGATTTAGGGTCCCATCCTCCAAAATCATGGCGATCACCCACAAAGCAGTTTTGGCGCCTTCTTTGCCCTCCTGTGAGCCTTTTTCTATAGGTAAATCATCTACAACAGGGCAATTTTCCACGTCTATCTTAGTTTTAGTATATACCAAACTATACCAAACTATCCAGTTTGTGCTAAACTATCAAGTTTGGAGGCCGTCGCGGATGGGTTGGAACAACTCCCACAGTTTTGGCATCCCGGGATACGACCAGCAAGCTGGTGGGTGGACACCCCGAAACGGGATGATCATCTTGACCGAAACCTGAGTGATCAACCAAGCAGTCTAGGGATTTGGTCAGTGGGGTTTACTCAGTAACGGGATAACCCCCAGTTGACTTACCCAAACTGGTTATGACATTCACAGTTCACCATGGTATAGATGGCCCTAGTCGAAATAGATGGTTTACCGAACTTGAAAATGGTGGATCTTTCCATGGCTATGTTAAATAACCAGAGGGTATCTCGACTGATAAACTCACTTTTCAATCCATGGCAAAATGAATGAATGAACGAGCACTGCAACGCGCATGGCTCTTTTCTCAAGACTCAAAACAGCCCGAATGCTTGTGCGGGCGGAAAAAGGCCCTTGAGCGCCGGCCTAAACCATCTCGAGGCTTGAGCCAAAATGGCTGACATTTCCCTTCCTCATCTGATATTCATTGATATTCATTGATATTTCCCGAGATTTCCTGAGATTTCCTGAGATTTCCTGAGATTTCCCGAGATTTCCCGAGATTTCCCGAGATTTCCCGAGATTTCCCGAGATTTCCTGAGATTTCTTGAGAGACTCAGGTGGAGTACGAGTTGGACGAGGGTCTGATCTCCTTCGGCTCCTGCCTGGAACGAGGCCAATACGCCAAGGCGGTGGACCTCTTGGAGGACGGGACTCCGGGACCGGACATGGGTGGAGGTGAAGCCCAGGGGCGGAGCTGGTGTGGAGGATGGATATAAATATATATATATAAACATATATAAACATACATATATATATATATATATTATATACATATTATGAGTATGGTTCTGAATATGGTTCTGAATATGCACAACAACAAAAGCAACACAAAGAAGAGAAGAAGAAGAGAAGAAGAAGAAGAAGAAGAAGAAAAAAAGAAGAAGAAGAAAAACAGCATCGCAACAAACGCCAACAAAAACAACGAGAACAACAACAAGAACAGTATCAAGAATAGCAGTAGGCCCAGTAATCATGATATCGACATTGATAATTATACATGATGGTACTACTACTACTACTGCTGCTGCTGCTGCTGCTACTCCTACTCCTACTCCTACTCCTACTACTACTACTACTAGTACTAATACTAGTACTAGTACTAGTACTAGTACTAGTACTAGTGCTTATGATAGTGATGCATGATGATAACAATCATAGTAGTCACAATACTGATAATAACAATAAATAATATGGAGGCTTCCTAAAATGAGGGTACCCCTATCATCCATTTATAGCTAGGATTTTTCACAAAACAAACCATCTATCCACCACCATCCCCAGCAGCCACGTCGAGGAACTTCCACTGACGCCCGAGACAGAGGCCATGTGGCGTTCACTGGCAGATGCCTCCATGGAGCCGGGGGGTGTTTGCTGCCATGAAACTTGGAGGATCACCCAATGAAGGACTCAATAAGGGCAACCATCCCCCAAGAAAAAAGGACCGACCACAATGCAAAAAATGGCGAATTCAACCACTGGAAAATTATGGTTTGCCAAGAGAATTGTCTCAAAACTTGCCGTTTTGGGGGAGCTAGACATGCTTTTTTAACATTTTGGTGTATGGGTACAAGTCATTCACTTCCAGGTGTGGAAACCCCTGGTAATCACACCTGTTAATCAAACATGGTTTGCTGGAAAATCCCCCCATTTGTTCATCCATGGCTAGTTCGGGGACTTCCCCCTTTAAAAACTGAATGAAAACATGGAAATTCACATCAAAACCTCCATATTTATCAGGTATTTTTCCAGACTTTCCCCATCTTTTCCCCTCAAGAGTTGGACGACATCCCGGAGCTTGGCCACGTAAAACGAAACGACGCAGGAGCACTTCAATCTGCCGGTGGCCGAGCGCTGCTATGCTGTGCTGGGCGACGTGGCCAAGAGCCGATACCTGCACAAGGCGGCAAGCTCGTCGTCTCCGCTAAGACGAGCCCCACCATGGTGCACAACGTGGGATTTTCCACATGGATATAGTGATTAATAGTGGTTAATAGGCTGTAAACCAACAACAATGGGAACATGATGGTGATCTGGTTGGTGGTTTGGAACATGGCTTTTATGACTTTTCATAGATTGGGAATGTCATCATGCCAACTGACTAAAATTTTTCAGAGGGGTTGAAGCCACCAACCAGACATGGTTTGGACAGACAGATAGATAAAGTGATATGATGTGATGTGATGTGTATAATTAACATGGATAAAGACATGGTGGGCTTTGGAAAGTTCTCAAAATTTTGCCCACGTGGATAGAAATAGGATAAACCAATAAACATGGACCAAATGAACAAATGGACAAACACGGTCGAACATTGGAAACACATACATACTTGTAGGGACAAGAAACGATGGGTTTCAAATTTGGTACATCCAAAAACAGGCTGAAAAGGTGTTGGAACATGTTTTGGCATGTCTTTGGAAGCCACTTAAAAGCTCCTACAAGGGTGTGTTTGGGTTACCCTGGCAACGAAACAGTGGAACATGTGGTGTGCGATCGACGTACAATGAAGCAGTTTTCTGGTTGGGCTACGACCAAAGTCAGATTTGCTTCTGTTTTCATTTTCGAGGAAACACATGTTATTTCCTCGAATCTGTGCCAGTTTCAGATATATATATATATCCAACACATCCACCACATCCACCACATCCACCACATCCCAATATCTTCAATTTCATCGCGGCCACACCACAATTTTGCCGCAGGTGAATCGCCTCATCCAAGATCATGCTGAAGAAGTGGGCGGTGATGGATCCAGTTACTACATGGCGCAGGTGCGAAACTGGCGCAGCTTCGCAGCTGAACGCGCCAAGTTGGGCCAAGTTGTGGCAAAAAATGGTGGTTCAGTTTGTATCATGGAGACATGCTGAGGATATCATGGAATATTCATGGAACATTCATATTATTCATGGGATATTTTTAGGATGTAGACAGCTAAGATCCCATTTTCATCCATTTTCTGGAATGGAACTGGGAAAATCGGGGAGAAATCGAAGTGGAATACCTTGAATTGAATCGGTTTGGGGTCCAACATGGACCCAGTTTTTTGGGGGAAGTGTTGTCATTTGATGAGGAGCAGAGGACCCAGGGATGAACTGGAATTTACTGCCCGTGAATGTGGATGACTTCACCATTTTTTTTCCTTTCATCGTGGTTTTCCGGTTCGCTGCAGATGATCAGAGGGTACAAGGGGTGCCCCAGTTCGTTAGCTAAGTTGGTGCAAGTAACTCCAATATGGTAGATATGGTAGATATGTCTATACTTACTACCATATCCACCATATCTATAAACCATGTATATACCCATCAGACCGACGCGAGGCCAAAATGGCCATGTTGGCCAAGCAGTTCCAACGGGCAGAGGCGGTGCTGGGGAGTTGGGTATAGCAAGCTGCCCCTACCGTGAAATCGTTAGTTACTGTTAGTTGGCTTATAATTTCCATGAAATGTAGGTGGATGTATCTATCTATATATATATGATGTCCTAATTATTGGAGTTGTTTGCAGCAACCTAGCTATCTAGTGGTGTCAAAAACCGAGTTGTTTGTTGCTAAGTTTGGGGTGCTACTCACCTAAAAAGACATCATGATCAGTGCCTGAGATCCCTGGGAGATTCCCCATTTTGGGAGAACCTCCCTACGGCCCTGGGCCATGGGAAAATGCATAGAATACCAAGATAGGCCCAACCTTGTGTGCGACACCCTAGCAGCTGCTGTGAGGATCTCAAAGTGGCATATGTGCCATGGCCAAGTTTAGGGATGGTCTATGTAGGCACGAAATCTACTAATTATTATACCACTGATATAACCTTCCAATACTCGTAGCACTTCAATATTGGTAGTGTGCCTATGGCCTATACCATTTATATACGTATATATATATATGGCTATGGATCAATACCTATTAATACCATTTTTAGTGGGATGAACATCCATTTACCAACTATTTTGATGTTCACCAGGGGTACAAGGTTTTGACACACTGCCATATATATGAAACATACCAATGATCATGGCCATTTTTACACATATTTTTCCAGGCGGCTCCCGTGACTCTTCGAAAATCTGTCAGGCCATTCTGCTGGACCACAACGAGTTGGATGAAGCCCTGGCCATGTACCAGGCACGCCTCCAAGAGATACGCTTGGTGGTGCCCCAGGGAGCTGTGAAACCGCTAAGGAAACCCTAGGAACCCCTAGGAAACCATAGGAAAATGTGGGTTGAATGGGATTTATATAGCTGATTGATGATAGCTAAGTTGGATTTTAAGTAACTCCAATATCTCCTTTTTTTCACTGGGGTTTTGCTTGGTGATAGATCGAACTAGTTATATAATGGGCTTATAACCAATCTATATAACTTGGGGGCGGGCACCTTGTGGGATCCCAGAAATCCAATGAATGGAGGTTTCCCCCCAAAAAGGGCTACGAACAATGGACATAGAGTGATTTAAGTAGCAATTTAACTAAGAATCATAGTGATATGGACATTAATAGTTGGATATCCATGGGGGGAAGAAATTATCGGATATGGGGAGCATGGGGATTTTTTTGATAGTCTATTGGGATGATAGACCTAGCCATGTACTGGTGAGTTTTTTTCTGAGTTCATGGGACATTCCATGGAAAATTGCTGGCTACCTGGTCTTTCACGAATGGCAGCTAGCTACCATGGTAAAACATGATGCTATGTATATAAGCCATTTATGGGTGGGATAATTTCACGATTTTTTGGACTTACCAGGGGTTTGTATCCCGAGTTATCAGTAGGGCACGTAGGGTTATAGTCCAGTTCCACCTGCGGTGAATTACCCACTTCTCATTCCTGGGGCAAACAACAAAGTAGTGATAGTTATTGACTGCCTTTAGTAGTCGTAGTCGTAGCGGCTTCAGTGCCACCCTGGGGCTTAAGTGCCACCCTCCCGAGGCTGAAGTGCCATCCTCACGTGTCCGGAAATCGGTGTTTCTTTACGTCAATGATGAATCACAGTTGATGAGCCAACTGTTCATGTTCCCCCCCCGGTACGCAAAGGCCCTGCCTTGGGGCAAACTTATGTGGATTCTACCTGCCCATTCTTGGTGGTTCCACAAATCATTGTGGATGATTTCCCCGTTTTCAGTTCCCAAGTCAAACACTGTACATATATAGTACCTATTAACATCCTATGACTTGCTTCAGTGTCATTTTTTGCTATACTTCAAACCTTCCCAAGACTCTGTTAATCAAAAATCCTAACCTCTTGTTGTCACTCCAGTAAACCAACATAGATATGGAAAATCAACCTGAAAGCAGATCACTTCCGAAGGGGAAACAACGATGGATTTCCATATCAACTTGCTTATAAACTGCATATACATAACATATACATAACATATACATAACATATACATAACATATACATAACATATACATAACATATACATAACATATACATAGCATATACATAACATATACATAACATATACATAGCATATACATAGCATATACATAGCATATACATAACATATACATAACATATACATAACATATACATAACATATACATAACATATACATAACATATACATAACATATACATAACATATACATAACATATACATAACATATACATAACA
>Ga0126342_10008411_pt1 | contig 18488 bp, 14 predicted proteins | sample Cyp1metagenome_FD_92528 | JGI IMG/M metagenome (GOLD analysis project Ga0126342, IMG submission 92528) | Coral microbial communities from Lord Howe Island, Old Settlement Bay, Australia - Cyphastrea 1 metagenome | ecosystem: Host-associated > Invertebrates > Cnidaria > Coral ...
ATAGATAGATAGATAGATAGATATATGTATATATAGATTTATAGATATATGTATATAGATGTATGTATATATATATATATTTATATATAGATATAGATATAGAAATATATGTATATATATATGTACATATAGATATATAGATGTAAATATATATATATAGATATATAAAAATATCCTATATATCCTATATATATAGAGATATAGATATATATATATATATGTAGATATATAGATATATATATATATATGTGTATGTATATATATAGAAAAAAATCGACAATATAGAGATATATAGATATATAGATATACAGATATATAGATATATTATATATATATACATATATAGTGTATATATAGTAATTATAATGTATGCTGCATATTGTAACATGTCGATCGACCTATCTGTTTGTCTGTCTATCCCCATCATGTCAGAGGATTAACGTGTACCAAACTACCCCAAGAATCCAAATGTTGTCGTCATTGTCCCTAATTACTCAATTTGGCATTTTGAGGTGCTGCACATATTGTACATATGTGTAGTAGATATATAATGAAATATACGTTTTCGACAAAGTCACGGATACCCGGATACCCCAATTTGTGGCCTGCTGCAGTGTTTTTTCTATTGCACCACTAACCAGTAATTTGTGTGTTTTCTGTGGCAACCAAAACATGTTTCCCCAGTATCATTGCGAAAAGCAAATCCGCCATTCATCATCATTCATCATTCAAAACCAACATCTGCCCCAAAAAATTGCTCAAACATGTAAAACATTGTAAAACCATCAGCCACAGCCACTCAACGATTTTTATCACACGCTCCTTGGCCTTCCCTTTGCCCTTGCCCTTTCCTTTTGGTAAAGGCGGTCCCTGCGGAGCCGATGTCTTTCGGAGCCGAATGGGACCGCATCAACAATGGGGCTATCAACAATTCCTCACCATCCCATCTAACAACTGAGATCCCTAAATTTTAAAGCCAAACAGTTTTAACGGTTATACCCCATCTATGGGATATAATTGATATAATTGATAGTTATAGTCCAGTGACAATCACTTCGAACTTCCAACTAGCTAGACCCATTTAGTTCTATGATTTACCTATTTCCAATGGCCATGGCCATGGCAACCATGATGGCCACCTCAAACTCCTCAATCAGAGGCCCTTGGAGATGCCCAAAACCTGCAGCGTCCCAGCGTCCCGGGCCTTTCCCGCGCCCTTCTTTGGCTGCAAGATGTGGCCCGTTCGCACTAAACGGATCCGCTCTGACAAGGTGTCGTACCTCGATGGCACCCATCGGGCTTCCCATCGCACTGAGAGTGAATGAGGTGCCAGCCAAATGGGGCCCTACAATTTGATCGTCATGTTTCCCATGAAAAAACTGCCATGGGTATATTCAAAAAGACATTTGTTTCCTGGGCTATGAATGACTCTGAGCCAAAATTCATCTGGATCCCCATATTTTGGACAAAAGCCCTGGCCTGTCCAGAGAACTAAAAACAGAAATGCGAGTGGGAAGGCAATATTCTTCACTGGGTATCTGTGGGTTCTGATCCACTGTCATCCCATTTTATGGCGATTCTAGTAGTTAACTGTCTCTCGTAAAGATACAGCAATAGAACTGTTACCCGTTCTTTGGCCCAAAAATATATTAGTTTTGCGAACTCACAAGAGATTTTCGCAGGAGCTCGTTCTGTCACAACAGGGGCCGCAGTTTTCATATACAATCTCTACAAAACCCTTTAGATCAACTCTGATATATACATACATAATTACATGTATTACATATGTTAGCTGGATACAATAAATTCCCCCTTGAAAAGCCTACCCTTCACCAAGTTGATTCTTGACCGGATTGTGTATAATATGTATGTGTGTATGTATATATATGTATTAGTGCGATTCATTTCAATCCATTTCCTCATATAAATCTCCATGGCAGTACGAGGTGCACTTGCAAAGCATGGTTCCTGACCTCCACCACTTCCTTGCAGGCCTTACCTTAGTGGGGAAGTCTTCCACCAATTAAAACCAAGCTGTGTTAAGCCATTCTTGGCAGATTCCCGATTATTTACCCAGGAAACCGCCTGCTTGGTTTGATCTTGGGGTACCATTGTAGTAGCGAAATTCTGAAAAGTTTTGGGTCTCATATTCCAAAGATCATCCCGCAGTGGACGTCAAACATGCCCGGAAGCCATGGCCGCCATGGCCCATGCACTTCGATGATTTACCGAACTTAAAACTGATTGTAATTTGCACTATGCTAAATGTCCAGAAGGTATCAGAAAAAATTGGTTACTGGATGTTACGATCGAATCCCCTATCATCAACCCACAGGGAAAAAGTACGGAAAAGTATGGCCTCTATGCAAAGCGAAGCTTACAAACTCGCACGGCCTTGGAATGGCCTTCCCAAGGAACGCACAATCGGTCCTGCAATGCCAAAGAGGGATGGAGAATAAGTGAGCAGTGTTAAAAAGCGAATGGAAAATCCCTTATTGTGATTTTAGTATGTGGTTTTCTATGCTTTACTACGTATAGGTTTTTTGGGGAGTCCATTAAACTTTCATTTTTGGATGATTCTTGAAGCTGCTCAAGTGCATATCTTCCAAAACCTTTTTTGGGAATGTAAGGTTGGGGGTAGTAATCAACAAAGCAGTTTACTTCCTACCATGATGAAACGTAGCAGTCGAACATCGGGTCAGTTGCATTTACCAGGGATCTTACCCCCTAATCATCCCTAACCTAGATCCACATCCATCTGTGGATAGCTGCTCTATTCAAAATCCCATGGATTTTGCAGCATGGAGTGTGGTCGCAGATGACCTCATTATGCTTCAAAATTAAGCTGATTTGCCCCCTCCAAAAATGGATTGTTTGGCACCATGACCATCCCACCCCCCCACCTTCGAGCAGGCGTCGCAGATCACCCTACCACAGTGGCGACAGTGGTGCTTCGAGGAGTCGTTCTTGGATCCAAGACCACCCCCGAAGGGCTGAATGCATTCCTCGGAGCGCCATGTCTGCATGCCCAGCGAAAAACCCACCCTGAAAATGGATGAAGATGCTGGTGTTTGATGTATTCGCACATGAGTTTTAAGCCTTGAGTTTGGCACTTTAGACTCAAAAATGTCAAAAGGTCGAGAAATGCGACTCTTTTGCGGCCTGGAGTTAAGACTTCAAAAGGTTGGAAAAGAGGATTGCGGTACACAAATTTGACAATCTTGGATGTTTCAGTTGATGTTTGAAAAGGGTTGCCAAGCAGCCATGGTTTTTTTTTGCACCTTGGAAACATCCCTTATTGGTGGTTCTCAGTATTGCATTGGAAGTTGGTTCTCAATGTTCTGGATTCTCAACCGACTTTCATTTTTTTTGGGGTTCGGCACCCAAAAGACCGCCAACAACCCCTGAAAACATCATCAACACAGTGGGTCACAACCCATTTATTCAGTGTTGTTCCCCATTTGAAATACATGTTGAGTGATATACTGGTTGGTGGTATACCTACCCCTCTGAAAAATATGAAAGTCAGTTGGGATGATGACATTCCCAATATATGGAAAAATAATCCAAATGTTCCAAACCACCAACCAGATCATCATCAAATTCCCATTGTTGTTGGTTTATACCCTATTAACATCTATTAACCACTTTTAATATCACTATGTTCCACATCTCACAGCTAGATCTCCTTCCGCATCTACCGCCGGCCTCACAGGACTCAGCATTCAGCGAGGCGTTCCACGAGGCGGGCTGGGCCAATTCCACACAGCGGCCCCAGAAATTGGTCAAGGCCTGTGGCCTCAGAATGGATCAGCAGGATCTTCGATGAATAACTCATCTATGATGTTATATCTGGTTATATAACTATTCAAATATCCACTGGAAAACATGATATATATGTATATATATATATAACTATATATATATAACTATATATATATGATGTTGATATATCCATTAACTATGTTTTTCATATTCATTCGTGGATGATAATAATGTGTCAATATCCATGAATGGGACCTGAACAACTATGTGACTCTATCATGCAATATCCATTTTAAAAAATTGGGACCTGATCAAATATATACAATATCTGAATAATCCATTAACTACTGTATTCAAACATCCACTGGGAAACAGTTTAGATAATTTTTGGAATATGCGATGATATGCCCATATCATAATTCATTATTGTTGGTATATTCCGTTTTGACATATCATCAAGATATACCAACAATGGGATATGATACGGGGTATAACACCAACAATGGGAATATAATGCTATATACCCTACTGTGAACGTTTACTGTGAACGTTTACCAGGGTTCCCCAGGGTGTATATGATATGTGTCTTGTTGCAAGATGTTGCAAGAACATCTTAGTATATATCATGATGAAACCTTTAGATCTGTATAAATACTCTAGTTGCGTTAAATATGATTAATATTATATAAACATTATTGAATAATATCTACTACATTCATCTACATTCTATTGGTACTCTTTTTTCTGCCACAGGTACGTTTTTGTGAAAGCGTATGTTAACCTAAGATGGAAAACACAGGCGCCATACCTGCATTCTCTCAGCAGCACCGTTGCCCCTCAGTACAAGAACTCCTTGTTGTAGAACTCTAGATTGGTTTGGTTTAGTTGCGAAATCCAGTATGCAATCTGGTAAGAAGCCTTTCTGAATTTCTTTGATCGCTGGCTTGCAATATTTGAGCAAGTTGTTCGCTGAAGTTGTTGAAATTACACTTTGGTCACAACGAATTTCCAGCCAAATCATCAAGGTATTTGGGGGGTTCCATAAATGGGAGTATCCCCAAATGGATGGTTTATAATGTAAAACCCTGTTAAAATAGATGATGACTAGGGGTACCCCCATGACTTAGGAAACCCCCATTTTAGCGTCCATTGCTTCCTGGATCTAAATGGTTCACTGCAGCTGCACGATGGCTCTGCGTTTGTGTTTGCACAACTCATTTTTCGGTTGTAGCCAGAGGTCCATGGCCTCTATTGGGGTAAATGATGCTGAAAATCATAGATAGATCTGTCAGGATTTTGAGCAACACATCTATGAAAATCATGGGGATCAAGCAGACATCAATCGGAAGATAAGGGGGGATACAGACTGTGCGCGTCAGTCAACCAAAACGGGGAGCCCGTTTTGGCGGCGGCTCTGTACAGACTGTGCTACGTATAAAATTACCATTTTGAGTGGAAAATGATGATGGGCTACTGGTAAATTGGGGTGCACAAAATAACAGACACAGCCACATAGTTGTTCCTAAACTTCCCAGGGTCATGAGTATCCTGAGAAATGTGTAGCTTCTTTTCGCTATGGCTCCCTGTTACAAATTCTTGGAGTGAATTCACTATCCCGGGAGGCAAATTCCAAGACCCTCAAACCACTCAAAAGCAAAAGTATAAATAGTCACTACATCTCAGTACATTCCCCTGATTTCCCCACTATGTCCCCATTGTATCCCTACTATATCTTAACCATAGCTTTGATTCTGTATACAGTGGTTTGTGAAGGTTAACACAAGTCAGACTATACCAAGATCATCACTGGTGCTTTCGCAGTTTGACAGACAGTCATCTGGGATCATCATCCAGGAAAACAACGACATCACGAATCAAACATTTGGAAAACCCCCCATAGATGGGTACCTTCTGCTTCATCTGGCCGCACCTGAATCACCTGAAAGCCATGCCCCATGCCACCAAGCCACACGTCGGGAGCCCTTAAGTCACTGGCGCTTCTTAAACCACCCTGTATCCAAGACAGGCCTCAAGCTTTGAAGTCGTTCGGGACGGTAAAAAAATCATGAGACTTCGTTCGGGTCATGGACTTCTCAAAATCCCAACCTCTGCGTGAACCATTTTTAGAGTGTTCCCCTAATGAACCGAAAAAAAATTTCTGGATGTTTCTGGGCATTCGGCTTCTCAACAAGTGGTTGCAGTGACTGGTTCATTGAAATCCTACCAAAACATTATTTCGTTGGATCAGGCAGAGGCGGTACATCGGTACTTTATGGTACAACTCAGCGCCAAGAAGCCGTCCGCCCACCTCCCAGGTGCCAGAGTCCTTACGGCGCGGCTTGCAGCAGGGTAGAAAGCCAAGCAGAAAACCCAGTATGACGATCAGTATGTGATATGTAAAATGAGGATATCATGGGGATTTGAAGTCTGATATAGTCTGATATAGTCTGATATAGTCTGATATAGTCTGATATAGTCTGATATAGTCTGATATAGTCTGATATAGTCTGATATAGTCTGATACACTTCATGAAACTGGCGGCATCACCATAGTATACCATAGTTACCCCACAGTTGTGGCCATGCTTCATGCAGAAGCTCCGAGGGATTGCACTGATGTATTGAGGCGGGTTCCCCCAAACAAATCATTTCACCTACGAAAATGATTAACGGTTACCCCCCAATTAAACAGCCAGGGGCAAACATATTGATCCGGGATTGACAGTGCTTTGCCATTCAACATCCTTGAGTTGCAAGAAAAAATCTCAATTGACTTGAAACACTATACTGGATATGCACAACCTGAAAGTTGAGGACGGGTAAATCACCAAACGCATAAAAACACATTGGTTTTTGTTGAGCGCATCATGCGGTGTGGTCTCCAACTTGGCCCCAATTGAGGCCCATCAATTGAGGCACTGCTGTCGCTGTTCCACATGGCTGGCGGTGGTGTCTACGACGCTCCGAAGGCTGTCACCAATGACACAGAGACCAGCCCAGCCCTTGCCAGCAACATGTCCTGCGACATCCATCTGGAGAATGACCCTTTTTTGAGTGGAAAATGAACCATTTACATCCATTTATGGATGATTTACTTACAGCATATTATATTTACCTATTGAAAATGGTGATTTTCCATATAGCTATAGGTGAAAATGCTATAGAAAACCATGGAAAAACCTGTTCTTCGCAATTCACCCCTGAAATGTTCTGTAGTTTTGATGGTGAAATAACACCCATAAAAATCCAAAAAAAAAATATCAACCCATGTCTTTTCCCCACACTGCAAGCATCGTCCGATCCTAGCCCCGAGGATGAGGCGGCGTTGGAAAGGCTCAGCAAGACCGAGAGAGTGACGGAGCCCTTTCGGAGGGCCCAGGTGGAAACCTGACCGTTCGATGCGACAACCTACTCACTGGGGATATGGCAGTGTGTCAAAACCTTGTACCCCTGGTGAACCCCAAAATAGCTGGTAAATGGATGTTCATCCCACTAAAAATGTATCTATAGGTATTGACTCATACCCATACTGTACTATCTACACACATCCATTATACAATAAATAGTTGTCATTATAACAGAACTAAAGGAATTTTGACGTGGTCACTAGCCACTTGGGTGTGTTGGATGTAGCTAAAACCAAGCATTTTGTGGGAATGCCATGGGGATAATGATCCGATGTTGTTCAACATGGGAAAATCCATGGGTTGGATACTCCAGATGGCCATCTTGCCACAAAGGTACCCTGGTAGTACCTGGTAAATTTTATCGCCTGGTGATGACATTTACCATGCTTCTGACATCTGACATCTGACATTTTTGATTTTTTATGTTTTTTCTGGAATGTTACCCAAGATCAATCAAAAATAATCCAGTATATACCCTCTGGTAAATTAACGTAGCTATTGAACATGGCCATTAGTTGATTTTCCCATTAAAAATTGTGATTTTCCATAGCTATGTTAGTTTACCGGAGGGTAATTTTAAGATTGTGACATTCAAAGGACAGTACGGTACGGTCACTTTGTGATCTCCAATTCCAAAAATCGCCTCCAGGTAAACCTCGGAAATTCACGTGGGAAATCGAGGCGTAAAAATAGGAGCGTCAAAGTGATTTTTCAGTGGGTTCTCCAATCCATTGAAAAAGAAACCACTCATCTCAAACACACCCATTGATAAATATATGTATGTATGTAATACATATATATATATATCATATTATATGTATGTTTTTTTCAACGCCATGATTCCACACTGGTTTGCCCAAAAGTAGGCTAGTTATCCATGGCTATCTCATGCTACCTCAAAGATTTTCGCAGTTTCTCATCATGTTCTCCATGAAGATGCCTTTTCAGAGGATCATACCATGATGATACCCCATTTTAAGAGACACCCACATAACATATATATATAATATTTAAATAGATATATATATATATATACATATTATAGTGATGGTCTCTGAGTATGGCAAATTCATTGGACCAGACTATGCAAAGTAGATGTCAGCAGCGGTGGAATTCAATGCCTAGGCCGCGACTTTACAGTCCCTTCGTGCCTCATAGGAAAAAAAAACATATATATATATACATATATATACATATTATAGATACAAAAAAAAGGGATGCCTTTCCTGGTACCACACAAGTTCCATCTCGTACTCGGTTTCCTCGCCACGGGACGCTCAGGGCCACCTGCGCCCCGGAGAAGTCGATATAGTCCCGCGCCGTTTCTTCGCTGCAGGGCAACTGGGACACGGAGCACAAGGCGAAACGGCAATCGTCGACCCACGCCATGGCCTAGATCTGGGGCTTGGGAATGGGCTCAGTTGGGCTGGGATGATCAGTGATATTATCCAGTATAGCCATATGGGATGATCCATCATGATCAGTATAGTCGGATGGGATCTTAAACGACTCAGAGATGATATGACGGTGATGTTGAAAAATCCCAAGTGTTCATAATTGTTCACACTTGAAGAGGGATCAACCAGGATCAACCTTTTCAAAATGTCCTGTTCCAGGCAGCAACCTGTTCCCCACCCAAAATTTCCGCCGAGCCACCTGATCGCCACGACTCAAGCCTTCTACCAGGGCCTGAAGCTGCGATGGAGCGCCAGTCTTCGCTTTGATCCCGGTGAGAAGCACGATCTGCCCCGTCTTAAAGCGGTGTGGCCCGCAGGTTCGCACCACGAGCGGGGTCTCGTTGAAGATCAGATCCTGAATCTCCACTGTAGTGCTAGGAATAGAGAAAAGCCGATGAACTTCATCAGGGCAATTCTCGCGGCAAGTCCTGGGGCTCACCAGAGGCTTCAGAGAAGCCATGGATGAACATGATGACATGGGGCCTCCGTTTTCCCAGCCACAGTGATTCAGGATGGGATTTTTTTTTCCGAACCTGGTATCCTAGGCAAACCCTGGTCAGGACCCAGTGGATACCCCAGTTATCATCCAGTCGTCATGGATGACCTTTTGCATAGTATTGAAACCCATGGTGACTTGAGAGTATCCCGGGACTTCCCCCATTTTAGGAAACCTCCAAATCTGGCTGAATTATAATTCACGAAGTAAGGCCATTTGCGGATAATTCATGATAATTCCCCATATATAGAAACCATCATTCCACTGACATCACAGTGAGATCATTATAATTCATCCAGACAAATGTGTTTCACAAATGCCGTGACATACCATCAGATATCAATTTGAAAGGTGTTATACCTTGGTCTTACTGGACTTTTCATCCACCCCTTGGCAACGGATTAGAATCAGAATCATGGAACTCAATTTCGCTTGAACCACATTTCGTGGGATTCTAGCTTGGATTTGGGTATGTGCATTGGACAGTCGACATGTGCATGGACATATAATATGCATAATATAATAATATGTACATAATATATATATATATACATAAGTAACATATCATATTATAAATATACATACAACGCCATTTTCACACCATGTTTCAACTGTTTAGTCTTACCCAACTCTCCATGATCTCTAAATTTTGCACTCTGGAAAATCAAATAGTGGGGATAATCCACTATGAGCTTTGTCGGAAACGAGCCATCAGGAATTAGGAATGGGTACGAATGGGTCAAAAAAATTGTAATCAATCCCCTTGTTCTTACAAAACAATAACTGGTGCACAGCTGGACGTGCATAACCCCCATTCGTATGGTATCAAAAGTTATCAGTGGCCAACCCTGTCATCTCTCCCTTCTTATGAGCCAACACTGGCCAACGGCATAGATGTTGCACCGAAATATGTCCAAACCCCGTTAAAAAACAGAACCACATCGGTTATCTCTAAGTTTTGTTCTAGGAGTTCACCAAAAATGTGCCATCATGTGTCATCCATCTTTTTCCCGTGACTATCATATCGACCTGAATTCACCAACAAAAATGCCACCCTGGCCGTGTCGGCCCAGCTTCAACCTGCCATGGTCCAAATCACTTTGGGCCTCGCTCAACTTGGCACAGGTGCTACGTGCTTGCGCCAGCGCCTGATTACCTGTGCTTGGCCATGCTCGGTCCAGGTCTGGTGGAAGGGACTTCCCAAGTCATAACCACAGTGATAGTTTTGAGATACCCTCTGGTAAACTAATATAACTATATATATAATATAACTATGGAAAATCACCATTTTTAATGGGTAAATCAACTATTTCTATGGCCATTGTCAATTTCTATGTTAAATTACCAGAGGGTAACAGCCCTTAAAAATCAGGAGTTTAGATGAAATGGTTTTGTTTTAAGTCATCCAATTAAATTCTGACAAACAAACTGAGGTAGTAAAAAGTTCGCTGACATAACTACTTTTTCGGGCTTCTGGATGCTTATGGTGATTGTAACTATGGTCAGATGGGTTTTTTTTAACCAATGCACATATATAACATTTCGGGATATCACCTTGCAAGCTGCCGCGAAACATGGGGACAGACATAGGGTGAGATGATATATGCCAGAGATACCATAATTTGGGGATAGATGTGTACGTCAGAGGTTTGAGGATGTGCCATGGACGCAAATTTCATACGCTATCTAATGGGATATGTGGGGGGGGTCCTAAGTCATGCGGGACCCAAGTCAACATCCAAGTGAAACTGGTCATTGTTGATTTTCGGGGAAAACAATGTGAAAAAAACTGTACAAGAAGCCGTGTTTTATCGAGATGTCAACAGTTTCCTTATCCAATATTTAACATTCTTTATCCAAGTTTGGTAAAGAAGCTCAGATATGCAATCATCAAACAAAAATTACGTAGATGAAAACTTTCGAGTTACGGACACGTGACAAATCGTGTCAAATCGTGACAATGGAGTAGACAACTTTTGGTCGCCAACTTAACCACTCAACAAGTCACTAGCTATATTTATATAATATATATATATATATAGATATATACTGTACTATATATACTGTATCCTGTAATACTATATATACTGTATACTGCAATACTATATACCTGACTGTCAGCAATGCGAAGCACTGTGTTCTTGGGCTAAAATACTGAACTTATTGTGTCAAGTGGACTGGCAAGGAAGACTGTGCACGAAACACGGCGTTTTTGCAAGTTCTGTGGCTCTGGGGGTATGCGCAGTTGCAGGTCATGCTCGAAAGCTGTCAAAAAAAGGCATGGTAACGCCTGGGAAAAGGAGCGTTTTCAATCTGGTGCCGCTACGCAAAGCAAATGCATACATTCCATTGCATTATCTCGCATTTACATTTGCATTCACATATCGTTACAGTACATCACGTCACCTTGCCAATTTACAGTAGACAGTACAGCAAAGTAAACACTATATACAGTAAACACTACAGTAAATACATGTAAATACTACAGTAAACACTACAGAAAACATTACAGTAAACATTACATTACGTACATTTACATACACTACATGTATTAAATCATATCACACTACATTAAATTACACCGGACAAAAATTCTGAAAATAGCACAATTACTGAAAACAGCTAAAACACATGAAGATATTGAAACCACCAAGCAATCCTTGAAATAAAAACAATGCAGATTCCAACTCTCATTGCGGGTCACTTCTTTTCGTTTTCGGGATTCCCATCATGGACCATTGGTTCTCATTGGTTATCATTGGTTCAAGAGTTGCCAAGGCACATATTTGCTGATGTTCTTTCTGTCGATCTTCTAAGACGCGTCGGCACTGCTCTTCCGTCAACTCCGACGCCTTTCGAAAGGGATCAAACTCGCTGGATGGATGGGGGCCTTCCTGGCCCGTTGCCAACCCCCAAATTCTATGGCTCCCGTTGACCACAATTAGGGTGGGCCCTCCAACCTTAATATGCTGGCGGTTCTAGATACCATATCATAAAATGCTCGTGTAAGAATATCTACGTTGGCATCTAGATATATGTGGAAACCAAAGAATCCTTACTCTAGAGATTTCATCATTGTGATCGTCAAGCTCCCATGGTGCAGGTCAAAACAATTGAAAATAAGGTAGCTTGAGGGGCCTAAGCATATAGATATGTATATATATATAATTACAAATATATACACACAAATACATGCAAATACACCTTTGTTAGGGATCATTGTCTCAAACAAACCCCGCAACCAGGGTATGTAGTCTACATATGTCTACATACAAGATGTAAATATAGAAGATGCACACATATGCACACCTCTACACACGGACATAGCTTGGTGTGGGGTCAGACATGGGGTACATGTCCACCAACAGCAGTTGTCATAAATTGTGGATCTGAAAACGTGGTTTGTGTTTCTTGCTTGCCCAGTATTACATATTCAAGAATTGCTTCAAATTACCCTCTGGTAAACTAACATAGCTATGGAAAATCACCATTTTTAATGGGAAAACTCCACTACAAATGACCATTTTCAATAGCAAACTGATAGTTTACCAGAGGGTACTAGGCTTACCCTCAGATTTCAGATTCCAAGTTTGGTCATGAGCAGTCCCGTGATCAGTAAAAATCCGTCAGTCCTCTGATTTGGGTGCATTATTTTGGGCCGGCTGAACCGGCCATTTTTTGTACAACATGGGGAATGTTGTTTACAACACGGGAATTAATCACCCCAAACTCGGAGTATTGGCATAGATTTGCTAACATTTCATTAGTTGGGTTATGGCTATGGATCAAACCAGGGTACCAGGGAGCTTTTTCACCATAGTTCCCCCATTCATGTGGGAAAATCATAGGTTTTGACACAAAGCTGGTGGCCCAAAATCCACATCCTTGTGTTGGTAGGTTCAAGATCTAACTGGTCCTTGAAACAAAGCCACAGATCAGGAAAAAGGATGCTTGAACCATATTTAATGAAACCCTGACTTACTCTAGGTAAAATCAGCAGAAATCACAATATTTTTCATCATGTCCTCCAGTTAAATCTCAACTTTTGATACTGTTTGAGCCTTGAATCCTCCAATTTCTGTCAAAATCCCCAAGTTGTGTCCCTCGCTTTCCATATCCCGACCTTCGTTTCCTCCGCCATGACCACTTTAACAGGACAACGCCTGGAGGTGATGGTGGGGAGAAGTGCGGATGGCCCAGCCACTAAGGCTACAAAACAATCCTTGTATAAATCAACAAATCAAGCAATCATTGTCAATAGTTGTGGCTTTGGGGATTCAAACAAAAATCAAGAATCAAAAGTAATGAAACCAACCATATTGGTGATAGAAAGATATACGGTATATTTAGTGGATGTTTCATGGGGCATAACTTCAACAAATGGGGGATGTCACTTCAACAAAGTTATGGAACCCGAAAACATGCAGCATGAATCGTGGATTTTTTTCTATCTTGGACATAGAATCAAGAATATAAAACATGAGAAATCTGTAATTTCATTTTTTTGGGGACATCATTTTTGGGGATCTATTGGGAACAACAGCTCCCAGCTATAAAGCAAGCTCGTTTCCAGGGATAATGGGATTTCGTCTGGGATAAGTAGAACAGGTTAGGGGTGCCCATCCCAATTTGAATCATCCCGAATCGCAACCGAACATGAAAAAAATCACATTGTCAACCTACAAATAGTGATCTTGGCCCACTATACGAGTATCAATATATATATATAGTTTACATATATATATATATTATATATTATAATAATAATCATTATCATTATTATTAATTGTATATCAAGTTGTAACTCTATACATAATGTCAAGTTAGGATTAATTAACCCCTCCAGGTTAATCAACCACCACTGCCCAATTTTTTTTTGTAATTTAAAAACAGGTGGTCCCCCCAGATTAATAAACGCTTTGGCCTACCCCCGATTAAAAAACCACCAGTGCTGAAATCCCTTTTTTATCCAAAAGTTTCAAATGGTTTCCTTATGGTTTCCTTATGATATATATTTAAGTTGAAACCGCATGAACACCAGAACCCATCACTGTTGATTGATCATTGAAAATTTGAAAAAACAACTATTCCCCAAATGATCGATTTCTAATTAAATTCTTTATAAAAATCATCAGTTTGGATAGCTCCCAAAGGGTACCGTACCCCCCATGAGCCCATGTCCCCCATTGATAATAATCAGGGTTTGCCCCTGATTAATCAACCACCATGTCCCTAATGTTTTTATTGCCCATTCATTCCCAATGTCCCCCATAGCTTTCAGCCAATTGACGTAAGCCATATCCAATTTTGTATGGTTCAGAGGCCGTTTATTTAGGGGGGACACCAGGAAAGACCTTGCAAGGTATACCCTGACCTATAGGGAGGGGTTATTAATCCGGTGGTGGCAGTATATATATATAATATATATATATATAATTATATATATATAAATAAATAACTATGTGTCCGCAGAAATGCCAGTTCCATATGGATGTTTACATGGTTTTGTCTGAAAAGATGGTACCCTCAAATCCACCGGCGCCGCTTGAATCATTCAATCGCCTTCGCTGGACACGGCAAGCGAAACAACTATGACTACAGCCAGCTGCGGAGGCCAAAGCCAGGGGGCCAATGATGGTTACCGTAGCGGTGTCAAAGCTGGCTGGGAAAATCAACCATGGTGACTGTAGACCCACAGTGACATTGAACCCCAAAAAATTGGTCCGAGAAGGAAATGATCTTCCAAAATCTGACTTTTTGAGGTTCCATGTTAGCTTTCTGGAGGGGCTTGGGAAAATTATCCCATGGTAAAACTGTCTGAGCATCTTGCAGCAGTACCCAAAAATTCATGATCTGATGCCAAAACAAGCCGAAAGACTGTAGTGACTAGGAAATCACTGGAACATGAAGGCACTTTCCATTCATCTCACTGAACTTTGCATCACAAAACCCCAGTGAAGGCCATCAAATTCAGGTGGGTTCCTGGAACTTGGCCGCAGGGATTTGGTCGGCAGTACTATATATTAAAATCATACATAATACCATATGATACCATTATCATCCGTTACAATTGCCAGTGACTGCTAGTGTCCATTGTCTTGAGGAAGCCGTACTCGCCTTTGATGAACACCAAAGTGGTGGTGTCAAGGCATCCCCAAAATATGGGAACGTCAATTTGGACCGTCATCCCATGTCTAGGGTGGAAAAACGTATGAACCCACCAACCAGTAGTTGTCCCCCCCAATATTGGTAACTCATCCAATCAATATATATATATATAGCAATTGGCTAGTGGTATCAACAGTGCTTGCTAACATCCGCATTGCCCAATCTGGTTCCATCTACATCGGCAGCCGCCCCGGCTCCACTTGATCTTTCGAAACTCTTCGCAGTCCGCCAAGACCACATTCATGTACTTGTCGAAGGCCTGCGGCCACAGCCAGCCATCCGGAGAAAATGACCCAATTTGGCAGTTGAAATCTCCATGTTTCATGGTATCCCGGGGAGCATCTGCATCCCATAAGGATTGAACAGAAACACATCAAGTGGCTCAGTTGGAACCTTAAGCCATCGATTTGTGGAGGTAAATCCTGCTGATTTTTGGAGGTAAATCCTGGTTGCAAAAAATGCTAGAAAGTTAGGGATCATCCCAATCGCATCCCACATGTTTTTTTAATGGAGGACAGCAAAAATAGTTTCCCCATCAAAAAATGACAAAGTCTGGATTTTTGGGGGTTCCCCGTTTTAAGAACCCCCGAATATGAATATATATATATATGCATATTATATATATATAATACGTATAACTGGACTCAAGTATATAATATATGTCTACATTGAGGGATCCTTCAACCGAACAATAGGTCGTCACAACTTGACCTGGAAACTATCTGCTAGCTCCAGAATCCCTGATGCTTCCCCATGACAATGACATCACTGCGAAACACCTTTTGGGAAAGCCGGAAGCCCTCCAAACCCGGAAGGTTTCAAAAACTGGATAGGAAAATCGGAAAATCGACCGGAATTCCCCAACGTTGCCCAGGTCAACTGCAGCCGCCATCCCCGAACTATCTTAGATTTGTAACACCCAAAAAGGATCCAAAAGGTAGAAAAGAACATGTAATGCATCATCATTTCAGAGTAGTAATTGTATATAGTTGGTTTCTAATTGTTCATCTTTTCCGGGGTTCATAGTCATCTTTGGAGATGATTGGGGCCGTCCGCCATCTTCTGGAGCTTTCCCCATTTCTTGCCCAGGGAATATACCAGAAACGCGGCTTTTTCCCCCGCCAAATCCAGGAGTGTCCGTTTTTTTTTGTTTTCCCGCCCAATTTCCGGGGTCTTTTCCTGGGTAATCTGGTGCCAAGGAACCATGAAGGTTCCCACTAACATGCGGGCATCTGAGATAGTGACTCGGACCCTGGCATCTGCCACATCGAAATTGGGGAAATTGGGAGAATCATCGGGGGAGTTTCCATGTGTTTGATCATGCTTGATCAGGTAGATTGGACCTGAATATGGATTAGATCAGCCTGGTTGACTACTAGATTAGGACTAGATGAGATTGAAATTGGATCTACAAAATTTAGGTGTGTGCAATGTCAACCCCAGATTGAATATGTAAACCCTGGTTGACTATTTGAGATGGATGGTATCCCTTAAATAGTGATAATCTGCTACTAAAATGGCGCTCCCCCCAAGATCAGGAGTTGACATTCTGTCCCATTTGCCATGTTGTCGACGAATCCGAGAAAGAGTAATCATCGCAGTAAGTAGGACACATCATCACAGGGTTGAGCATAAAAAGGTTCAAAACCTCCAAACTCCAAACAAATATTATATTGTACATACTATATACTGTACCCATCAGAAAACTTATCGCTGTCCCTAGTCTTTTTGGACAGTAAAAATCCTTGTGGGTTGAAGCCTGCTGTCGGGGAAAAAGACAGGGCCGGTTTGGTATACCATTTATAATTGTTTAATATATTTTACCTATTGATTCTTCGGGTTGACGGGGGGTGCATCCTATAAGTAGACCAACTTTTGGGATTTGGGAAAATTGTATATAATAATATATATATATATAGTATACCGTATACCCATATACAAGTATAGTTTTGTATAGTGTGAGGATATACGCATATGTCATAATACATACGACAAATTAATACATATTATAAAACTATGTTTATTCATTAGCTATATTTTAATATTTTAATAAACATACATATACACGTGCTATGTCGATCTATTGATATGGCCTATGATCTCTTGTCTCTCTGGCCGTCCCATTTGAACGCAACTCACAGCCCCTTTGCTTCGCGCAGCTTCCGCACCTATAGTCGAGCCATTGTGCCATGCGAGTGTTGCGACCTGCGGTCCGTAAGGCTTGCTGGAAACCGCACATTTTGCTGTGGAGAGACTAGTGGAGGGTACATGTTGGTGTTCAATATGCATTGAATTGCGTATGTATTCATTACAGTAATTATCCCATATTATCCCATATGTTCAGTTTCTTTGGTTCCGTGGTGCCCAAATGATTTGAACATATTTGAACCATCAAACTCGTAATCAAAAGCTTGCCCGGCTTTGTGCTATAGCTCACGAGCCGTGCTCGCCTGACATGACTCCAAAATGGGCCGAAAATGCTCCGCGACACCGGAGTTTTGCGCCCAACCCGACCCGGGCCCTTCGCGCAGGAAAGTCGTCCTGGGAAGGTGATGGTGTTTGAGCCCGACTGTGGATCCAAGTCTTTGTCATCGAAGCTTCGGCATGTTCCTCTTGAAGCTATGCCTGGCAGACATCCTATGACCAAGTTGGATTTGGGTCTCAAAATCTTGTACCGTCGTGTACCCCCCATGAAAAACCCGATGGTGACTGTCATAATCCCCACCTTTAAAAAAGGCCACTGGGGATAAGTCCAGACTGGAGATGCCATACAGCAGCGAAAGACGGTAAAACTGTAAAACATGGTAAAACTGCTGCTGCCCTGAAATTCGATTATACCATATTGTATCATATTATACAAAAATGAATGCATGTTCTCATGTTTTGTATTAGTGACTTTTTATAAACATCTTCTATAAGTCCAACTGATCATCACCACTTTTCACCAGCACTCAGCTGTTCGACTAGCATCTATCTTTGCTCGGTTTCAGCAAAGGACGGCTCGACCCGGTCTTCGGGTCACTTTTTTATGGGATCGCTGTTTTTCCCAGCTTCAGCAGGTGAAATCACCATAATTCACAGAATTCTAGCGTACCCCCCCCCAACCCCCCACCCCCCCAACCACCCCCCACCCAACAACAAAAACCCACCCAACAAAACACACCAAACAACCAAAAAACCACAAATAAAACACAA
>Ga0126342_10008412_pt1 | contig 18488 bp, 17 predicted proteins | sample Cyp1metagenome_FD_92528 | JGI IMG/M metagenome (GOLD analysis project Ga0126342, IMG submission 92528) | Coral microbial communities from Lord Howe Island, Old Settlement Bay, Australia - Cyphastrea 1 metagenome | ecosystem: Host-associated > Invertebrates > Cnidaria > Coral ...
CGCAATCCTTTTTCCACAGCTTCCTGGTTGTTTGGCCCTTGAGCCAAATCCGGCATATTGCGGATGGCTCGAATCCCCTGACAATCGAATGGAAGTGGTCCAGCATGCACCTTAAAATTCACATATATATACTGTATGTATATATATATATATATTAGTTGTGTGATGTTCTGTTAGTACACGTATCCCCAAAAACAGCTACATATCAAATCTGATACCGCTGCGTTTCCACAATTCGTCGGCTCAGCTTTCACCCAGGCTCGTTTTCATCGGCACTGGAGGCCACTTGTGCAGCGGACACCACCTGGTCACGGGATGTCAGGTTGGAACACCAAAAGGCAGACTCATAGCCGTCACCTTGGTGGATAACATATGTATATATATATCATCAAATATCACAACATGGGACAAAAAACAGGTTACACATGGTTATGTAAGTTATATAATACACACACACGCATATATATATATAAATAATTATAAATATATGTATAATTATATGTTATTATATAATGCTGGCAAGTCAAGAGACAATTGATGAGGTGGTTTCCCAGTGTGTAGCTGTAGCAGCCCTAGAATCAAGCATGTGCTGTGCAAAAAACATCAACACGGTCTACATCACCACTGTTGTACCTTCGCTTGCCAGCAATGGCCGCAAATAGACAAGACATCTCAATTGCCTACTACTTGCGACCATCATGGGTAAAAGAACCTTGCCAATGGATGTCAATGGCATTCAGAGATCTGTCGTAAAAGTCAGTGAGCCAGTGAGCCAAGCCATCCCGCCTGCACAACGGCCACAGCCACTAACTTCAACACCACTTCCATCCACAAATCTCGACAGGTGGCCTGGTTGCTGCTGTTCTGTGGGACGGCTGTGTAAAATTTCTTGCTTAGTGTGCATGGAAAGGGTGGTAAAATGGCTCAACAGGCAACACATGGCACAACGTCAGAGCATGATCCTCAGACTGAGGATGAACAAATCTGATTGCATCACCTAGAATTGATATATCTTACCTCCTGAAGGTTCCTTCTTCAGAGTCTTATGGGTCTTGAAGGCTGGCCAAAAGGTGTCCAAAAGCTATGTCCCCGCAACTATTATTCGAGCAAAGTTTGCTTCAGCTTCACATCCCGTGGATCAACTTTGGAGTTCAAGGTTATGCTCATGCTTCCCTGTTTGAAATCTGACTTACATTTACGATAATGCGGGTGCATTGAACCTACAAAGTGCCAACAACTCCGAAGAGACCATCTGCCAAGTGAGACTTGTTCAACTTAAAAAAACAAAAGAAAAAAACACAGGAAACAACACCCCAAGCTGCATGGCAGCTGAGTTCAGATAATATCGCTTCAGGCTCAGGGTGATGGCACCAAAGGAACCAAAGCCTACCCATCCCAAAAAAACCATGCCAGCGCACGGCCCGAAAGAGTAACCCTGAGCCTGAAGGTATATACATTACTCTTTGGATCTCTTTGGCTACGATCATTAAGTATCAAATTCCTCTACCAATCAGCGAAATGTTGATGGCATCACGTCGGGTAGAGATACCACGTTCAGCGGGTCTCGGCATTCTGAGCCCAGCTGCATACTTCAGAAGGGTCTCCTTGGCTCCCTCCAAGAGTCCTCGGCCAAGCCATGGGCTATGGGCAATGGATGCCAGCCATGGATGCCAGCCATGACCGGTTGATCCAACGACTGCCCACCCGCTTGTTGTATTAATGTCAGCCTTTATCCATCTAAATTGCCACTTTATATATATATACAGATGTATATGTGGTATGCTTGTATGTGTAATTCTAATCCATACTATCAACTGATACAACGGTTGGGCCGAGGCTCTGTCTGTCTTCCCCACCTCTGACAGAATGCAATGCTCCAACAGCATCTCTGTGATGGCATGGTGCTGCAGCTTCTCCTAGGGAGCGCATGGCCGATTACAGTTGTTGAATTGATGTCCAGTAACCTCAAACATTATATTTATAATATATATAATTATATATATGTAAATTGTCATATCTGAACCACTATGTTTGAGGAATCTACGTTTCATCATTTTTCAATCTTTTGGGTGATCGTTGCATATGGTTGCTATAGTGTGATGGATCTCTTGGAGCTACAAGCCAAGATTTCTCCAGCTGATCTTTTTGTTGTGGCAGCGACTCCATGAAATGTTTTCGAACTGCGCTGAGCCCGCAATGTCTGGTGCAAGGTACTGACTCGTTCTTGAATCGCATGTTGCTGGAATCCACCTAAGTCACCAAGTCTTAACAAGGTCCATCTTGAGCAGAACTTGGTAGTTAGTAGTTGTGCATGCCAAGGCACATCGAGCTCAATGGTTTGGCTGGGGTGGTCCAAGAGCGTTATAATCCTTAGATCTTTTGGTGACTTTTGGAGGCTTGAAGGAGCACTTTGATTGCCTTGAAATTGAAGGACCCCAGAAACGGTGAAATTATGCCCAATTATCCTGAATGATCAACCTACGGGCACTATCCCTGATGGCTTTGCTGAATAAGAACCTGAACATGGATTGAGCATTTTTTCTTTTCCGCAATGGCTGTTGGTCAGAACTGGCCGCCCAAAAACTGGAATGATGTACAATGATTTGTTGCAAAACACTCATCAACACTTGCAGGTTCATTCAATTCAACCATCCCTTATAAGAACCAACCAACAATCATTTATCAAATGATATAATATCCCGCCCTTTTTTGATTGTTAAACCCCCAAATTGATGATGGTTAAATATCCCTATTATATAACCATGGTTAGCTCCCTATCAATTGTGATTCAATCCCCATTACTATTGATGCTTTGAAACCACTGGTCAAACGGTTAAACCCTTGTTTTTGATGAACAACCCCCTATTTTCCGATATTTTTTCGATGATTCTCTGGTCAAAACCTGGTTCAAAAGCTAAGTCCCCTATCCAAAATTTCTTGTGTCTTGCATTTAATATCATTTAATCATATTTAATCCATTTTTCGGATGAAGGATACATAGTCAAATCACGTTAAATCCCCTATCAGATCAACAACATTCAACAACCAACACGTATGGCGCCACGTCACCCCTGGCCCCCTCGCAGCTGCACGCACACGGCGCCGTGCTGCGTCAACGCCACATAGGCGACGGAGGTGGCCACCAGGCGGCGGTCCAAGTTGATGTCCTTTCCACCCCCCGAAAAAAAGGTGGTTTAATGGGGATTCATTAGGAAATTCATGGAGATTTGATGGGGATTTAATGTGAATTTTAAGATATTTAAAGGTGAACTCATGGAGGTTTCAATGGATTCAATGGGGGTTCAATTGGAATTTCATGGTGATTGATGTTTCGTTTTGGGCATTCATAGGGATTTCATGGGGTCTAATGCTGGGTTCATGATGATTTAATATGATTTAATGGGATTTAATAAGGATTTCTTGACTTTCATGGGGATTTCATGGAGTGTTTAATAAGGGTTGCATTTGGGTTTGATGGGATTGAATGGTGTTTTACATGGCATTTAATGTGCGTAATGGGATTTGATAGGATTTCATCACCAACCAAAACGGGAATAGCATTGGGATAATGTATATATGATAATTTCAATAACAGTACATCACCAAACTATCAATAAGAATCCATGATGCTGGAAGGCGGCCCACCAAAATGCAACTCACCATAGCACAGTCCGGTAACTACAAATAATGTACGGATTTTCAATGACTTTCAAACATCCGAGCCGGTATTTTAGACTACCTCCGAGAAGGTTTTCCTTCTTGGCCCGCCCAGCCATTTAAACATATGTAATCCATTTTGTTCACACAATTTTAATACCTCCAAAAATTGACCTGGTGGGGTTGGGGCTTCAGATTTTATAGACGCATTTCTGGAAAATACAAAAGCGGCCTCTACAAAACCAAAAACATAGCATTTGAACAGGAAACATTCAGGCCTTTCAAACCCAAACGCCCAACCCCACTTTTGCTGGGACCTGGGTCACCCAGCGCTTCTACAAAAACCAAATCATGGAAATCCACCTGTTATATATAGGCACTAAAAACTTGGTTCAAATATATACACCCTCAAAAGTCATCCCGGAAACAATTGGATTTTGTAGAGAAACCTGTGTTTGGGGTCTAAAAATCAACAAAAATCATTGTTGGATTTTGTAGAGGCCCGGTTTCTAATTCTTTGTGGTGGCTTCAACTTTTCTGCCGCTTCTTTGTTGTACTTTGCTTCTGGTCTTCACGAGAGTTGTCTTTTAAATTTTCACCACGCCCGTGCAATCTGAGAGATTGCTTGAGCATAGTGACCCACACTTTATCCAATCCAAAAAAGACCTATGAGTCGCCTAGGAGTGATTGAAATGTACATTGAATTCATGCCACTGGGTGGGCATGAATATATTCACAGATCTCACGCACATAAAAAAGTAGAAAGCAAGGAAATAGATGTTCAAACTTTTAGATGGTCAAGAATAAATACCAAAAAATGCTTTGTTGGCAATCATGTTTTTTTTAAATCAGCTAAATGTGCATGTACACACACATATATAAATATAAATATAAATATATGCACTGGCCGCCTCTCTCTTTTGACTCATCTGAAGCCTCAACAAGGTATGGGACATGTCCGGTCCCCGGAGCAACTGAAATAGATGGTGAACTGTCGGAAACCTGGAAAAGACAGGTCAGATCCCATCGGAAAAAAGCAGTTGCCACATCCACCTTTGAAAGAGGCCAGCACCCCGAGTGCGAGCTGTACACACATAAAAGGGTCAAGAACCCGGGTGCTCGATGAGCAAAGGAAATAAAAGTGCAGCTGATCTGATTCGGTGCTTAGAAACTTCAGGTAAACGGGTCATGATGGAGTCAGCTGCCATTTCCTGCAAGTAGTGCTCAAGAGTGGTCTGGCTCTGAATTCTCATCCGCCACATGATGTCCTGAATGTGCTCACCCTTCTGGTAAGCCACAATGGCTCCACCGCCTCTGATAGAAGCCGGGGTAGGTCGCAGATCTTTCGGCATCGCCAAATCATCCAGAATCTGTTCCCAGCGACTTCGAAAGGCAGCAGCTCAAAGAGGAAACAAGGAAAGGGCAGGATCCAAAGCAGCAAAAGTGCGTTCAAGAAACGCAATCGCATGTCGATCGTTCAGCTTCAGGTGTTGAACACGCCCTTTTCCCCTTCTCTTAGTCTTAGGGTTTAAAACCTTAAGAAACGCAGAACTAAAAAGGGTACTAAACTGATCAGAGGGCAAAATCAACTCGGCTCGAGTGGCTCGAAGCACCTCTGAAATCCTTGCAATGCCCTCAAAACCAAGCATTAACGTTCCAGTCCAACGTAGCCACCGCTTGCAAAGCGCTGTCACCACCATAGCCTGATAGAGAACATAATGCAAAGGGCGGCGATGTTGCACTGGTTGAAGAACTTCCCATTTCGTCAAAAGCTGCCAAGCAGGACCTAAGTGAGGCTTCAACCAAGAGTGAGTCTGCTGCGCGGTCACCAGTAAATGCCGGTATTCGTAGAGCGCATGTCCCGTTGAATACAGATGCAATCCATAAGTCTTCAGTATGGCCGCAAGCAGGGCCGGGCACCAAAGCATCTGCTCAACTGTATCAGCGCTGAACTGACTCTGCAGCCACTGTTGGAAGGCTACCCACACCCGCTGTTGAAGAGCTTGGGTAACAGGTTCAACCAGTTGTACTTCTTCCAGCAGTCTTGAATCTCGAGGAATCCTTTGGGACTGCTGAGGTCCTGGATTCTTTGCCTCGCCAATCCGTCCTTCAGAGCACTTTGCACAGCCTCCAATCGCAAGCTTCTGTTTCCGGGTTGTCAATCCAGCAGAGAGTGCTAGTGCTGCAGCGAGATCATGAGCTAGACCTTGAGGGTAGACCTGAGCAAGTCGGGTCCATGACATCTTGAAGGCCTTGTTCCTCCCTCGCAGTCTTGTATGTGAATGACCACCCAGACACAGCTGACGTTGACCAGCTAAGCTCGTGTTCGTGGCAATGCGTGTTCTTTTCCTCCAGGGCGTCTTGTAGCGGCACAGGTCGACTCGAAAAGAAGTCTCAGGCCGCCCAATCCCAGCTGAACTCCAACCAGGCAACAACCACAGAAATGATCCGTCTGGGTTCTCGACCCAGTAGGAGATATCCATAGCAATGCACAATTGTATGATCTGCAAAAGGAAGGCAGCATGTTGGTTTCCCACCTGAACCTTAAGCTTCATCCGCTCAGAAATATCGCTGAGACCCCAAGGTTCCAAGGCAGTTCGGACAGCAGGATACACGGCACGGCTGAAACTGCAACATTCAGGTGCAGCCCCAACCCCCACAAAACAACGCTGTGCAACCAGGTCTTTCAGGAGTTTTTGCAGAGCAGGATCTAAAAGGTTTTGATCTGAGCTATGTTCAAAGTCAACCGTGAGAACCCATGTCTTGTATTTGCGCGCAAGTTTTCTGGCCACAGCCGCCTTCCCAGAATACAAATCTAAAATTCCAGCTCGGTTGGGACAAAAAGATTCACCCGCTTTCAAGCGGCGGCCTCCAGGAAGAAGAAAACATGACGCAGGCACCTCTCCTAACAGCTTTTTGCAGCTGTCGCTCAAAAGGGGACAGCGAGGGTTGTCCATGGCTATGCAGCATGGAGACTTTCTCTGAGAAGTTCCTACGGGGGGCTCAAAAGGCGAGCCGGTGCTAGGTTTACCTTTTCTGGGCTGGGACCTGCCCTTTGAAGCAACAGAATGATTGTGCCCCCGGTTCGTTTTCCCTGGGAGTCTTGTTTCATCTCTCTTGGTTTGGCTCTCAGGCTCTTGTTGTCCCTTCTCGTCTTCCGCTCCTAAACAAACCGAATCACTACCAGCTCCCACTTGTGGGGACGGAGAGACTTCATCAGCTACTGTGATTGTGGCAGCAACAGTTTTACAGGGCCCCTCGTTAAAAATTTCTTGTGGCCTCTTCTCTTCTTCTTGTTGTTGTTCATGCTCCAGTGAAACACCCCGCGCTTCGCGCGCAGACCGACTGTACACCTTTTCATCAAAAACTGCCAGCCTAGATGGCTTCTGTACTTCCCGAAGTTCTCGCAAAAGAGAGTGCTGCAAAACGTCCTTTGATTCGGGATGCTGGCACTGAAAAGGAAGCTGAGCTACACTAATAGGCAGGGTCATATCCTCTTTCCCCCAACCATCTATCTAACTCACTGAAGTCACCGTTGAAGGCCTTATCTAACCAAGCTGGAACCGCACAAGAAGGAGCACGGACATCCGTCCATCGAGTTGGATCATCTCCTGCGTTTGCCAAGGACGGAACATATCCATAGCTCCCGTAGATTCCGGCCCCCAGCGTTGTCGCCAAGCTATGCTGCAGCAAGGAGTTCAAGCGCGGAGAGCTCGATCGTCCTTTCAAGATCGCAGCAAGAGCTATCTGGCTGTCTGATCCTAAAATGTACCGAACATCCTGATGCTGGTGTGATAGTTTTGCCTCCAACTCTAAGATGCTTTCTAACTCCAGCAAATTGATGTGCTTTCGTCCTCGAACCATCTTCCGATGAAAAACCTGAAATTGCAAAACTTTCGCAAGGATCAACCAAAGCGGGTGACTGACCAAAGGCACCCCGTCAGGAAGAGCATCTTCTTCTTCCAGTTGGAAGTGCTGCTGGAGCCACACCTTCCAAGGCGACAATAGGCGAGTCCAAGTCCCTCGAACCAGTGAGTGCCTATGCAATTCCCTCGCAAATGCCAGGGGCACCTTACTGCTGACAGACGCTTTGACCTCCTCCGAGGCATCTGTCAAAAAGAAGGTGTCCTCAGTTTGAGCACGAAGGTCAGTGACAGCCAGGGGGCCCAAACATACCAGAAGCCAGAGCTCATCTTGCAAGCTTCGTGAAAGGCGGACTACATCTGTCTGCAAACGTCCGTGCTGAGCTACATAGATTTCATCAAGCAAGCACAACATACGTCTCCTGAACTGTAAGACACTGACCCAAGCACCAGCCAAAGTTTGCAAAAGGGCTACCGTAGCAAAACCTAAAGTCAAAGTGCTGATCGTGATATCAATCAGGGGCACCAATCTTCTCGGAGCCGCACGAACCAAGCCAGATGTTCCGCAAACTGAAGCGCCCCAGAATTCGGCCTGAGATTCAGCTTCAAAAGTCTTACTAGGGTGAGGAACTAGATCTCGTTGCAAATACTCTTCTTTCATCGCTCGAAGCCGTCTTGCTCCATCAGTTTCTTTCAAACCGTCCCCATGAACTGAGATAGGAACCTGCTCCAAAAAGAGAGCATCATCTATGATGATTCCCGCAGAAATCATGGAGCGAGGCGCCCGGCCATGTATGCAAAGCAATTCTTGTGGTGAAAAAATGCCTGCATTCAGTCCTATCTTCACATGACATTTCTGTCCCATTTCAACAGCTTGACAATCCCCCATAGCCATAGTCGAAAGACAAGGATAAAGAGTTTTGTGTCCATGAAGTTGTTCTGAATAACACTGAAACTGTTGCGCTTCCCCCGGCTTGAGTGGAAAGTTGAGAGTGTTGCGCTCTGCTCTAGCTCGTGTGACTTTGAAACAGTAGTAGTAATCCTTGAGGTCTGTTCCGCTCATAATCAGGTTGTGGTGCGGTAAAAGTTCAATCTGCAACACCGCACTGATCGCACCCAAGGTCTTCGACCAATCTCGCAAGGTTTCTTCCAACAGATTTGGAGGTCTAGCATCAAGGATCAAACGGTCTTTTGCTTCATCTTTCACCAAGCAGAACGCTCCACACAAGAAGTTCTTGCGGACTTTTTCCTCGGGGACAAGGCGCAAACGGTGATGGCGATCCAAGAATTGCAACAGCTCCAATGCCTGATCTCTTGAAGCATGGATGCGAACTCTAGGAGGCTCCCATTTTGACAAATCAGGTGAAGCAGCATGAGCAACAGGATCTTTGTAAACAGATTTGTGGGGCTCTTCAAAAAGTTCAGTGGGGCCAAAACCTGGAGCATCTTTTGGAAAAGACAATCGCGAAGGCTCCACACACTTCACACTTCGCCAATTGAGGTACACCTTGAGGCAAGGATCCTACCACCTCGCCGGGATCGCCACATTGATGGCCCGCATTGGACCTCCGAGGGGGGACACCTTGTGCTGTGCGTTGGTGTTCATAGCTGCCCACAACATCTTGAGTAGCTTTCTGAAGCCGCTCTAACAAAAAAGCCAAGCTCTCAACCTTTGCAGCCGATCGGCCAATGTTCGTAGGCCCAAAGTCCCCAGCTTGCGCTAGATCTGTGATCAAACGCTCGAATCTCTTGGTCACGCCCCACTGCTTTGCAGACAGCTCGTTCCCCAGCATAATGCAGGAGGGAGCCACAGCCGGTCGGCCCAGGTGCATCCAAGATAGGCTGAGGACTATCATGTTGATGGCCTTCTCAATGCACATCCTCTTATAGTTCACCCGCTCCTCTGCATTTTTCCGCAGCCACCTAGGGTAGGGAGCAGGAATAGGCCACAAAGGAAGAGCTGTACCTTCGTCTGCCGAAGGTCTGCTTCTTAGAGTCTTCAAAAACTGTGCAAAACCAGCTTGTCCAGAAAAAATCAAACGTGCCAGTGAATTCCAAATCTTGAGCATATTTGACGTCGGAGCCTGCGACCCCGGAACATATAGAGCTGCCTCTGCATCCTCAGTCGGGAACACCTCTTCAAAGGGGTGGCAACTCTCATCCAACTGAGGTTCATAGTTTGTTTTCATTGAGGCGCTGCCGGACCCGCATCCTCCGAGTCCTTCGCCTTCTTTCCACTTTTCCCTTTCCCTTTCGGCTTGTCGCCGGCTTTTGGCGGTGGGTCCTCTTTCTTTGTCTTCTCCGCTGCTGTGAGTTTTCCTTTCTTTTCCTGGTACTCCGCAAGCTCCTTGAGTTTTGCCATGAACAGCTCGCACCACCTGTCGTCGATGAGACGAGTGTGCTGCACTTCCCATTGCTCCGGTGCAGTGTGGCTGTTGAAGCTGGCGTACGGAGGAGGTGGTTCCAAGGTCAGCTCGTTGGCTAGAAGCCACGCACCTCGATCGCAGCTCTGTTGATCGAAGCAGGCAGTGGCTATGGCTGCTCTCGCCCGAGCCTCTTCGTGGCGCCCTTGCATCAGCGCATCCCAAATCCCAGCGCAAAGCCAAGCAGGACGTATCGTCCCGGGATAGGAGGATATGCGAGAACGGTGCTCTAACCATCCTCTGGCCGATATCCTCGTAATTTGAGCACCCGGCAGGTTGGATCCTCCTGAAGGTTCTTTTCCAGGGCCTGGTAAATGAGCTTTGGGTCTGTCACCAGAAGCTTTTGAAGAGACCGCAATGCCGAAGCTTTTGACCGAGAAGACCCGGTAGTGTCGCGGGCTGATCCAGATTCGGCTCGATCGAGAATCGCCTCGGGGCCTTTGTCCTTTTTCTGCTTCTTCTCGGCTCTCATTTCCTGCACAATGCTGCTCAAATGTACAATGGCTTGCCCTAGAGGATCTTGAACACCAGAAGCGACGCCCAAGTGCTCGTCTTTCTCGTCCTCGTCGCTGGACATTCCAGCAAGAGCCACATCTTGAGGTTTCACTCCAGCAGCCTTCGCAGCCTGAGCTTGCATCACGCCTCCAATCTCTCTCAGTGCTTCCATGGACACTCCTGCAGAGAGAGCCTGTTGAACCACTTGCGGATCGAGGCCAGGCGGAGGAGGAATGGTTGCAGGCGGGCTCTGGGAAATCCTGGCTCTCAAGGCTGGCTGCCTGATCGGCAAAGGAGCTGAAGCAGACGCCCTCGGCGCTCGCAGGTCTTTCAGGGAAGACAGAATCTCTGCCATGCTGCTCTCCAAGCGACCCAAGCGGTTCTCCACATTGAGTTCGGGCTGAGGGACCGCACTCTCGGCGGAAACAAAAGCAAAATGATCTTGAGCTACTGCGCAAAGGGCTTTGGCAAATGGAAAAGCTGGCATCCCCAGTGCATCGACCGGGAAACCAATTTCGCCAGCTTCCAGTTCGGGCCCTCCAAACACGACAGCATCCACCAACTCTGGTTTGAGAAAGCCCAGCCATATCTTCTGAGCAGTCGAGGTAGGAGTGGCTCTGTCCAAGTCTGAAGCGGAAACCACGTCAACACGAGTAGCCCTCAACAAAGCGTCTTCAGGCAGCTCTCTCTTCGTCTTCAAGCGATGCCAAGCTAAGTCTGGCACAGCAATCAGAGCTTGTCGGTCAATTTCACAAACCCCAATAACTTGGACTCTAGAGCTAAGGGAAGAGGACAAAAGGGTACCCACACTATAATCAAAATTGATGACGTCAAAATCTGCCGTAACAAAATTGTCGAAGAGCCCAGTGGCTTCAGGCACTGGCTCCTCAGGCACGTCACTGAGCTCCTCAAGATCCATGGCGCTCATCCCTCAAAGCAGGCGACACAATCAAGCCTGCTTCGGAGAGAGCAATGCGCGCTTCGGTCTTGGTGGGCAGCCCAATGTAGATGGAGTCCCCTGAATCTTTGCCAATGATGACAACTTCGGCACACCGCTTCCAGCTGTCAAAAACCAGAGGAGGATCGTGAACTTGTTCTTGAATATCCCTGACAACCAGGTAGATGCGAGACTGCAAATTGATTCGTTCACGGCCTGACAGTCCACGTAGTTCGCCCCTCAAACAACGGCGAATCCACTTGTCAATGCCCCGAGCGACAGTCTCTCGCTCTGATCCCACCTGATATCCAGCCGCAGTTGAACCAGACTGGGTCGCTGCAGTCTCCACCTCAGAACCTGCAGATGCGACTTCAGGAGCAACAGCCAATCCCCCCTGCGTCCTGCTCTCCACAAGGGTGAGCCTTTCCTGAGTAGCAGCGAGCTGCCGTTTCAATTGGAGTACCTCAGTTTCCAGTCGCCTGACCAAAGAGGTGAGGGTTTGCACCTGATCAGCCAAAGCCCCCTCAGAGACACTCATGCAAACCTGTAAAGTTCAGTGCTCCTAGCAGCCAACTCGCGAAGGCGAGAACGTACCCACCACCGCCAAGCAGCTCGGAGGAGAACCAAAAGATCAAGCGCAGGGCCAAGTAGCAATCCAATGAAGACGCCCACCACCACGCTTTGCAAGTCCAGAGATCCTAAGTTCAGGCCAGACAAGGAAGGGCACTCGCAATCGCACAAGGGACACTCCACTGGCACAGGGAGCGCAGGGGAATGCAGTGATTCGGCCAAAAAGCGCCAAGCTATGGCTGACAGTGATCCACCGGTGGCACCGAGCGTCAGGGGGCGTTCAACCATCCGCTTGTGCCCAAATTTCTTCGAGGCATGCAATTGCATGTCAGGACATATATGATATATAATTTTACAACCCGCACAAACGATAAGAATCTTATCGTCTGTATCGTTTCCCATTTCTCATATCGCCGTGGGGAGACACAACGGGGGGACACGGGGGAGGCCATGCCGCGGGGCTCAAGACCTTCGAGCTCCACAACGGGGAAAGACATGTAGGAAACAACGGGGGAGATACACCGGGAGACCCAGGACTCAGTGCCAAGGACCACAATAGGGAAACAACCAGAAAATGAGAAACGGCAAGTGAATGTTTTGAAACGCTTTTGAATAGAAAAGGTTTGGCATCTTTTATAGAACTTGCTTGTAATATCAATACCACAGAAAATGAGAGAACATGTATGAGCATAAATGTCAACTATTTATGAAACCAATTGAAACCATATGAAGTCAAATGAAATCATTGTTCAGCAAAATTCTCTACAAAACCAAAAACATCTCACAAAATCTAAAGCATGGCCTTAATTTCCCGAAAACCCCAAACACTACAAAATCAACAACATGGCTTAAGGTGTCCTCTAAAATGATACCAAAAACGTTCCTCTACAAAATCAAAAATCTGCTTGGAGATGATTCAAGATACCCAATCTTATCCCACAAAAAATGCTTTGCCAAACTTTAACACGCGTTATAGCGACATTTTGTAGGGGAAATTTTGGAGGTATCAATTTTACACATTAAATATATGGATGGAACTGATGTTTCATACTACCTCTGGGGCGTCGCACTCTTGCCCGCCGTAAGTAGTATAGTTCTGGGGGTCGTCCCGGTCGGATGACGCTGCTGACTCCCGGAGACTCCCAGTCTCCTGAAATCCGACGGCCAGCTGGTTTTCACCTTTGTTCCCTTTGATTTCCATGGGCATCCGATTGTATCCTTGGTGACGAGCCGGCGCTTGAGGATACATCATTGATATTCTGGGCGCCATAAGCATACGAATTGCTAGTGCAAGTATGTGCAACTATCAAACATTGGGATTCAAGCACATTCGATCACCATCAACCACCGGGAGCCAATGATGATCTGGTTGGTGGCTTCAACTGTTCAATTCCATCCATACTGGGAATTACGATCCCTCATGACTATCATGACCAAGACTCATGTTCAAGGGGAATGAAACGCTGAATCTTCATACGCTTTCGGATAAGGGGAAAAAGACAGTCATGGGGGTTGTCCAAAAATGGAGGATTCTCCAAAGTGGTAATTTCAATTAGAAAGCCAGGATGATAGACAAACAAACCATAATAAACAAGGATTTGATGATAAACTAAAGATTTTATGGTTTCCTTCACATCCCTCAAATGATCCAAAAAACCCAACACCAAGTGACGCAGCACAATGTGTTGCCAGGTGTAGAGGTAAAATAAAAAGCATGGGATGAGGATACCGTAGCACACCGCGCAAGGCCAGAAGACCGCAAAGACCTCAGCGATGCAAAAAATGCCTCGAAAAATGTGGCGCAGGAATCGAAACTGCCGAAATGTGTATGCAATAATTGTAAGCACGCTATAAATCATTACAAAGTACAATAAGTACAATAAGTACAATAATCATATCAGAAAATGATAGAAAATGTGGATGACCATCTTTCCTCAAGATTCACTGATGCATTCTGATGGTCATGCTGTGCTAAGAATTCACTGAGGCGATCTAAGGACCACAAATCGTAAACCTCAATCATACAATGCAATCACGCCACATCATGATTTTCGGCATCTTTGACCACAATTAGTCTCTGGGAACATCACCATCTTCAACAGTAAAATCATGTAAAATCCATAAATCCAACCTGTCCATACCTGTCCATGTTGAAGGAATCCAGCATGTTCATTTTTGGTTTTGAAATCAATGTATGGTTAATAATTTAATATAATTTCTGTGCGACTCCCCATGGCTTTCCATCATTTCCACCACCAAAATTGCCACCAGCCGTCGGCCGTCGGCGTTCCAAGTGCCCCGGCCCAATGGTGCTCAGGCCAGTCAGCGTCACAGGGCAGGTCTGGAAGTTGTCGAAGGAATGCGAAATCTTCCAACTTCTCACCACCTGTGGATGCTCAAGACAATCTCAAGACACTGCAGAGATGGTTCAATGAAGATAATCCATAAGTCATAGTTCAGTCATAGTCAATAAATTTAAATCATCATTTTCGTATGTACATGTATGTACATGTATGTAATATATTTCAAATTACAGTGATGGAGGTCCGTATAACAAAAAGATTCGCGTAAATGCAGAACAGACCAGAACGGTTATAAAAGCAGCAAGTGAGAATTAACCTACAAATCTACGGACCAATAAGCGTGTGAAAACATCCAATCGATTGGATTCAATTGGCAAAAAAACGTGTGGCTTTGGCATTGGTAAATCCGCTGACCTGCCGGTGTGTTTTGTGGATATTGTTAATTACAAACCTTGTCTTTAGCTTGAGCTACAGATTGCTTCTGTGCGGATTTTTGCTTTGCTTGCGTTTGTCCGGCTGGGTATAGCCTTTCGGTTGAGGTTTGGTACACCTTCGGTTGGAGTCCCCACTGCCGGCCTGTTTTGTGAATGTTCTTGTTACAAACCTCGTCATATCTTTAGCTTGAGCTATAAATTGCTTCTGCGCAGATTACTTCTTTGCTTGTTAGCTCGTCCCTCATCATCTTCACAGCTTGTACACAAATACTCCTTGATACTATCCTTTACAATATTCTTTACACCAACCACTTTTTGCAGAAACCAACTTTTGCGCAAACTCGCTTTTACACACATCACCTTTGACACTAACCCACACTTACACCAACCAGCTTCTACCCAAACCAGGTTTTACCCGAACCTACCACCAACCTTGCTTGTTTTCGGCTTCAACCTGTAGGTCGCAAGTAGTTTCCGCCAATTTCGTGCAGACTTCCTTGTCCGACGCTCATTTGTTCGTTTGCTTTTTCTCCTTTGTGTGCCCTGATTGACTATCCACCAAGGGCCCACAGCCCAGCCGCACCTGCGTCAAAACGCTGACAACTTCTCAAGGCCATACAGGTAGAAGCGCCGCCAATAAAGAAGACGGTCAAGATCCTTAGTGATGGGCCATGTCATCCCGTTGATATTACTCATGTCATGTAGGACTACCCAACGAATAGATTTCACGCGAAGTCACTAAATCATACTAAATCAACGATCTTACTTGAAGAAATTATACTCTGTATATATTTGATGGCGCTTGTTTGCTGTCCCCTTCCGGCTCTGCAAAGGGTCCCTTTGTCAGAGCCTTCTTGTGGATGTGCAGGTGGGTTCCCTCCTTCATGCACCACGGTTTGGCGGCCCTCTTCTTGGAAAACTGGAACTTGGACGTCACTTGCAGTTCCCTTTTCAAATTCTTCAAGTATCTCAATTTGTAGCCGTCATCATCATCGTCCCATAAAAGGCATCGACATAGAATGATTTTACTCATACTACTTGCATCTACTTGCACAACATTGTACATACATTATACCCTAGACTTCAACGTTGAAGTTAACCTTGTTCTCGAAACACATATGTTTTAATTACTATCTTTCCCAGGTGACGCAAGGGTTCAGATCTGAATCTAAAGTCTAAGGGTGTGACTGTGAGATAGTTTGGTGCTATGGTTCTTGAGAAATCAAGCAATCCTCAAACGCAATAGCCGCTAGCCTCATATATGGAGTTTGTGGGCAATCGCCAAACGCATTGAACTAAGATCTTGCTCAATAATCTTCAGTGCGTCATAGCGCGTCAATACTGTTGGCCAAACATCATGGTGCATGAAATGCCTGTGAAATTCGGGTTAAAGCACACTACCCTCACGGCAAAAGATATGTCTCAGCAGCTGAGAACTCTGAAATGAAGAGTCCAAGATTGGTCAATGCTGGTTGGCACAAGGTCAGATGAGGGGAAAAACATGTGCTGTCTGTGACACCTACATGTGGAAATGTTTAGAATAGGGGTTGATATGAAAACATGGAAGAAACATTGTCCTTCACGCAAAACAAAGTGTACTGCGTGAATGTCACAATGTTGAAGTTTAGCGTCGCATTTGGAAGCGAAGGATGTATATATACTGTATATATGCTGTAGTGGCCCAGCACTTAGAATATTGTATATTGATCGCATGTCATCACACATGGTCTTGCTGCAGCTTGTCTGAATTATCTGATTTCATTATCTAATCTCTTTGACCGCTCCTGGCCCCTATAGCAACTCAAACCTATCTACTTCTTATCTCCTTTTGATCTACAGTCAATTACTGCAATTGATTTGCCTAAAACAGAAACAAAACATAACACAGCCACGTGATTAACTCAATTTGGTTTCTAAATTGCTTTTGTCTCTCCCTCCGTCTCGGTCGCTCTTAGTTCTTGTTCTGCGCTTCATCCAAAAGGCTGCAAAAACAATACATGATTCATTGACGGGCTCTTCATCAGCCGTTGGCATGGCATGCAATAAGCTTGAATCATCCTGATATTATTTTCAATCTGTTCTTTTCCGGCCCATATATGAAAACTGCAACGCTGCAGGCTCTGTCACAACGCGGAGCAGTTCCCGATCAGGAAACAAAACAACTATATAACCCAAACCAAGCATGCAATAGCATTCAATAGCACTACATGTTCTTGGTGAAAGTCCAACAAAAATAAAAATTCAACATATCATAAGACCCAAGTGCTGCTTTGGAAACATCTTGGTCATCAGCAGGTGCTGCCATGTTTTGGGTGATTGAGTGATTGGGCAAATGTTGACAAATGACTTGAGTGAACTTGCCATGTGTCCTAGTTGAATGAATTAAGACACATGAAATTAATGACTGATGACTGGCTCAAACAAATGCTTGACAAGTGGCCATGTGAAATGTGTCCTGCATTGTTCAAACCAAGTTGTGTGTTGGGGTTTGGTTTCAGCTTCGCCTGTGCCGTAAATCCATGTGTCAAGCCCTGCGCAAGAGAACTTCAAGAGAACCACTTCTTGGATTTGTGAAATACCGCTGTGCAATGGTGCAAACAACGTTCTCCACAGGTGTTAGCACATTTGCTGGCAATGGACTCCATGGACGATGCAGCATTTGTGACCAGGTTGACGCAAATACAGGCATTATAGAGTAGCTTTAGAGACTCAAAACTGCCTTAGTGTTTCCACTGACCACGTAATCATACACAGCATTTTGCCAGTTCGCTCGCATCACGCCTTGCACATCCTTGCGCTATTTGTTTTTCGACTTGTCCTGTGCGATGTATAGATGTGTCTTCTGTATAATTACTTGTGTATAGTAGATACATATAAAATAACATAATAACCTATATTTATATATACACATATTATAGACTTGCACCCACACCACCATGTCGAATTGAGCCGTCTTGGGTGGGTTAAGATTTCACTGGGCATGTTTTCCTACATTTAAACTTAAATTATCCATCACTTGGCTTCCTATTTATTGAACTTCCTTGCATTTTGCATTAACCACTAGATCCAACAAATACGTTGCAGTTTGCCCCTTGGCCTCTGCGATTTCTGTGGTGAGATCCTGTGGAACCACTGTGCCCCACTAACCGGCCCTCAATTAGGTCAAGGATCTTTAGCCCAGCATGCACTCCTGTGCCGCTGTGCCAAGGTGTTATCCCGTTGCGTGCTGGCTTTGTTCATAACATATAAAGTGGATTAAAGTGGGCTTGTGGAAACAACATGAAACAACACAGTTTTCCATAATGAGCATCAGTCAGTCATAAACGAATGATATGGAATAAACATACTAGACATGATTTGACAAATTATGACAAATTGTTATTAAAACATATTAAAACACACATCTTATATGTCCTTGTGGCATTACATGGGTATATGGCATAGTATATGGTCAAATCAGATCCCAAGATATCCCAATTTTCCCTCAATTTTCCCTGCTGGACTGGTTGGATCGTACCTGCCCCGCGTCTAAAGAGCTCCAAAATCACACAACACAGGAGTAAGAGCAAAGGAACCACCTTGGACCAGGGATGACCAGGGATGAGCAGGGCCCTGAATGGAATACAGAACGAAGATAACTACGTGGCCAAGAAAGGGAACATACATTTTTTCATTTTTTTGGAATATATAAGTGGCGGGTTCAATGGGAAAATCATCTACAAGTCTACAAGTGAAGGATTTTTCGTTGCCATGTTTTATTACCAGAGGGCAGGGATCCTGCTTGGTGGTTGTCACGGAAGTTGGAC
>Ga0126342_10008413_pt1 | contig 18487 bp, 18 predicted proteins | sample Cyp1metagenome_FD_92528 | JGI IMG/M metagenome (GOLD analysis project Ga0126342, IMG submission 92528) | Coral microbial communities from Lord Howe Island, Old Settlement Bay, Australia - Cyphastrea 1 metagenome | ecosystem: Host-associated > Invertebrates > Cnidaria > Coral ...
TAAATGTAAATGTAAATGTAAATGTAGATGCACATGTAAAATGTAAATGTAATGTAATGTATATGTATCTCAACCACCATCAACCACCTGGGATGTACTGGGCATTTATTTGAAAACATCCAGCTATTCTTTGGCCCAGTGGCCTACTGGATGAGGGCCAAGAGGAGCCTGTCCAATGATAAACCGTCTTGTGCTTGTTGATGCAAAGGCTTATCGTGCAAAGTTTGGTTGGCGTAAAAATTAAAGCTGGGTTGCGCAAGAGCTAGTTTGTGTAAAAACTAGTTGGCACAAAAGCAGGTTGGTGTAACAATTATTTTGTGTGAAAACCGGGTTGTGTAACAGCTACTCTGTTTAAAAACTAGTATGTGCAAAAACAGGTGGTGTAAAAAACTAGTTTGTGCAACAGCTAGCTTGTGTAAAAGGCAGTTGGTGTGAAAACTCGTTGGTGTAAAACTAGGTTTTGTAAAGGATAGTTGGTGTAAAAGTAAGCGTGTGTAAAAGCTAGTTTGTGCACAAGGTGTAGTCGGCGTAGAAAGAAATTGTGTGCGAACTAGTTTGTGCAAAAACTGGATTGCGTAAAGCCAGTGTGTGCAAGCGCTGGTTGGTGTAGCACCTCGCGTAAAAGGCAAATTGGTTGGCGCAAAAGTTGTGTCAGCTCACCTTTGTTGCCTTGAGCATGCCATGAAAAACAGCATCCCAGGGGCTGGCCGGAGCAACGAAAGACAAGACGGAGAACAGCCGAAGCAAACATCTGTCCAGGAGGAAATCTGGAAGTAAAGATCATGATATAGCTATAGCCACAGTTTGAATTCAATCTGATGCTAGAACAAATCAAACTATTGCAATGGCTACAACTGGATCACGCGCTAAAGCTAGCACAAAATCAAAGCGTAGCAGTAGCTGGAACTAGAAACCAATCTAAAACCAAAACAAAGTAAAGCACGCTAAAGCTGCTACAGCTAGGGATCAAGTAGCTGAAACTAGAGAAAATGTTACAGTTATCTCACAAGCTAAGCCAGGAGATCTAGAAGAAGATGGAACAATGGAAAGATACTGAACAAACTACTCTGGGAAACCTTAGAACATGCTCAAGATAGGGAACCGATAGAACATGATAGAACCAAACTCTACACACACCAAGGTAAAGCCGGGAGATCTTTCTAGAAGAATCAAAAACAATATATAAAACAATCTAGCGCTGGGGTTTGAAGGTGTACCAAGCCAGAGCAACTCTCATGTGGTTGTGTCTGACAACGGTGTATGCCCACAGCCACGTCGATAGGGAAAACAATTTTAAACACTGGGATTTTTTTGGGTGCTCAATTTTCAGACAACCCCGCTGTATATGTATATATATATATGTATATATATATGTATATGTATATATATATATATGTATATGTATATATATATATACTCGTGTGCACATCATCAATATATATATATATATATACACACCATGTACATTAATAATATATATATATATACATACATACACCATATGCATTAATAATATATATATATATATATACCCCATATACATTAATGATATATATATATACATATACATACATCTGACTTTATATGCGATATTTGTATAATATATATATATATAGATTGTATATAGATACACATGTGATATTTATATAGCAAACAATCCAGGTCTCCCGCGGTTCTCGCGTCTTCATCCATGGTGCTAGTGGTGCCGTTGGCCTTGCTGCCGTACAACTGGCGCGACTTGAAGCGCTGGTGATTTAGCCAACAAAACTGGTGAGTTCACCAATCAACACGGGGAAACTGGATGATTTATATTGATTTATAACCATCTATTTAGGGTTGTTCATGGATTTTCATGGGTTGCTGAACAAATAAAAGGGGATGTGAATGACATATTTCTATGGGATATTGGTGGGGTATCAATGGGATATTGGTTAGTACCTTCGGGAATTAAACATGGCTAGATGGGAAATGCCCGAAGTAAATGGAGTTTTGAATGGACAAATCATTGTTCCTAATTTGATGGTTAATCATCATACTTTCCCATTTGAATGGTATTTTTGGGACACACCCTGTTTTCAGACACATCCGTATGAGATATCTCGGGTTGCAAAGTCAATTGCCCAGTTCATCCCAGGTGGTTGACATCCTGGAAGCACCCGAGTTTACCGGTCGAAAATGGGGTACCCCAAGGCTGATGATTCGGTACCACATTCGAAACCTACCCATCAGCGATATATGGACATTGGTCACCAAAAATGGTATCATGTGTTGTTTCTCCCCATCATTGATGCCTTAAATCCAATGGCCCTCCATTTTTCAGGAAGGATATGGGCTGCAGCGTGGTGGGCAGTGCCGGCACGGCTGCGGGGCTTGAGGCGGTGGTGAAAGCAGGGGCCCAGGCGGTGAACCATCGCCGCTGGGACCGCGACTCTGGGGTAAGGCTGGTGGCTGGTGAGAGTGTTGGGACCCTCGCCCCAAAAATCATTGGGTGATGGTGTATTTTTGAAGGATTTTTGAGGTTTTTGATGGTTTTTGATTATGCTGTCTACTCTCACAAGGCTGAGAAGCATACCGTTTTGACATGGGACTTCACTCTCTGCCCAGCTAGGTGAGAAGGGCTACCTAGAGGCCTGCAAAGCAGCTGCACCAGAAGGGTTTGATGTCATCCTCGCCTCGTGGCAGCGAGTCCGACTGGGTCTGGCGAGGTTTCCGAGCAATGAAGCGGGAGAGGATCTGGGTACTGTAGGGTTTTTTTGGTGACTGAACCCTTCCAGACCTCAATGTAGATCATGTCCAATAAGGGTACACCAATCATCTCAAAGATCGGTTCATTTCTGGTTGACGAATTATTGTAAACGGTCATAAACGGTCCATGTATTATTGCAAATTGCTAATTTATTATTGTAAAATGGTTCATCATACCTTCTTATTGGGTTCATTTACGATGGGCAAAGGATGATCCGATCCCGAATGCATAGAGTCTGGCAGCCCCGTCTGAGGAGATGGCGGCGCACGCCAACCTAGCAGTGGACCTGCAGTTGGTGGGGCAGAACGGCCGGATCTGAAGCTTGTTTGGAAGCATGGGTGGATGGTATAAAAGGGACATCATCGGCAAACTGGAATGCGGCATATCCAATGAGATGAAAGCCAGAAAACGGGGTGATATATCTAGAATCAATCGAAACACATACGGGGGTATACGTCAATATACGTCGATATTGCTAAACTAAACATAGGCCAAAACCCCTGGTTCCCTGAGTCTGAAAATGATCTTTTGGCCACCCATTTAAGCAACCCATTAAACATTTTCTCCTTATCCCCCCAAAAAAGATAAATAGAACAGTCGTTGACCACTATTTTAGTAGAACCGTGCAGCTATGTGCAGCCAAAGTCGGTGCCTTTTTCAGAACTATGACCGAGGCATTGTCGGATCAAAGTCGCAGGACATCAACATCAACCCGCGCACCTTGATGTCGCCTGGCACCTGTTGCGACGTCACCATGAAACATGCGATGACATATGGAGGGTTCCTATGGGGGATCCCCAAAATTGAATAGTACCAAGTACCATGGTCTAATGACTTGGATGATGTGGGGTATCTCCATTTTAGGAAACCTCCATTTAAAGATATTTAAAGTAATGGTTACTTCAGTTACTTCGGTCCAAATCTGGATTTGGATTTGGAATCTGATGGTTCATATCTGTTGATATCTGTTGAATATTGAGGGAAGCATCAAGAATCTATGATTTTCACATATTCTTTACCATAGATCGCTTTCGGAATGATGAATGACTCATGTTTATTCATTTTTTGGAATGGACAATCCCTTCCTTTCCCTAGTTTTCGACGGCCTTCAACGAAACCCGAGCAGAATATCTTGGATCTCGTGATCTTCGGCGCCCAGTCCTGGGGAGTTTTTGCAAACTATCCAGATGGATGAATGATGAATGGGTAGAAACTAAGGTGAGCATCCCTGAAATCATAGAGAATTGAAACAACCAAAGTAGGCAAGACAGGGATGCCCAAAGATATGGCTTTCATATTGTTCTGGGTGGTACCTTTGGCTATGGTGTCTGTACCAGGTTTCTGGCTTCTGGTCGCCCATGATGGCAACGGAATCCATATATAATATGGCTTCGTCTGAAAATGGGGGATCACCAAAATGGATGGTTTATTTCATGGAACATCCGAAAATAACATGGATGATTTGGGGGTACCCCCATTTTAGGAAACCTCCACATTTATATATATATATATACACACAAAACAGATTATCGCAGGTACAAAAGAAGCCAAGATGGCCACCTTTGGGTTCAGCGTTTTTTTTTTTTTCGCTTGGACGTCCAGGCCAAAGCAGGTCGACGTGCGTGGGGTCTTTTTGGGTTCAGCTACTCCTGAAGAGTTACAGGACAGTGGGGGTGCCATGATGTGCAATGGTCAAGTTAGTTGGATATTCATGGTGATTTAAATGTGAATTTAATGAGACATATCATCAACAATCTGATATTTGGGCGTGTCTGAACATGGGGGTATACCACCAAAATGATCCACAATTGCGATTTCAATGCAGACAATGATGATCAACCAGTGGTTTTAGGGGGTACCCCATGTTCAGACAATTCCGCATATTGGGGATGGTCACCATTTTCATGTGGAATGGGCGGCCAAGGATTTCCAGTGTCATGGCAAGATGATCGCAGCCAATTCCCACCGAAAAAAATCTGGTCCCCCAAGATGAATAGATCCAATACGAAACGAGGGGTTCTCACTCCAGCTCTGAAGTCATGGGTTGCACGGAAATGTCACGGAAACTCCGGCTTTTATTGGGAAAATTGGAATCTTCTTGTTTTTGAACATGTTTGAAGGATACACATCCAAGATCTTGGTATATTCTTATACTATGGAGGGTACAAATCCAATACCTGGATGACACAATCATGGTTTTCTGTAGGTCTTGAGCTTCAATCAACGAGTGAATGAGGACATTCATGCCTCATTGTTCGACGCCATGCAACGCAAAGCCCTGGCCGCTTAGTGCAGCATTTGGCAGTGGAGAATCCACCAGGTTCGATGATTTTCCCACCACCACCTGGATTTTTTTTTGGGATTTCCCATTGCCATGACTACTGGAGGGTATTATGTCGACTTAAAAACCAAACAGGTCCAATGATATTAGCTAGCCCGGTAGATCTCAGATGCTATGGCAAGTCCCATACTGCTGAACGCAGCAAATGCCCCATTTCCGTTTCCCAAGTCTTAGTGAATACAAATGCACATTTGGATTTGGAGAACATCTTCTAAATCTGTTTTACTCTATGATTTTAAACTTTCAAGTTTGAGCAGAGAGTCAAACAATTATTGATAATCACTGGATGTCTTCCAAAGACAAAACCAATGAATTTGTCCTCTTTGATAAATCCAATCCAATGTTTGTTTTCTCCCAGATTTTCCAGGGCTCCAAGTCATTGGTTGAAGGAGTCAACTGAGTGAACTTTCCAAGGTGCCAGTGGTGGGATTAGAGCTGCCTCTCCAGGAGGCGGCAAAAGCCCATGTGGAGGTGCGCTGGGAAATTTGTTGGACCTGAAAATATGGAACATGGAAGAAAATCAGACTTGGAGCCTGGAAAAGTGGATGAAAATGGATCAAAATCTAGCATAAACATCTCAGTTTTTGATGATTTTCCCATGGAAAACCCCTGGATCCCACTTGGATGCCACTGAAAGATCAACGTTGTCGAGGTGATGGCGCCCAGCTCGGGTGGTGCCGCTGGCAACGTGGTGTTGCTGCCACCGGCGGAGTGCAACCTGTGAGCTGAAAAGGGTCGCGGGGTCGCGGGCAGGATCAGGTGGATGAGGTGTGGTTGGTGCAAAAAAAAGCACTGACCTGAATGGCTTAAGCATGAAGGATCTTAGTATGTTGATAGTATATCTAATATGTATATATATAATTATATATATATATAATAATATATACATAAATGTGTATATGATCTGTATGTATATATATATATATATTATGTGTATATATATATAATTTGATAGCAAAGGTCCCTGAGACTTGAGAGATTGCGGCTTTGGTGACTGCCGCGCAGGTTGTCGCCGGAGGGTCGTGGTACGGAGATCGCCGGCACGCCGCCCTTCATGTCCCCAGAGGTGCCCTGGCACGTTGACTTATAACTTGCTTAACTAGGATATAATATGATTGTTTAATGATGAACTTTAAGGGATATATTATTAATGATATAACTATAGTATCATATGATATAACATGATTGATTAACTATAGTATATGGTCAACTAGGGTTGATGACGTATAATATGATATAACTATAGTGTGATAGTATGAATGGGGTGGACCTGGGACGTTTTCACGTTTTCATGGGGGTGAAATATCTGAACCAGGAAACATAACAAGTTAGGGGCCTCACCTTGTAACAGATACAGACAGTATTGCCAAGCCTGGCCAAGCCTTTGCTGGACTTGCGAAACCAGGTCTGGGCTGGCAACTTCAGCCAGAGCTGCGACATTTGGCCCCTTTGGCCGAGTTGGGGAAGGGGTTTTTGGGATGGAAGGGGATCCGAGTCACAGATTTTATGATCAAAATTGGCTATCCAGTTGGTAGGAGGGAGCTGTTCGGAGCTGGGTAACCGGTATCCATCTTCGAAAATTGACATTTTTAGAGCAATGGAGCTACCAAGACTTTCCCAAGCACAAAAAATAGTTGGGGATTAAAACATGACACATTGAAATTTCTTCAATGGGTTGGTTTACAGAAGGGAAATTGATAGGACACTATTGTGAAAAAATATGTTACAATATTGGGTTTTTGCTGTAGCTTTTGCTCTTGAATCAGTTTTGGGAAGGTGGGAACTAGGATGTTATTATAGGCAAAAAAGGTCAACATGATTTTGCCGTGGCACAAATTGATGATGGACATTGACTCAAGAGATGTGAAGACTGGCTGGGTCCGGCTATGGCAATCAAAAGGGATGAAGCTACCAGGTCTTGTGGCGTCATGTTGTTCTTCATGCTCAGTGGCACCTACCCCTTTATGGCGAAGCGGATCGAGGTACATGGCCCATGGCCCAGCATGATCTAGCCATCCAAAATTGGAGAATTGGGTGATTTTCCAAAGTTCTGGTCGCGGAATCCCAAACAATTTCTCAAATTGGTCGTTTTCCAGATGGTCTCACCGCTTTTGGGGTCGGAGGAGTTTCCTGCTGCAGTGGCGCGAGAGCTAGGGGCCCTAGCCAGCTGTCAATTTTCTGCGGGTTCAACATGTTTTGAAATACCCCTAACTGACCCCTAAGTAGTGATCTACCAGTATATAAGGGTTATAAACCCAGTTAAATGAGATGAACTAACCAATCTGTAGCAATCTACAACTGAGAGTGGGCCTGTCATTGCAGGGAGGCACCTGGGGTGTGACCCAGTGTTTCTTTTTCCAAAGGTTGGGATCGATATCCGATGAACTGAGGTCCCAGAAGTGTAGGCAATTCACAGGAGCCCCCCCTGGGGTTTCCTATGAATTTTCACTGGTAACATCCAAAATTTGATGGTTCGTTCACAATCTTTGCTGAAAACAATCCAAACTTCTTTTGCTTAGATCTTGGATCTCAACTTTTGCTGTCTCCAAATGCGTGTTAAGTGTTAAGGCCTACCCAAACTGTAATTTAACGGTGTGAAAGCTATGGCCCAGTTACTTCCATGATTCACCCTCCAGGAATCAAACATGGCAATGGCAAATCCTCCACTTCCATAGGGATTTCCCAGTGCCACAGTTCGTCACCAAGGCCCGAGTGGTCACGGATTGGAGGAGCCAGTAGCGAGGCGCAATACATTTGCTTCGACATGCTGTGTGGGGGTCCCCAGTGGGCCCTGGCCCTGGCCAGTGGAGTTGGCTGATAGGATAGCACCGTACTGAGGCAAGCGGGAAGCAGATCGGTGCGGGATCAAAGTGAGGTGGCCGTAGCTCAGGTTTCTAGGGAGAACATGGGAGAACCATATGCACCTCTCTGCTGGGAGAACCAATTGTAGACTACAAAAATCCATGCACCGGTGACACAAGGAACTCGTGGATTTTCTTCGTGATTTTTTCGTTGTCTACATGGTGGACTTGAATGATGCTGCTCGTAACCACTTGTTCCGTTGGATTATTGAAACCGTTACCCGTTGACTTTGAACAATGTTGACCCTAGATAGCTGGCCATTTGCTTGGCTGATGTGTGAAAGTCACAACAAAGTACTGGTATTTTCGGCATGACGAAGTTCCGACCACTATCAAAGCCTAGGAAATTCCTCGACATACGACCACTCTCACAACGATCTTTATGCTGACCCTCCGGTAATCCAAGTTTTTCCAGACTCTCAGAGGGTTTGTCATGGCTCTGTCAAGGTGTAGCCCCAAAATCCCATGAACAAATCCATGGTCATATCATGTAATATCATGTGCTCAACTTGCCCTAAGTTTGGGTACTGTATATCCCATGTCTTGGCAAATCCAGAACCTGACCGATGGGTGCAGTCCCAATATGTCCCAAGATTGGCGTGGCAAATCCCATGGCAAATCACGGGGAAAACCCCGTCATGTTTTTTAAATCCGTCATGGACCAAAAATTAGTGTCAACCCCGGATTCATCAATTAATTCGCGAATGATTGTTGTCTCATGGGAAGTTGGTTGCCCCAAAAAGGTGCTTTAATTCATCCTAAAATCGGTGCCACCCAGTTATGTTTGTTGGTAGATATCCATGAAGCGAGTAATGACTCGCCAATTCGCCAAATTTGGTGAGCTAAAAAAACATAAAAAACTACATAGAAATCCCCAATTGTTGTTGATTACATCCGTATCCCTAAATCATTCATTTTGGTGTGAGATTTGCCATGAAATAAACTATCCAGCTATTGGGGATCCCCCATTTATATCTATGATTCTATCCTCAAGTCTTGTATCAATATGAATGGTTTATGATGTTTATGTCAATAAGTGAGGTTTATGGATGTTTATATCATTATTTATATCATTTATATCTATCTGGTTGGTGGTTTGGAACATGACTGGATTATGACTTTCCATTCAGTTGGGAATGGAAAATCATCCCAACTGACTCATATTTTTCAGAGGGGTGGCGAAAAACCACCAACCAGTAATATTTTTTCAGAGGGGTGGCGAAAAACCACCAACCAGTAATATAGTCATTACCATAACATATTATTACCATGGTAATGACTATATATTATGGTATATTATGGTTTATATATATATATATATATATCATTTATACCCTCTGGTAAACCAACATAGCTATTGAAAATGGCAATTTATAGTTGATTTTCCCATAAAACAAATGTGATTTTCCATAGTTATGTTAGTTTACCAGAGGGTATGCATTTATGGAACCCGCATGAACCCCCCGGCTTGCCATCCCGGACCAAGGCCGCCCGCGCAGGAACTGCTCTCCAATGCCTGGTGAGGGGCTCCAGTGGCGCGTCGCGGTGTTTTGTGAGGGGGGTATAGCGACATCCAAAGGTCGATAGAAACGTAGAAAACCTGGACTTTATAGATAAAATGATGAAAATGATGAACATGATGAACATACATATATATATGTATGTATATATATATTATACATGATTCTCTCTCTCTCTCTATATATATAGACATACGAAGAGATTGTCTAGATTCTCGATCATCCTGGAAAGACTTTTAGGCATGGCATCGTCTTGGGGCCTTGCAAAGATGCCATCACCCAAGGTGGGTCCGCAAAGTGAACAGATCCGAAAATCAAGCAGGGAATCAAGGGGGTACCCTCTGGTAAACATACAAAAAGCTATGGAAAATCACCATTTTTAATGGGTAAATCCACTATTTCTATGGCCATTTTCAATAGCTATGTTAAATTACCAGAGGGTACTTAAAATTACGGGGAAGGGATCAGTAGGAACGATCAGGAACGATCATGTTTTTTTTGGCAAGATCAAATAGCCCCCAAGAATAGTGGAGGTATTCTGATTCTTTGGAAGAATTGCCACGAACAGAGTTGTAGCCCCTATTTACCAACAGCGACCGCGGTACGACTCCGATTCTTCTGTTTGGTCCGACTCAGCTGATGCTTTCCGGACCGAGGGCTTTCACTGATGTGAGGGTTTTTGACGGCTGACGTGTTGGTGCCTGAAATCACCTGCATTCAGCTAACATAGGCAAGACTTGTTAAGAATGAATCATATCTATTTCAAGGAAAGCGCTTCCCAGCACACAACATGCACACCTACCACAACCCAGACATCACCACGATCTTGCCATGGTGTTTCTTTGTGCTGCGAAGAGGCGGTAAAACCGTTCCGCCCTCCACTTGCAAAGTACTTGTGGTTTCGGCAACATGCACCGGTGTCAATGTTTCATGCTCCTGCTGGCTACAGGCAGGGTCTGATTCAGGCCTAAGATGTATCATATACGTTCATATACCCTCCACTCAAACATGAAAGATCCAAGAACCAAATGCAGGTTTAGTTCGCTGGGAACGTCGAAGGATGGGGGGATTTTTCAGCAAGTCACGGAGACGAAGTGGCTGATATTCTCCCGTTGCCCGAATTTTTGAAACACATCGAAACCACATTTTTCAATGGCCGCAATGGATCGAAATGGCCGTTGCTTGGTGTTTTTTTGGTGTTTTTTGACCAACAAAACGGGTCAAAACGAGGGGATCATCCCGGGTCAGCATCGAAAATCCCAATGGAGGCACCCTCCTGTTGATGCTGAAGCAAAGCGAGGTGATGCCGCCAGGCCCAGGGGTCTAGCATCACATTGCCATGCTTGCATGGATAATATATATATATACATACTATATATATATATATATATGTATACTCATGAATAATCATGAATGCAAACTGATTCATATGAATATACAGTATATATATATATATTCATATTGTACATCAAATACATATCATATCATATCATATCATATCATATAATATCATATCATATCATATAGAGATGCATAGTCTTATAGATCAAACATGACCATGGTGGTCTTATCAGTCGCCCAGGTTTGGACGATCTTACGGAACAACTTCAAATGTTGACCTCAAGGGATGGCGGTTGCTTGGCGACACGGTCTGGCAGGCATGTCTCATAGTCATAGATGTATCATAGCATAAATATATATATATATATATACACACATGTACAAATAAGTATTCATATACAGAATAGAGAAGACATACTGGGAAACATTGCTAAATAAGTAAATGAACTGAAAATAAATGCATGTATGCATAACACTTGTTTACACTAATATTACGAACTTCTTCCTTGGATAGATCAACGTTAGGCTCAAACATGGGTAACATGCCACTCACCGATGAAATGTCAATGTCTGGATCTTTTGAGCTTTAACCTTAGGGAAGGTTATGATAGACCAGTGGATTTTCAGGTACCTAACTTTTGGACAGAACCATATTAACCTCTGGTAAACTAACATAGCAATGGAAAATCACCATTTTTAATGGGAAAATCCACTATAAATGGCCATTTTCAATAGCTATGTTAAATTACCAGAGGGTATATGATATTATATGGGCTTGTTTGGAAGATCGTTTTTTTTTCCCCAATTCCAATGGAGTGTCATCATATTTCCCCTACTCACAGTGCAGTTTATTGCCACACAGGCGCTCGGAACTGGGGATGGATCGAAACCGAACTGGAACTGGGGGGCCTCACCTTGTAGGGTGGACACAGCGGCCATGTTAGATTCTCCCAAGGGTGCTCCATGTATGGGTGCAGTACATGCATCAAAATTTGATTTTTTTTTACTTGGTGATTGGGTGCCAGAATTTCATATGGGTATATGATATACATTACATCATTTACCACAGGGTGCCATATAACAAATTCGGGTGGAATTAGATACAACACCTTTACGTACCGTGACCATATTAATGATGGTACTCAAGAGGAGCCATCCTCAAAAAACGTTAGTTCAACTTGGTGAATTACCAATATTTACCAATTAGGGCAGCCCCAACCCCAAAAAGTGATTGCATTTGCTACTAAAATTGGTTGTCGCCCCCAATTAAACAATGCAGAGGTTTATCAATCCGGGGTCCCTACAAGTTATGACTGAGCAAGAGACCTACCAGTCATTTAGAATGCACTGGGTAAACGCATTCATTTACCTATATTTCTGGGTAGACTAGTGAAATCACACTGAACTCACTGTAGGTGCTTAGTAAAGGGACTCACCCCACGGTCACAGCAACTTTATTTCTTGCGAAATGTTGCCCTAGGGTAGTTTCTAATATGAAAGCCATTGAAAACCTCGGGTCCTAGGAAACCCAAAGTGGTGGATTTCCCCCATCCACGGGGATTTTTTGGGGCCCAAATTTGGCCAGATGGGTTTTTCACAATTTGTTTCCCTAGAGGAAACGACCACTGATTTTTTGGGCTTTCCAAGACCTAGGACACCTCCGTTGTGATCATATTGTTGGTTGGATATCCTATGAAATCCCCAGAAATTCAGGCCATAGTTCGGTCAAGACTCCCCAGATATAACCTCGAACGATTGGTATCCCTCTCAAAACGATCCATAACTTAGAGATTTATTTTCATAGTTTGAAGTTTGACTTTTGGGCTTTAACCAAATGGGTTTGTCTGAAAATAATCCATCATCCATCCACCAATCATCATCATCATCATCATCATCATCATCAACAACACCAATCATTCATCATCAACAACCATCGTTAACAATTATGAGTCATCCATTACTATCCATCATCCGAATAAATGTTGATTGGTTGTTGATGATCAATTATGACGATTAGCCATTACAAATGATTAATGATTAATTATTGTTATTGATGATGATGGTTAATTACTAACCAATCTAACCACTAATCACCATTATGGTTAAATCATTGATGATGATGATGATGATGATGATGGTTAATTATATCAATGGTTGATTATTTATTAATTATATTAACCATTACTAACCACACTATCATCCCTCCAGGCGGCGGCAAGGCGGCCCTGCCCGAGGCGCCCGAGGCGCCCGAGGCGCCCGAGGCGCCGAGCATCGCCCTGCTTTGGGATGGGAGCACCCTTAAATGGTGGGATATATAGGTATTGACCCATATCGATATATTATGTCTATATAGTCTCTATAGTCTATATAGTCTATAATCTATAAAGTCTATAAAGTCTATATAGTCTCTATAGTCTATAATCCATAAAGTCTATATAGTCTACATAATCTATAAAGTCTATATAGTCTATAAAGTCTATATAGTCTCTATAGTCTATAATCCATAAAGTCTATATAGTCTATCCCATTCAGATAGCCTCAACACATCCATGCCTCAGGCACCAGAAAAAAAACAATCCCAAGTGGAACCTGCTGATCAAGAGGTGGTTGAAGTGACAACAACACCACCTCAATCACCCGAGACTTGGCTTGCTGAGTTTCTGTGATTTTTTTTGGATCTATTTTCCATGAGTCCACAAAATTCAGGGGGGGTTGATGGGATTTATTGTTTTTTTTTTTTTATTTGAGGTTGTTTGTACATGTTTGTACCCCATCCCATGGTTTACACTCTTTATGAAAGTTGCCAGAGCTTGGGGTCAACCCATCTTTGGAGCCACAGGAGCCAGGCTCCGAGCCGTTGGCCGCGCGACTGCAGCGCCACGCTGGGGTGTACCGAGACAAGAGCCACGCGCCGGAGTTGAAGAATGTGTTGCTGCTGACTGCGGCCAACTCTGGGTACCTGGAAATGCTGACCAATTGGGAATCTATGGTTGAAGGTGGAGTTTTTCTTTTGACATTCCATTTCCAAGTTGTCATAGTTTATTTTCGAGCACATACAGTAATCATCATTTTCCCTACTCAGATGGCAAAAAAGTGGGGTGGACAAAAAAAGAACACACACACATATATAATTATATTATATTATATTATATTATATTATATTTATATTATATTATATTATATTATATATTATATATTATATATTATATATTATATATTATATATTGTATATTATATATTATACACACATATATATATATATATATCAGTCGTTCAGCTGCTAGGAATGCATTGCACAGAGATTGGGCTTGGACTGGATGGTGATCGCCATCGACAGCGAGCTCCAACAGCACCTGGGCGAACGAAGTTTTTCGGCCACGGGAAAGGAATGGCAGAAGGCCGAGGGCTTCTTCTCCAAGGGCGGCTTCCAGTTGATCGCGTGCAACAAGATTCGCTCCGTGGCAGAGGTGCCGGTTGTGGTTCACAAACGCACGTCACCCCATGTTTTGAACGGAGTTGCGGCTTGATAATAAAATCGGGTACCCTCTGGTTATGTCAAAATAGCTATTGAAAATCGCCATTTATAGTGGATTTACCCATTAAAAATAGTGATTTTCCATAGCTATGTTAGTTTACCAGAGGGTAACATTGCCGGAAAGTCAGCAGTGAATCTATCTATTGGCGATTTGTCACACAGGAAAACAAATGGATTTCCCATTGCCATTGCCGTTTGTTCGACATCATTGCACCACCATTTAAGTCTTGAGAAGCACCAATCTGGACATCGTTTTTTCGGATGGTGATAACGTCTTCAAGAGCGATCCGTTCTTGCCAACTCTGACGCTGGGTAGCATGATCCGCTCAGGGAAGTATGAGTACATCTATGGCCGCAAGATAGAGCCTGGAAACCAAAAGATTCAGAATTTCAAGCCCGAAATCTGGCATCAAGAACCCAACAAAGGGAACACGGGTTTCTACTACGTCGCTGGCGGACGGAAGCAGACCATTGTGCAAAAGGTCTTCGACAAAGGTGTCGCATGGTGCGACAGTCGGCCCCATATGGACGACCAGGAGAATTTCTGGGATGCTCTCTTCGATTCGCGACGGAAGAAGAGGTCGGCCAAAGACTACGTCGCTTGCTTCCGGCACTGTGACAACAACGAGAGCTGCAGTGGAATAGAGGAATCCCAGGTGGGATTGGCGCAACAATTTGCCAAGACCTTGGAGGGTTTTTGATAGTTTGGATTAAAGATGACCATAGCCGCCATAGCCCAGAGCCAAGTCTTTTTTTGCCAAAAATTGGTACCCCAATAGTTTTTGATTATTCTTGAACATGTTCGAGAATTTTTAGCCAGGTCTTCAACTATTGCGATATGAGTCCATGGGAATACATCTTGGGATGTTTCACGCCCGCGTCTGCCTTAGAAGAGCCTCGGATGGTCGCCTACCATGCCACCCATGTGGTGGGCTGGGAGTCGAAGAGGAAGAAACTGCAACAGGTGAAGCTTTGGGCTTATTGCAATGAGACGGAGATCGGCTCCGCTGCATAGCGAAACGGCTTTGTGAAACGGGTAGCCGAGAGCTGAAGATCCAGGGCCAAAGATGATCGCCACTGGATCCGTTTGGAGCCTTTTTCGACACTGAATGAAGGCCAGGAGGTGTGTCCCCGGGCTGTGAGAAACGTGGCGCGGAAAAGATTGGACAAGGGGCAAATGGCTTTAGATGGTATTTGTTTGGTACCATCCAGTTGTGGATGGTTGAAGGTTTTGAGGTTGCAAATTCGCAGTAACCATGAAGATTAAGCACAGGGGATGTTCGCCCTAGTGGTTACCTGGTAAGTTCTTTGAGGTATGGGACTGGTACGCGGATGCGAATGTCAGTTTGGTTTAGTGAGATGTGGGAAATCACGCTCGGAAGAATTAAGCTTCGGCAAGGGTTTCAAAAAGAAGTCCTGGGTGTTTTGTTTGGTTGCAGTGGTCTGCAAATTTTGATTGTCGAGGACTTCGATGAAGTCAGACCTTGTGAGAATTTCATAGAGGTTGGGTCAAGATTGAGTACCCCCAAGGTTTGAATGAAGAGACTCTTGAAGAGACCAATCATTTTGGCCCAGTGTACTTGCATAGATTTTGAATCGATGGCATCCATGGTACCGGCACTGAGGTTCCGCCGCTTTGGGCTAGGTGCCTTGGGTGATAGAAGGGGCTCTGCGGTCGAAGTTTCAAGCATTTTCAAGCCATTTCCTTCATTTTGAGTCAGAAAAAACATCGATTTGGGGCCTTGTCCCCATGGCCATGTTGTTCTTAGGCCCTTCAACGTTGATAATGCGAAGTTGATACCTTGGTGAATTGTCGCTTTTGGTGGGTGATTTGGTTCATTTATGTTCATTTCGAGCCCAAAATGGAAGGAATATGGCAAGATTATCCAACAAAAGTTAGCATTCTTGAGGCCATTGCACTGGCAGGAAAGGATGCCGCCCGCCCATATGCGGCCAGGTTCGAGCAGTTCTGATATCCAGAAGTTGGGTCGAGGTTTGCTGCAGGCTCTGGACCACTGGAGGGATGGGATCAATTTTTTTGCTTTTGAGATGTGCAAATATATCACCCCATTCATTGTCAGTCAGTCATATTCATTCCATCTTGAACTGCCATCACTCCTGTTGAGTCCCATCCGGCATTTTTCACCCATTTCACCTGCGAATAGACGAATAGACATGCGAACAAAGACGAGCCAGGTGAGTGAAATCCACGTCCGGCATATCCAAAACACGTTCGAAATGCGGATGACCCTCACCCAAATGAACACACACACACACAGACCCTGAAAATGTGTAGCACATTTTAAATCATTTTGAGTAGTCACCAAGCTTCTAAACCCCCAACTCATGGCAGATCGCTACGCATTGGGGGCTTCAACAACCCACCCAAAACATGTAAAAAGAAACTCAAAGGAGGGTGGCTACAAACATAAATGATCATAAGCGTGTTGTTTTGTTTCCGCACCATAAATGATGATTTCGTGTGATTTTCTAACAGCATCTATCTCCGCAGGTGAAAGAACGCAGCAGCTTTGAACGCTTCGTGGCTGCGGCCTCGGTACGAGCGGTTTCTTTTCATGCGGAGATCCCCATGGGAAAATGAATAGGTGACCATTCAATCAGGCTTCAAAACCCCCTGTTGATGATTTTATAATAATTTTATGATGATTTCTATGATGTTTTTTTTTGGATTTTACACTGCAATATGTTGGAGATGATCATAACCCATGGGAATCCCGTTGGTTTTTTAGGGATGACATTGAGGGTTTTTTTTTCATCACTGCTCATTTGACCCCTGTCGATTTGTTAACATAGGGCTTTTATTATCCATGATCATCCATGAACTGAGGATCCAGTTCTTAAACAGCGAGAACAAAGGGCCAGGGATGACGAACAGCGGGTTTTGAACATCGCCAGCTGAAAAATCCACATTTCAGGACGGGATTGAACATAGCTGAATTTGCGAACTGATATTCTCAACTTGTTTGTGCGAACATTCCGGCTCAACAGATTCAATGTATATGTGATTATGTATATATATATAATATAACAACTATATATATACACATGGTTCCTTTTCTTGTTGTGATTGTATGGAGTTTCTCATTATGTAAGCTTGGAAAGCTTGGGCCTGTCGGTCCCAGGCACGCTTGGTGGCCACGCAGATGGATGCCGGGCAGCTGAAACGGATCAATGAGGCCAGTCCGCGTTCAACTGAGCACCACAATCCACGGGTTGATGGTTGTTGAAGCATCAAATGTCTTCAAACATGGGTTTAACATGGTTTAACCACTCAATTTTTCCGTATGTAGTATGGATATGTGATATGTGTGGATGTGGTTGATTATGGTTGATGCTTGGTTTTCTTTGGGAACTCCAGTAACTAAACCAAGCAGTAACCAAGCAGCAAGCAGTGGCTCTGCAGGCCTTCCGCACCTTTGATCTGGACAAAGATGGCAGTCTCTCGCGCGATGAGCTGGTGCGAGGCACCGTCAAAAGCATGATACCCAAACGGTACCCTAAGTCATAGCTGGATGATGCTGGATGGCTATTCCCCAAGTCAAATTTCATTTCAATTTCATAGGTAGCTTGACTCAGCCCCATTTGTAAATCACTTTCTAGGAGCCTAAAAGGCATCAATTTCTGGAAAGACATAGAGTGACCGGTCGTTTTTTTGTAGCTAAAAACCTTCCATTTTTTTGTTGAAGGTCATGGCAATTTGGGGCATCCGGCACTCAAACTGGGCCTAGTTGCCTAGTTTGAGATGTCGAGCTGCGGGATAAATCTTGGTGAATTGTAGCTTGATGTGTGTAATTATTTGCTGCCAGTACTTGGTGTGTGTTGATGAATTGCAAATTATTCTATGTATCATATAAGATGTATATATATATGTATGATGATAAAGTATGTATATATATAATATTGTATGTATGTATGTATGTAATGTAATGTAATGTAATGTAATGTAATGGTATGTAATGTAATGGTATGTATGAATGTATGTATGAATGTAATGTATGAATGTAATGTATGAATGTAATGTATGAATGTAATGTATGAATGTAATGTATGAATGTAATGTATGAATGTAATGTATGTATGTAATGTATGTATGTAATGTATGTATGTAATGTATGTATGTAA
>Ga0126342_10008414_pt1 | contig 18486 bp, 10 predicted proteins | sample Cyp1metagenome_FD_92528 | JGI IMG/M metagenome (GOLD analysis project Ga0126342, IMG submission 92528) | Coral microbial communities from Lord Howe Island, Old Settlement Bay, Australia - Cyphastrea 1 metagenome | ecosystem: Host-associated > Invertebrates > Cnidaria > Coral ...
ACATATTATACTATGCATACATTATAACATATATATATATATTATAATATATATAATATAACATATATATATATATAATAATAATAATAATGATATATATATAATATATTATATAATATATTTATATATAATATAATATAATTATATTATTTATTGTTTATTATAATATATATTATATGATGATATATATCATGATGATATATAATCACAATATTCTGTTTCACCTCCGGCTCCTGAGGTTTTTTGAGGTCAGCGGACCCTTGGAGCCACGGTCTTCTACGCGTAGCCGGGTGGTTCTGCGCAACGATGCCTCAGAAACCGAAAGGCCTGGCACTTGATGTCTTCGAGCGTAACAGTTTTAACAGGTGATTTGCATAAAGCTGCAGCTATATGCGGGGTATTTTTGTTCTACAATGTTGTGATGTGTTGTGATCCATGATTATCCTTGAAACACTGATTGGACTAACTTATAAACTCATAGTTCAATCTTCTCCATGTCTCTGGACTGTGAATTGCGCATACAAATATGCCCTCACTGGAGCTACCTTTTTGCTGTCGACATGCTTTCAGGCAAGCAGCGCATCAGCAGCGGTTGAGGCAGTGGTCACAGAGGGGTACTTGAGAAATTGAGATGGTCCTACCGCAAGAATCCAATAAGATCATGGACAGCTTGGATTAAAGACTGAATGGGACTAATTAATAGTGAAGCTTCGGTTCAAATATCCTATAGTTTGATGATGTCCAAAGCTTCAATCCCATCAAATGTGAGCTCATTCTGCCCCCCAATCAAATCTCAAGAGATTTGGATGACTTTGAAGTCATACAGATAAGATTCCTGGCACAAGCACTCCTTACCTAGCATATTTTGTTGATGTTTCCGTACATCCAAGATGTGTCGCTATTGGAGGCTTGACGTTGGCGTGGCCAAGGCTGGGGTCAAGACAGCTGCTACAGTATTTCTAGTTGTGGAAGAGATTAAAATCACCATAAATAGGTGGTATAAACATGTATAAACAATTCCCAGTCATGGGTGGTTTATGGCATTGTTTTACCCACATTACATGTTACATGCTGAAATCGAGATCTCCAGGCTGAAGCCCATGATTTGTTGGGCCTTGCCCAGCCACGGGCTCTGGCATGGCGCGGGGGTGAGGTACATTGGGCAGGGGCCAAGGCCGAGGTTTCCTAAAATGGGGGTCCCCAATAGTTGGATGATGAATGATGCATGATTAATTTAGGGATATTTATGGGTACCCCGGGTACCCCTATTTTAGGAAACCTCCTAATATATTGTATAGGTATAGCACAACATATCATAGAGGTCGGTTTGATGTGTGGCAACCAGTGCTGATTCTTCTGATGATTATGACAACGATGTTGATTGATGATATGGATGCTGAGGATGACGACCATGGTAGAATAGACACCCTTTTGATCCCTTTTTTCAGGATTGCGGATTTGATTGCTGTGAATGATTCATGGCACATTCTCTTTTCACTTCACCAACTTAAACCTAAACGTCCTTCAGCAACTGTTTCAGCTTCAGGAAGAGCTCAGATACTTCGATGGTGGAAACTTCACCGTGCCAGCTGCTTAGATCTGCTGCGTAGTTCTGAGATCCCATGAACATTGTGACTGGAAGAACTTCGCTATATATGTAGGATTACGTATAGGATTATAGGATAGTATAGGTATATTTGGGTTAAGAACTGAGTTGATTCAAGCATTTGGTCCTTTCTAGTTCTCAACCATAGCTTGCTATGCTTTGTGGCGGTGCTTAGAATCGCGTCTGTTCACAAGGTGGCTACAAAATGTGGCATTGCCCTGTGTGGTCGGCATCTTGGATGGACATGGGATGGACATCTACAAACTTGTGTGCTCGTGTCACTTTTTCAACGTTGGATCAGTCTAATCTCACGGATGTTTGATAGCTGTGTGTGTGACCATAAGCTCCCAGACAACGTACATTTGACATATATATATACAATCTTTGTCACATGTAACATGTTTAGGATATTCTGCAGACGTTCCTTTTGCAGCGTGGGACGCTCTTGTACAATTCCAGCTGTGGGCTGCCAGGGAGATGTCAAAAGCTTTACAGACGAAGAGCCTTACGAGGACAGACTCATTGAATTTCACGGATGTCGAATATGAAGCATTTTCCATACTCTTTCATAGTTCATGGATCTGAACTCTAAAACCATCTAAAACCTAAGAACTGTAAGAACTGAGATGCTAATTTCACTACTTTGCAGGTGATATTTTAGATGAATCTCTCTTGATGTCTCCTGTGCCGCTAGATTATGCCATCCAGGATTTGTCTCTACCCATAGCTCGACTTTATTTGGATGGCGGCCAGTTGGATATCATCGCCAAAAAGGCTGGGCGTGTGATACAGTGGCGGCCCCTCCTATTTCAAAAATGGAGTTACGCATATTATGAATCAATGCCACCATCTATATATAACTGGGATTAACTGGGGTTATCTACCAGTGATACGGAATCTCCCATGACTCAAAATGAGCAAATTACATCAAATTACACTATTACACCTGTATAAAGTCTGGTTTAGTGGCTGGATCTATCCGTTTTGGGTTCCCTAGGGATGGGGATGGGCTGTGAAGGTGCCCCTGGTCACCAGTCTGGCAGGTGTTGTGCCGCCTCTCTGGCGACTTCTTTGGACAGATGACCTTCATGGCCAAAAATGCTTCGCAAGGTGCTGGCTGGCTGGCTGGCTGGCCGAAGTCCCAACAAAAAGTCTCCCATCATTTTTCTCGTGATGTTTATATGATTTTATATGATTTTAGATGTTGTCTACTGACCTTTGTGAGAGGCTTGATTATTTTTTTAAACGAAATTTCTTGCAGTTGTGAACGCACTGGAATCCCATAGCCCATAGCCATCCATAGCCTATGTACTTGATTGGTATGCTTTGCTTTGCGGGTCAACATGCTTTCACGAGGCTCCAGCGATTGGCGTCAGCATGGCCTACCGCCAGGTTGGCAATAGAGACTTTGTGCAAAGTTCCTGCTACATTTACAAGAAATCAATATTTCAATTGGATTCGAATGGTTCTTATCTCATGTTATAGATATATTCAGTTTGAGGCCTCTACAGATTTAGGTGGCCCAAGCCATGCTTGCATTTACTGTATGTATGTATTACTTCTGCGCAGGCATTAGGGTCAGCAATTCCATCGCAACTATGTCTATGAACTGAAGGATGAATCATGACTACGTAGTCATTGAATCAATCGTGCAGAAGTTTCTTCAGAAGTACATTCTCGGAACAATGATTGCAAGATCACACTGATACTATCTGATACTGATGCTCGAACCATCTTGGAACCCTTGCTCCCAACCTGAACAGATCTGAACAGTATACACCGCTGAGCTGCCCTGCGAGAGGAAACTTCCCAGCAGTTGCTGCAGCCAGTGGTCCAGCTTTCAACGCCTCGAAGTGGCCCGACAGCGGATGGGAACCTGCAAAGACTTACGGTGCCTATTTTCAGCGCAGGCAATGCCCTGATAGTTCTGGTTCCTTTGCTCGATTCGCTCGATTTTGCCAGTCCAATCTTTTGATATCTTTTCATGCAGCATGTTCTTAGGAAGCAAGTTTGAGCGGCCTGGCCCTTCAGAACGTGTTCATTACCTCCCTCACATCATCAAGAGTCTTCATAATAGATCAAACAATCAAGTACTTTCCGTGACTCTTCCATCGACTTGACAGTAGATACCTGTTGCATCGGAAAGGTTTGCCTTCTTGGAAATGCCCAAGAAGCAGTCTGAGGACACCCAGAGACACTGCGCTATGGTCCTGGTTGGGGAAGTACTTTGTTGGCATACTTGGCCACCGTAAATCCAGGGAATGGTGGTTTGATGTTGCGGATGGTTTTACCGATTTACCCAAGTCAGATATGAAGCTGTGGTTTCAACAGAAAGAATCCACTGTCCTCTGTGACAGTCAGAAAAGATTGATCCACCGTGTGGTTCTGCAGGACAGGCCTTGAGGCTTTGTTTGTGCTATTCGCAAATTACTTGCTATGCAGTTAGTAGTAGTATACCCCGGCAACATCCCAAGACTATAGTACTATAGTCGCAACAAAATGATGGTACAAGTGCCATGGACATCCATGGACCACTCGTGGTTCATGCCCTCAAGATCTCAGAACCTTGAGGGAACCCGGCGAGTCACTCTGGATGCTTTGAAGGTGGGATGGAACATTGTGGAACCTCCAAGCATTGCTTGGACAAATTTAAGCTGTAGCAACAGTACAGAGCGTTGAACTTCCTTATCTTGAGAGGACTTCTGGAAAAGTGCACATGGAGTCCTTTCCGATTTCTTCAAGGCACCACAGATCCACAGAGTTAGTTTGGAGCTACAGGTTGATCATGATTTGAGCAGGTTTCTCTTCCATTGGGCAGCTGTTGTGGTCAGCGTAAGTTTGATGTGTTGGCTTCCGGAGCAAGAGCAGCCAGAGTAAGTAGAGGCAGTACGGAAGCAGTAAGGCAGTATTGAGTGAAACTCATGTTGCAGGCCTAGTTTTCAAGGCACTGTTGAACGCCAACTGCTCCCCGAATATCAAACTGAATATACCCCTTTGAACTGTGGCAAATATGCTCCAAATTCTGGTTGTGTTTTTTATCATAAAGATCGAACCAGATCAAATCTGGATAAGAGCTCCTGACTCCGGGACTGAGGCTGCAATTTCCCAAAGTTGCCTTTGAAGTTGTTCTGCCGCTTGTTCTCTGCTGAATTCGTTGCATTGCTTGACATCCATGAAACGCCAGCGGATCTGGTGGCTAATTTAGGATCAGCAGCCGGGTCGGGCAACTTGGGCGATCTAGTCGATTAAACCGATAGTTTGGCCTTGATTGTAATGGTTGTGACCTCAGAGTGCCAAGGGATGCCAAGCGATGCATATCGGATCATATCGGCATGTGGCTCCGAATGGCTCCGATATTGACCTGTTCTATCCTGTGTTCCTATGGACTCCACAACATTCTTTGATTCAAAGATTTCGCACACATACCCAAAGACTTGATGAACACCTTCCCAAACCATGGATTTCGCCACAAAGATAGGCAGTTCATGGCAGTTTGAAGTGGGGATTTGGAGAGGTCTGATGAGAAAACGGCGCAATCGCCTTAGGTTGTCGGTGATGCTCCAGTTCCGCCGTGCACTCCGTGCGGCCCGTCACCGATACGTGCACTCCGGATGGGTCAAGTTACCTATGAAAATATGGCTGGGGAAATAAACATCCATAAACCAGTGATTTTGGGGTACCATCCGGGGGCTTTTGGCTCATAGCCACATGTTTTCGGAAGGAATCTTGTGTGGTCTGAATAGAATAGATTCAGGATGATTCAGGAATTCTCACTCTCGATCAGAACGAATCCTTCATAACATTTCATAACAAGCCTGCCGATATGCTAATGAGAGTTTTGCTAATATGAAGCCTGTTGTTTTGCTAATTCTTCCTGAGCTATATTCTTCATAACAATTCTTCATCCCTGTGAGTTTTGCGAATTTGGCGCCCGCTGAGGTTATCAACCCTTAGATGCTCCTGAATTGGATCGTGAGGTGTCAAGGTTTGCACTCCCACCTGCCAGGAGCCCAGTGGCGATGCTGTGATGATTTCAAAGTTTGAGAAGAAAAACATAGAAAAACCATGGAAAACTATGGACAACACCTGTTGAGGATATCAGGATATCATATAGACATATAATATATAAACTTCACTGACTCACTGTTGCAACATTTACGGTCCTGAAGATGTCATGATATGATATGCCAATCTTTACTGTCGTTCGTGTACCTTTTGCAGTCCATAAGGTGAATTAGGACCAAACTTTGATTACCTTACATTGAGGCTATGACTCCTGAGCCAAGTGACGACTTGGGATTCTATAATTTTTCATGGGAGGCGACGTCAGTGCAGGGGGTGGGTATGGATAAGCAGGGCCCATCACAATTGAGACCTGGAAGGTGAGAAGCAATTGTCGATGATGGTTGGCTTTCCTACCAAACATGCGACTCTTTCGAGCAGAATTCCTGACATCAATTCATAATTCATCCAATTCATCAGTCCATCGTCCATTGTCTAATCCTGTCATATCCATTCATATCATATCTATCCTGAGTTTTCCGCGCCAGGCACCTGTGCACTTGCACGCCACGAACAATGAGATCACTGAAGGCCGCCGCGAAGTTATGGTGAAGTCATTGAGATATTGCGGGATTGACGGACACAACCACAACTGACATGACACTGGAGCTCTCATTCGTCACTCAAGCACTTGCATTCTCCTGTCTTTTTTCACCGTGTTCAAGCATTTCAAGCATTCTTGCTTGAATTTTTAAGCAACATGTCTGACATATTTCTTCCAATGTCATTGCAAAATCCATAGAGTCAGACGACCACTGGGGCTTCATCCTGAGCCCCCTGAGGCAAAGGTAAGATTGGCTCACTTCTCTTCAAGGCGGTAATGGTTCGGAGACTCAGAAGCCTGCAATTTGTCCTATTTGGTAGCGCTGCAGTGTTGAAATTGCTGGCTGGAAACTTGGCGAAACTTCTGACTGACTTGTTGTATCTTGATGTACTGTTGAATGCTGAGACTTTGATCAACGAAGGGCAGAAGGTGAAAGATTCTGAGGCATGTGGCCTTAGGGGTGTCGGGTCAGAGTTGGCCAACACAAGGGTCTTTGCGATTCTCCACAGCTTGGTCAGCTTGGCCTAGTGATATCTAGTGATCTTGGATATTCTTGGATAACTTTCATGGCCACAAGGATGTGGATCTTTGTGCACCGACTTGATGTGATTTCAATGGAGTTCAAGTACTTACTTGCGTATTTTGTGTCCATGAATGCATTGTTCTCATAGATCATCATAGATCATGGTAAATCCCATCAGAGTTCATGAAGTTTGCATTGTGTGAAATTCTGCAAGAAGCCTGCAGTGCACCATGACCCCAGTGACACCTGGATGTTTTTTTAGACATTCCATCGCGTTCCCACAACAATATCCCACACTTCACGTTGCATGGAGAACGATATAGGATCTGCCTCGCCTTTCCAGTAACAGCGGAATCATTTTCGTCCTTCATGTGTAGATCCATCAGACAGCTTGTCGACATGTTTAGGTATGTTTAGGTTTACTGTACATCATTTCACATTTGTAAAACTCGCATCAATTCGCCACGTCAAGCTCCTGAGGTATCTGAGGTGGGTCTTCCAAAGGAACAACCGCAAAGACCTCATTTGCAGCCATCTAACCCTCCGTTCACGCCAGAGGAGGTGACATTGGGCATAGGGATCTGAACAGGGCTAGGAGAGGCCGCAGTGATCCCTTGACCTTCTGTATCTTTCTGATCCTACACACACTGGAAGAGTAGGCGATAGTAGGCGAGGGATGGCGAGGGTATTTCAGAAGGGAAGACTTGTCATATATATATATATAATCGTCCACCAAGTCTGAATGCTTGGTGAGTTTTGTTTCCTGAGAACATTTTCTTGGCTGCGATCATTCAGAATTGAGACACTCAGAAGGTGAGGGCCAGGGATTTCTTTGTGACTGATCCGAAGCTGCGCCGCAGATTCCAGAATTTCACTTGCCCCAGGCACAGGACAAGGACTGCAGGGACCGCACAGTAGGATAGCAGATTCCACTGCTGGATATTTCGTTGACAGAGGTCACTTAAATGGTCGCACCAAGCTCGAAGAATCGGTGGTGGAAACATGTGGAAACATGTGGAAACGAGGAAACCATCTGGAAAAGTCTAGTGATACTTCACAGTTGTACAGTATAGACATGAATATACAGTATTAGCAGAAGGTTTTTTTCAGAGGACCCCTCAATACCCCTCACATCCCAGGTGTTATTCCCAGGTATTATCATGGTTAATAAGGGAAATCATCCCCAAATGGCCTTAATTCAGGTTAGTGAAATATTACAATTTACCCAGGTATTATTGAATGGCTGTCCCTGTGCCAGGATTTTGATGTTTTTACCGACTTGGACATGGTGAGGCAACGACTCAGCCAGGCGCAGGCAGAGACAGTCGCCGACAGCAACCAGGCGCACCGATGAGGGCAATAAGCTTGGATCATGAGAAACCATGAGAAACCTGAACAGATATCTCTAGATATCTCTAGATATCTCTAGAATTCTCTAGATATCTCTAGATTTTCTTTTAGATTGGGCGAAGATACGGCTTTTCTTGGACTCTACGTGAACACAAGTCCACTGACACTGCCTCGAAAGCATCGCTTCACGCTGCTCACACTACTGGGATCAGTGGACCTCCGTGACAAATGCTGTGAAGCGATGTGAATCTGTTGCGTTCCAGGTAGTGAAGATAGTGAAGACGGAACAGACCATCCTGGAGATGTTGAGCAACCACCAGGATCAGAAGATTATGAGTTGCTTGACAGCAGCTTCACGTGTGAGCAATGTTAGACATTGTTAGGCATTAAATGGCATTAATTAGACCATCAAATCTTGATCTGTCTCAAGTCCCGCATACGAAGTAATTGAAGGCAGGATGCTTGCAGCAAGACTGCAGGCTGACAGGAGCTCTCTTTCCAGGCTAGGCATAGCCGTGGAATATGGACTGTAAATATTGACATGGAAATTGTGAGATTCTATGCTTCAAAAACCACTATAGTCGTATGTATACAATGTAATGATATGTAATGCATTTTTAGATAAGTCATGTCTGGCTTCTTGATCCTCGATGAGCATTTACCACGCTCCGGCTTGGATGTGGTGTTTTGCAGTGTTCCACTCCTTGTGTCTTTGAAGATGTAAGGCCTCTCCCCGTATTTGGAGAAGCTTCTTGGCCAGCATCTGCTAGTTCGCGATTTGTCTTTTTTTGCAACATTTCAACAGGAGCTTTGATTGTGGAAGAGGTGGGCTGTGAAGCAACCCAGACAGGCACTGAAAGCCATCCTATGTCATCCTCATGAGTAGATTTATGCATCTATCATCTAGATTTTTTGTCATCTGGAATTCCCAAAAGTGATGGGGGCTCAGCTAAGGTCGGAAGAACAACGAAGGCGCACATCCACATGTTCCACCTGTGTCACTTTAGCTGAGGTGCCGCAGGATGCCGCAGGGACCAGGAGCCTATGTGGTAAAGCCATTTGGGGATCACAATATGATCACAATGACGAAGTAAAAACATCCAATTTCATAAACCGATTTGAGCGGTCAAAATCCCCAGGGATTTAACATCAACTTCAGAAAGCAAAACCCTGCAGTACGAAAGGCCGGGGGGCAGGTGAAAGCTCTAAATTGTGTTTTGTCGTCAAGTAATTTGTGAAATGATGTGAGTTAATTAATTATATATATATAATATAATAAATATATATATAATTATATATATATATATCATTGTCGCTGTGTTGATTGCTTGGCGTGCCTGGCGTGGGCTAGTCAAAGAATGCCAGTAGGGAGTCTCGGAGTGGCAGGTCATTAGGAATAAAGATCAGAACTTTGGTTGTGGGCCGTGGGTTGAAACTTACAATCTTTGGCCACCACCATTTTTTTTGCCTCTTAACCTTGTGGGCGCTATGCTCAATATCCAACAATGTTGTTACTATGTTGTGCCGTATTTAGATATGAAAATTATGAAATGGCATTATCATAGGTTATATATTTATTCCAAAGAGCCACTGTGTACAGTGGCGGGGTAACAGCAGATACTCCTCTAAGCAGCTGTTTTTGAAAAGCTTTGCTGAAAGCCTTATCCTCATATGTTGGGTGTTGAGAGTACCTTGATATGAGCCTTTGGACAGGCACCCAGCTTGCTTCCGCGCCCGAAGCTCTTGGAAGCTCCAAACCCACATGGGATCACAGGGAGAGCTTAGCAGGGAGCCAAAGCTGCTTCTCGTGCACTGGAATGAGACACTAATGTCACATCACTACTTGAGTATCAAATACATATATATATAATATATAATATATATATATATATAATATATATATATACATTAAATGTAATATAATCACGCCACCCCAGAACCTACCCCAATTCATTTTCATCTGCTGTCTGATCTGAGCCATTTCAACAAGTACTCATCTGGCCCCACGATCTGCTTCAAGCCCAGAACATTTGTGCCAAAATCAAAATATTTCCTCAAGGAAAAAAAGAAAGGCACCATAAAAAACAAAGAAACCCACATATTCAAATCTCAGAGAAAACCACTCACAGCTTCAGCAGCTCCAGAAACTTTGGTCCTGAATTTGCCTTGTTGTTTTTTTGGTATTTTAGGACTCAACACACATATATCATCAGAATTTTAGAGAGATTCAGACCCCTAAACTCGAGCTATCCATGGGAACGGCAACCAAGGCCCAAGGCGCCAGCTGGGCCACTTTGAACAACAGCTGGGGGCTCGGCCCCCATCCCGCCAGGCGAAAGTGCACTGTCCCATCGGTAGATGTGGAAAACCGAGGGAAAGATATGGAAAGATATGGAAAGATATGGACAAAAATTGGAAAACTATGATAAACTATAAACATCTTTATAGACTATAGATTTTGAAATTCTTCAAAATGGCACTATTTAAACACATATTAAATCTGGATTAAACCCCCAAACCTGTGATGTTGCGACAGAATTGACTTTGGCCTGATGTGCCTCGATGACCTGCCAGGTGAAATTTGTGACGACTAGATCGGCCAGATCAAAGGGACATCCAAAGAAAGTTGCTAAAACAGGTAAAATATCCAAAAAATAATTCGCTGTTTTCTGGCGAACAATATCCCTTTGAAAAGTTCTCACATCAACTGAACAACTGATTTCTGCTCAGTTTGAGCGGACCTAGGCCAGGGGAGGGTAACAGAGCAGCAACCTCTCCTAGGTCCTGGATCAAGAGATAGGCTGAGGGTTTCATCATTTCCGGTCCCCTTGTTGACCAGATGGTAGAGGCACAGTACGATGCACTGGTGAGACTTGGACAATCTTGGAATATTTTGGATATGTTGACATATGTTGCCACGTGTTCACACATGTTTTTGGGCTCATAACCAGATGATGCATGATATACCCACGTGCTGAAAATCATTGCCATTTTCTGATTTTTCTGTATCTCGCGGCCCTGCGGGCAGTGTGAGGATTTCTTTTGCACCTCACCTTACCAGCGCGAAATATTGCACACTGTGTCAATCTTCCGACCTTGGCACCCTTCTTAATTCAGAATCCGTTGGGAGGTCTGGCAAAGATTTCCAATGCAGCGGTTGCTGGTACAGGCAAGAAGCAACGACTGCAGAACAACCAGTCTTGTTTATGGAATGTTAGCCATTCAGTCAAAAAGTATCAATTGAATGATGGATCAACATCGATAAACACAACATTAATTATTAAGCCCAAATTCGATAAAGGCGTTTGACAAACTGTGCTCAGGATACCTAAGCTCTGATAAAAACCAACATTGGCTGATACAGCTTTGAACAGAAGGGCAAACTTACTGCATAGCATCGCAACAGTCACGTCTCACTACACCAACACATCATTGCGGCCCTTCCAGCCTCTATGAAATTGCGTTAGATGGGGATCATATCACATGCCAGATTCCAGTCTTTGTGATTTCCATTGTTTTTCAAAAGGTTGCGATTGCTTCTCCTTAATTATTTGGTTGATTTCTGTGCTGCCTGGCTCGCAAAAAGTGGACTTTAGTTCACGGACAGATGGACAGGATGCAGCTGCCGATCCTTGCGCGCAGTTGGGGGCCACTGAATGCCGTTGGTCATTCTGGTGGCCGCCCCGTCTTCCATGCAGCCAGCTGCAGCGCCTGAAACGGCATGCCATATGGAGCCGCTGATGAACTCTCTCGCGGCATCGAGGACATCTGGAAAGTGCGCCACTGCAATGGTCCAAAGCACGTAGAGACGAGCCAAAAACCCAGGCTCTGATGAAGTCCGTGGTGTTCCGAGTCCTAGACACAGTATGTCACACGTGTTGTCACAGTCCTTGATCCCGTCCAGGGGTGTGCTTCAGCACTAGTTGGGGAAGAGGCGATCTTTTAAGACATCTTTTGAAACGATGAATCACTCGGAAGGCCAACTAAGCAACTTCTTTGCTTTGCTGACCACTTGCAGCGCATTGTAAGACTCGATATTGCTGTGAGATGCTGTGAGCAATTCTGCTTGACAGCGTGAGAGGGTGAAAGTTGACCCAAAAAGTAAGTCGGCAGCCCGGCGGAGCCCCGTTGCCGTCTTTTCCTCCGCCGACCAAATGCATGGTGTTTTTTCGGGGTTACCGAAGACCCCAGGAAAACAAGCGAAAGTGGAAATGAACACCCGGAGCTGTGCATTCGGTTTGCTGTAGGATAGATCTGACCGCATCGGCAGCCCCTACGGCCGCATTTTTGACATATTCCGCTGTATAATTTCTCCTTGGAAGTATGACCAACCAACTTGATATCTGAAGGCTTTTCACTACTCATTTATTGAAGTGCAGACAATTACAGGCATCTTGAAGGATCTTCAGGGACACAGACTAAAGTGATCTAAAGTGAATACCTTTTTACACAGACAATGCAACATGAGATACCATGCCATACAGAACCCCAAGAAAGATCGTGCACTGCATAGAAAATGTTTCTTAGGGTTTCTTTGTCGAAACGGCTTGCTTTTCCATACCTTTCTCACTGACGGGAGTCGCTGGAGTGTACTATATAATACATTAATTATAATAATATACACTAACATCTCAACTCTAAGGAGTTTAATCTGTGTCTTACATTGGCAGTGGCACCACCCACATGCTAAAGAGGTAGAGTCAGTCAGGTAGAGCCTGATGGGCGTTTGGTCTGACACTTCCGAGAAGGCATCCACGCGCGCGACAGTCTTTGAAGATCTTTGAAGTGATTCTCCTGACAGATTCCACTCCCCGGAGTGCCTCGCTTCGCCGTGCACGGCCGCGACTGTATAGACCCAAAGGGCCACGCCCAAAAATGGCAGCCACTTGTGAAAGGGATGATGGACGGACACATAGACACAATGTGAATCAATATTAGAATCAATAAGATAAGATATATCATGATATTATGCATCACATTGTAATTATCATGCATGATTAATCATACCAAGTTTTTCTTGGTAATGCTGCATATATTGGTTTTGTGGGACGCAAGGTTTTGACATGGTTTGAGGATGTTTGGAGGTCCGGCAGTATTTTGTATTGAGTTTCCAAGCTTGGTCAGAGGAGAATCTTGGTAGTGAACTTTAGTGAACATGGTTTGACTTGTGACCCTTCAAAGACCTTGGAAGTGTGGAGAAGAGGCATTTTACGTTTTCTTGTCTCCCAACAGGTTGTGTTCATGTTTGAGGCATTTTGCAAGCCTGATTCCAAGTTTCTTTACATTGTTCGCTACCATTGGGATTGTCCAAGAAACCAGAAGCCGAGCAGGCAGTACTTGCAGGGAGGCTTGAACCGTGGGCAGCCTTGCTAGAAAATTTCTTTGATCCTTCACAGATGCCTTGACTTGAACGTCTTGGTATGTCTTGGTTTCTTCACCATAATCTCACAGCTGAGCCCTTTCGACCACAGCAGAAGTCCACCCATTGTGTTTCGAGTGAATCTGGACAGATTCCTTTTGAACATTTGTCTGCTTTGCGTTCTTCAGGTAGGAGGATGTCTGGTTCAAACATGTTCGAGTCTATTTGCCCTGGCCCTAGATTTCTTTGGCCACTGAGGTCTAAAATGAGCGAAAATCCTATTGAAGATGACGAGGCGTTTTCTATGTGGGATGACTTGCCTCAAAGCTCACTCTGGCTGGGATGAGAACTAATTCCATGGATGGTCGAATTCAATCGCCATTGTGTTGTTGGAATTTGCATCTCTTTGGATGTAGCATCTTTTTAGGTGGACAGCTCCTTGTAAGTTGAGCCGGTTAAGATCTTTCAAGTGCACCTGTTGAATTCAGAGAAAGACTGTCTTGGTGGATCAAGGTAATGGTATCCCAATGGTATCCCATTCACAACGAAAGCTTGAAAAGGCCGACAATTCATGAAAATTCATAATGTGTTGTACCATTTGGGCACCTGTTCACGTTGCCTCCATTCTATGGCAGAATCTGATCCTGCAACCCGAAGAACAATCCCTAAACTACGCTAAAGCACTGATAGTGCACAAGTGATGACAGGTGCTACAGGTGGGGAACAGGTGTTTGAGAGCCTGGTACACTTATATAGTGCAGAGCCGCTAGAGAACGAGATAGGGTGAGACGATATGAAACAGGGCCATGAGGAACAAGGGTGCATCAGGGGAAAAAAAGCTATGCGGCATACTTGTAACATATATATATATAACATATGAACTTGACGTCTCCGTGTTCCTCAATTTCCGACCATACGCATTTGTCAGTGAGTGTCAGGAGCCTCCGGTGGGAAGCGTGCGAAAGTCCGCGCCTATGTTTGCCAGAACATCAACATCTTTGCGGCATCGGATTCGTGCACCTGTCCGCCATACAACAAGCGATTCAAAAACTGGATCAGAGCAATGATTTTTTAAGATTTTCTTGAAAGCATACGGGCACAGGTTGAGTGATTCAGTGACAGCATTGACAGTGTAAATTGCTTCTACACCTGTGACATTTTATTGAGGCTGGTTGGCAGGCGTTGCCGAGAAGTGGTGGAGGACACTGCTCTAAGTCTCACAAACGAATTTGGCAGGGCCTGTAGACTGCAGAATCGTAAGATATCGCAAAGCCAGTCATGCTGTTAGCTGGTGGCGGATGCCAAAAATATTAACATGCCAGGTTCTTGAAACCCAATTTCAACCTTTCAACACCTTTCAACCATCTCTCTGTGCTTCAGTCAGACTCGGTTGGCAGACGATTGCGACAGTATACGACGTCGAATGCTTTCCGATCTAGACAGGAGAGTCCCTCTGAAGTTCTGATAGAGGCGCCCTTGGCTGGGAACAAACATCCATAATGTGGTGCATGATTCTGCATGATGTAGGACAATGTTCATCATATGTTCATCATATGTTCATCATATGTTCATCAATGTTGTGTTGCTGCACTTACATTCAGATTCTTCAGAGTTCTACGGCCCTTTACGTTAATTGTCCTGATATTTCGGGGCTTCAGTCCTTGTATTACAGTCTTGCGGGAGCTTCCTCTGTCCTTGTGCCACTATTGCTCCCTTTGGTTTCAAAAAGTATTTGTCATGGACAGACCTTTCATTTTCATAAAGATTCTCAGGTCCACTAAAGCTGAGGCATGACCTTTGAATCTTCTGAGCAGAAATCACCAAGTTTGTATATGTGTGTATTTGAGTCTACTACAAAGCCATGCAAAGTCGTGAATTCTTCAGAGTTGGTCACTTCGATGTCCTTTTTTAGCTTCACTATATTGGGGATTATCATCCATAATCCATCATAATCCATCATAATCAACATCCCAATATAGTGAACCTATAGTTATCTATCATCCATCATAATCCAGCTGAGAATCTCAACCAAAATCCCAGGGGAATCTGCAGTCGTCGCAGGGTTTTGATGAGTGGCGCCGAGACCATCCCAGACGGACCTTGCAGCTGGATCTCCTTTCGTCGAAATCCCAGAGCCAAGCCGCATGCCCCGCAAAATGTCTATGGACGATTTACCGGCCAGAAGATATTGGAAGCTTGTCGTGGTTGCAGTTCAAAGTTCTTAACACCTACCTGGCCCAATACTTGCAGCAAGCAACTTAGCAGAGGAACTATCTTCCGTTTCCTTCCACTCAATCCAGTCCGGAGAAAATTACTACACCTAGGGTCCATGCACGAAATCTGCTTTGTTTCTGGTGTTTAAAGTATTGGGATGTATTGGGAGCTTGACCCTGCCATGGTTTGCGACCAAGGCCAATGTTAGCGGAATGGAATATCACCGTCAGTGTCTCAAAGCTTCGTGGCCTATCCAACAAAAATCCATATACACATATATTATATAATATACATGTAACATATGTATATATATATATATCTTAAGAAAATCCAATGACATATCCTGTTTGATCTTGGTTGGGATGATGTTTTGAACCATATGCCTGGAAAATAGAGTCAACCTACCAGTAGCACATCACCTATCCACCTTGCAGTAGTTGAAGATCATGAGTCTGAGATGATCTGAGATTCCGCACAGCCCAGGTCTACAGGTTGGACTTTGGTGCCAATGAGGTGCAGACCTGTTGGTGTAGGGCCTACCTGCCCAGTTCTTTGCTGTCCCGAACGGCTTGGGATATTGAGAACTCACGGTACCTGGACGTGGAAGCTGTCAGAATTGGTTATTCCATGTTATTCCTCAGCAAAAGTCTGGCCGCCAGTGTCCGTCGGACGTCCTGAGAAGCATCTCTGCGGGATATTCTGGCTACTTCTTCGCGCACGCACACGCAAGGCAGGGCCATTTCCAATCATTCAATCATCATCAATCATCCAGGTTTGGATGAGACGTACGCTTTCTGAAGTCAGGCATTGTCAGAGCTAATTACTGTCTGAGGAGTGTTTACCTTTCCTCCAAATATCACTTCGGGCATAATATCGGAGCACTTCCGGGCATGCATTTGCTGTTCAAGTGCACTGAGCTTGCAGTCTTCGGTTTTGTCTCTGTTTTCTGGTTGAGACCATTTCTCATTTTGAAGCGCCGCTCCACTACCTTCCTGCTTTTTTCAGACCGTTCTGACATTGCTGCTGAAAACGAAGAGTCCATACTGAGTGCAGAATGTAGTCAGGCAGTATAGCATTGCATAGCATTGTATACCTAGGATTTCATTTCTTGGAGGGCATGGAAGCTGAGCAGATGAAGCTGTGAAGTTCTCCCGAAAAAGAGAGATCCGCAAAAGCAGCCTGCTGGAGCTGAAACGAACCTAAGTCCAGCCTTCATTTTTCTACCATCGCCAGGGAAGTGTTGGTAAGTCATACCAGGTCATACAACCTCAAAGCATCACCAATGGTTGATACATCAATGATACATCACAATGTCAACCAATTATAGCATATTTCTCAGCACAAATTATAGAACCCAACTGGCCTAGCCGCCAGTGCCAGTTGCTGTCCGCTGTCCGCTAAAAGCGCGCTCCGGGCCTTGGGCTGCTCCATGCAACGGGATGCAACCGGCGCCCGGAAATGAGTTTGAGGCGGACCAGCGGCCGGCGGTGACCATCAATGTTGGGATCTCCCATGTTGGGAATTCTGAATGGATGTAGAAATGATAAGCATGTGTCGATAGCGAAGATCATAGCATATCATAGCTATCATGCCATAAAGCCATACACGATAATCTTTAAGACATTTCTTGAAAGAATGTTGCCAATCTACACTCAACACCAGTGTTTTGGTCATGTTCTGTTGGCAGCAACCAGTCCACAGTTGCAGGCTATTATGTATTAGGAGCCCCACTCAACAAGGAGAGTAGAAAGTCCATCGAGAATTGAGACACCACAATTCAATAAAAATCAATTGCATAGTCAAATTACAGACACAGGAAAGCTGAAAGAGGGGCCTTTTGAAACCGCAAGGGTCCCCAATCTTCTGATCTGAAGCCCTAGAGGGTCTAGAGCCTTAGAGCTCGCTTGGGCAGGTCGATCCCTCCGTTGAGGCTGAAATCTCAGAAGTTTCCGAGGCCAAGAATGCTGTGGGAAGGGTCACAGATGAAGAGAACCTCTGAGAAGCGAGAAGCAATGTCAATAGAAAGTGTTTGCTCCAGCATGACAAGAGCATTGCCGCAACTCTGAGGAGTATTGTTTCAACATATCTGGAACAGCCCGATCAATCAGTGAAAACAAATAGACCAAGGGAAAAAACATGTGAAACAACAACAGCAACAGCACCACCACCACCACCACCAGCAGCAGCAGCAACAACAACAACAACGACAACGACAACAACAACAACAACAACAGCAACAACAACAACAACAAGAACAAGAACAAGAACAATAACAAGAACAGGAACAACAAGAACAACAACAATAACAACAACAAGAACAACAACAACAACAACAACAACCACGACGACGACGACAAGAACAAAGACAACGACAAGGACAAGGACAACGACAAGGACAAGGACAACGACAACCACAACAACAACAACAACAACAACCACAACAACAAGAACAAGAACAAGAACAAGAACAACAACAGCAACAGCAACAGCAACAACAACAGCAACAACAACAGCAACAGCAACAACAACAACAGCAACAACAACAGCAAAAACAACAGCAACAACAACAGCAACAACAACAACAGCAACAGCAACAACAACAACAACAGCAACAACAACAACAAGAACAAGAAGAACAAGAACAACAAGAACAACAAGAACAACAACAACAACAGCAACAACAAGAAGAAGAAGAACAACAACAACAACAGCAACAACAAGAACAACAACAACAACAGCAACAACAAGAACAACAACAACAGCAACAACAAGAGCAACAACAACAACAGCAACAACAGCAACAACAAGAAGAACAACAACAACAGCAA
>Ga0126342_10008415_pt1:0-5000 | contig 18486 bp, 20 predicted proteins | sample Cyp1metagenome_FD_92528 | JGI IMG/M metagenome (GOLD analysis project Ga0126342, IMG submission 92528) | Coral microbial communities from Lord Howe Island, Old Settlement Bay, Australia - Cyphastrea 1 metagenome | ecosystem: Host-associated > Invertebrates > Cnidaria > Coral ...
AATGGATGCACGATTAATACAACGGCAAACAACACAGAACCGTCCATGCCACTAGTGATCACATGTATGCAAGTCGCGGGAAACACGTCCAAAAACGGCAAGAACAAAACAAAATCGTTCAAAACCAAAGAAAACCGGTGAAAAGCAAAGAAAACTCCCAAAAAACGTTTAAAACTCTGGAGGATGAATGGAAACCAAGGAATACACCGGTTGCCGCCATGGAACAAGCAAACAACACGCACCGCCACGCAAATGCCAAAAAAAATCTTAAAACTCAGAAAAAAATCCCAAAATAATTCTCGAACCGAATTATTGGGCCATGGGAGTGTAGAGTGTGCATCTACTTATTCAGAGAAGGATTCGCTCAAGAAATATCACGAACACATTATATAGACAGATGATTTGATGAGAATAAACCTACTAAACAGTAATAATCAGAGTGACAATACCAATGACATCATAATCATGATGACAATATTATACGTATGTTTTGCGTGTTTGTGCCGAAGCGGGGAAATGCATAGTCCGGAGCCTCATGTTTGCATATTTTTGCCAGGTAAGTGGCCACAGTCCTTGTCTATTTGGCAAATCAGCTGGAGCTGAAATGCTATCATTTCACACTCCCTTTGAACACTTTTTGGAGCACAAAGCATCACTGCATTGCAGCACATGGGACGGCTGCGACCTCCCAGTTTAATGTTATGGAATGTTGTAAAATGTTGTAAAACAACAATCAACCATTGGTGGGTACTGAAGATATATTACGTATATAACGTAGTTGACCCATACTCTGGGCCATACCCTGTATATATATATACGTAATTATATGCAGTTATATTATATATAATATAGTTTTTTTTGTTGGGGGGGTAGTTTAGCACATGGCCGGAAGTGTCCTTAAAGGACAGCACCTCACCCTTGACCCGAGGCCGCGCACCTGAGTTTGGGTATTCAAGACTCTGTGCCCAAAAGCTGCGAGGTACACATGTTTTTTTGTTTGTCGAAAAGGATATGATTTGGGTGTGTGAAGCCATGGGATAATATCATGGGATTTGGGGTTGCCCTATTTAAGGCTATTTTCAGACGAACTCCTTTGGACTTGTCCAAAAATGCAGCACCCAAAATCGGAAAGAACATGTTGGAAAATAGTTTTCCCAACATCACGATTTTGGTACTTTGGTACATACGTCTCTTTTGGACAAATGCTGGGCACGTTGGATGTATCAAGAAAATGCCCAATGAACCCAATGGGATCTGTCCGGCATCATGTTCGACCCACTAGTCACTAAGATCATCAACAATCAAAGGATTTTGGTCATTGCTGGTACATGCAGGTCGTGCTGCCAGCTATCGTTACTCAGTTGAATCTGAGGACATGAAACTGTTGCGTGGAACTAACTTAGTTTCTTGGCAGCAAAGTCCACCAACTCAGGATTGCAGGCTTTCTCCCAGCTTCCATGGCGCGTTTCATGACATTTTATGACTGCCATGTAATGTTCCCAGCCCTGGAAGCACTTCCCAAGGTTCAAGTTCTCAGCAGTTTTGGAGCTGAACTGCGCTGCAATAGCCTGGTACCCAGCACATCCCAGCACTGGTGAGCCAAAAACTCCTTTCGGGAAAAAAAACCAAAGCGATTTGGGTCATTCTGGCATTTCCCGGCCATTGTATGTGTTTATCTTATGTAATAAATATATAATTATGTATAAATATACTTATTTTCTCCAGAGAGAGAGAGAGATTGAGAGATTTATAATGTTCTGTCTATATGGTCCAGCAAGGTTTCTTTTCCTTTTATTATAGATGTTCAAACTGCCAGATGCGTGGGGCCAGGGCTCTGTACTTCCCAAGAAATCCCAGGTCTCAACCAAAGTCTCACTCCCGAAGAGGCTGCAAAATTGCGCCCCCTGGGTTCCGCCGGAACATGCCGTAGCAATATGGGTACGGGATGGTACGGGTCAGGTCAATACTCCCCGAAAGAAAAAGCAGAGCATTTGATTGATGAACATCCCCAACATGGACCATTCTGGTGATGTTCGTGATGTGAGTAGCATAATAGCAAGCTTTTGATAGTTGTTTACCCATTCCTATTTGGTGAGAATTCAGAAAAAGACAATGCCACGACCAAGAGCGGAACTAGTCGACAGGTACAGAAAATCATTCCAAGTCAACAAGTTCGACTACTTCATCAGTCACTGCTGGCAGGATGAACGATTTCCCAAGGCCCTTGTACTGGAGGAACTGGGGGATCTCCAATTGGTAAAGGTAACCAGGGACGCCAGAGACACTAGGGACACCAGGGACACCAGGGATCTCGTGACAGGTGGTTGCCCTATACATCCACAAGAATCTGCACGTTGCAATGATCTTTTCGACCATTGTGGTGGCTTGATCTACACTGGATACTGGTAATGCTGTTTTGAAGATGCGCCAAAATGAAGTGATATGAATTTTGATGTAGAAGGGTGAGCAGTCAAGGAGGTTGGGGATCAAAGCGTCAATCAAAATGTCATCACTTGGCCTTACTTTCAACGGATTGGCGTGTTTTGTCCCGAATGCGTAGCGAAGGGTTCTCGTTTATCACCTTTATCTCTGCGGGCCAGGGGGTTGAGCCTTTTGCGCTTGACGATGCTCAACCTTTTGCAACCATCGGTTGCTGCTTGTATCCAGATCCCTCTGGCCACGCCCTATAGGATATAGGGAAGTCTCAAAGAGCGAAATCAGACACGACTTATCACGTGCCTAAATGCTTGTCGAGTGGTAGGCTTGTCGAGTGGTAGGCTTGTCGTGTGGCAGGCGCAATACTTTTTCATGTCCTTATTGATGACTTCGTTTTTTCATGTTTTGTCGCAGGATGGGGAATGTCCAGGTTCATTGTGGGCAACAGGCGCAGTACTGTACTTTAGATCTGTGGGAGACTGATGTGGCGCTAACTTGCCATGGTTTTGCTGGGCTGACTCCCAACACAAATGAGGATGCAATTGTATTTGCGCGTGGGGAAACCTGTTCGCCCAGTGTTTCAGAGTGTCTTCAAAGAGTGGCCTGCAAGAGTATCTCAGAGTTGTCTCAAACGGATGTCTTTCAGGAGCGTCTCAGAGTGTTTTCAAAGATTGTACGAAGATGTCACGCACACGAGTGTCCCAAAGCAGCGCAGAACAATAGTATTTACAGTATCTTGCAAAAGTGTCCCAGAAAGATTGTCTTTAAGTTTAAATGGTGTTGGAAGTTATGAGCCACACGAGACTCTTACAAGATGGAATCTGATGGAGTTAGAAGCAGCATACGCTGCATTACAGCCAGTTTTGTGATGGTACAATAGGTTTTGAAATTTGCACGGTTTCGCGGCTTCTATCAGATCTATCAGGTGGTGGTGACATTTTCAGCTGAGGCCATCATTTTGACAGCCTTGACTCGCTTGAAGGTCTTGCCAGTGGTCGCCGAAGGCGATAGCAATGTCATAGACCATTTTCCATGGGCGCTTTGTGGTGGAGGCCTGTCCTTCTTCTTTGCTTCTTGGCAGTGGCAGGACGTGAGCACGGTTTCAAACGCTGTTTATAGATGTTTATAGGCTATATGGGTATGTTTCATGCCGTTCAGGGAGGCAGGGTGGAATGTTTGGGCTTGCAGAATCTCGATGTGGTCAAGAATTTCAGAGAGAGAGACAATGGATACTAGCCTCACAAGGCCAAGTCGGAGGACAGCCTACACTTGCACAGGGGCATGACATGTGTTGGACACATCTCAATGTTCGAGTCAGTGGGACGTCATCCTCACCCAGTTGGATTGTCAGGTATTGTTCACTTGGCACCACGTGGCGTTCTTAGTGAGACCGCGTATCTATTTCTTGGACAAATTCTGCGTCCATCAAGGGGACGATGATTTGAAGCGTTTAGGCGGGGGTGGGACAGGGGTGACCTGCAAATCGCAGGCGGAGCCGAAGTCAACGCTGACAGCACTGGACGTAGGTGCTCGGACCCCTGAAAGGGCAAAAATGAATCATCAGAAGAACTTATATAGTTCATCTTAGTTATAAGTTCCAACAAAACATAGCTTTTCGATGTCAATCAAATCCCGTTTGTGGTTCAGGTTTTGGGCCCATCCCATTGGTTTTTCATTTTCCTTTCGAATTTCACCTCTTTCTCGCCGTGGTGTTCTAATATGTTCTATCTGTGCCACGTGGGCAGGTGTCCAATCGTTTGCTGGCTTCGTCGCAGCCTCCGATCGCATGCTCTTGTTATGGACGACACAATACTTTACCCGCTTATGGTGCACCTTGGCCCCTTGGTCTAGAAAGCAGTGGCTGGGACACACACACACATATATACATATATATATATATTATACACACATATACTATGGAGTCTATAGAGTCGCCCTTGAAATCGCCCTTGAAAACACGGCAATTACATGTATTTATTATATATTTTACATATACATAGGAAACATTTTTTTAATGGTTTGAGATTAATGTGTCAAACCTCCCAATGATCCAGTTCGGGTTTCTGTGGTGCTGAGGAGTTGGCTGCACTGGTGAAATCGCGGCAAGGGCTGGCTGCAACGAAATTTCCCTTGGAGATTTTGCCTTTGAAGTTGGCAAAGGCCCCTAAAGGGAGCCAGAGATAAGGTGTATCAAATCATATGTAGCACAGTAATCGAAGGAAGTTTAGAAGTCAAACTTCCGACAATATGGACAGATGAAAAGCAGAGATGGGAAGAGTCAGAAAGAAGAGAAGAGTAGAAGAGAGAAGATCAGAGAAGAGAAAGGGTCAGAAGAAAGAAGACGCAGATGCGCGAAAAGGTAGGAAAGTCGCGAAACACTGTGTTTTTCCGATGATTTGAGGCTCCGGAGGGTCGAAAAGTCGGCTCGCTAAAGCGGCGGGTGCGGAGCCATCTGGCCAGATGAGAGATGAAAAATTGCACGCCGTTGTGGCGCGAAATGGCCCGAAGCACATTTCGAAGTCAAAATGTACAAAGCAATACAAAACACACCAGCTTCGGACCAC
>Ga0126342_10008415_pt1:10000-18486 | contig 18486 bp, 20 predicted proteins | sample Cyp1metagenome_FD_92528 | JGI IMG/M metagenome (GOLD analysis project Ga0126342, IMG submission 92528) | Coral microbial communities from Lord Howe Island, Old Settlement Bay, Australia - Cyphastrea 1 metagenome | ecosystem: Host-associated > Invertebrates > Cnidaria > Coral ...
GGGTGTTGCTCTGTTGGTCAGCGCCTTCGTTCTGATCCGGGCTTTGCGGGTGTATGCCCATGATCGGAAGGTAGCTTGTCGCCGGAGGTCCAGGAAAATCGGGTACGATCAGTGATCAGGTAAGGTGAAAAATAGTTCCGAGATGTTCGGCATTCCATGGCGTTCCAAGTCTTTGTGCTACATGTGCATCATATAGTATCATATATACAGGTGCTGCAGGTGCTGTGGCTTATCCTATGGCCAGCTTTAGGATGACTACTCGGCAAGTTTTTAAACCGACCAGTCGACATGGCCGCGCTTATCCAGGCAATGCATCACCAAATAGAAAACTTTTCGGTGCAAGAAGCAAAGTGTCCCGGCCGGGGGAGGCGTACTAGGTGATGGGTCTATGGCTGCGGGTCGATGAACCCAATACATGCGAGTCTTCTTGCTGAAAGTGACAATGCTGAGGCTGACAGGTTCTTCCAATCAGGTATCAAGTCTCTTTTTTGAGTCTTTTTTGGTGTTTCTGAGTTTAGCCGAGTTTGAGTATCACCACATGAGTGCCGTGAGTGATGAACTTGATGAATCTGGATGATGTTTGATGGGTCTAATGGAAGCACCGGCCTTGTTCTCGATGGCCGACCTTAGGTGCTCAGATGAGCGTGATCGGCGATGGGTCGAGCGATCGATGCTGCGATGGTTTGCTGATCCTTGGAATGATAGCTATGGGATGCTAGCTACTAGATCATCTAGTAGTATCATGTAGTATCTAGTAATACTAACAGGTGATACTACATGATACTACTAGATGATCTAGAAACATTTATCTAGTAGTATCTAGCAGGTATCTAGTAATTAGTTTAGTCCTCACCCGGTAGCACAGTTTTGACATGTCTTGACCTTTCAACCGTTCCATAGAGCTCCAGATTTTTTTTTTGTGGCGTAGCCACAGTTCAAACATTGACGCGAAAGCTGGGCCATGCTGGGGCCCCACCCAACGCAAGTTAGCCTTCAGCAATGAAACATGGCAACGGGAAATTGGACATTTCTATAAACAGAGGTTTTGACGGGAAAGTCATCTATAAATGTAGGTACCCATAGGTAGCCACAGATTTCCAGCTGAGGATCTTGAGCTTTGCAACCTGCACATCCGACAAGCAGTGCGAGAGCAAGCAGAGGACTGGTGCAGCTGATGCCATCGAGTGACAACGGCTGAAGAAGCGTGCTGGCAAAGAACTGGACATTAGTTTTCAAGGCTAATGTCCGCCCCTGATTCATGGTTTATCATGGTTGAGACTATTCGCACTGTTGTTGTGGCATCACTGGGGTGCTCCAGACTGCCAGCTTGGCAATGCCTCAGCCTGTCAGATGATCAAGAACTCCAACATCACGTGACATCGTCATTTAACCAAAGACATCCAAAGATCATGTCCCACAGTTCAAACAACATCAAACAACAATAAGGTTAATAATGAGATACGAACACCCTATGGCCCTATGGTATTGAGATGGATTGTTCCCAAAATCATCACCTCCAGGAGCGGTTGGGGCCCGAACGTCACATCCCGACCAAATTGCTAATGCCCGTATTCCTTGCCACTTGGCACGGGTGACACCGGTAAGGTGCACAAATGGAGTGGGGAGTGTAAAATGGTCAGTAAGTTCAGTCTATACTAGCAGAACCTGAACCATCTTGAACCATTTTAACTGTCGTTTCCTCGATTTGGGATGATTGGGGGAAATTCGGATGGACTTAAAACACAACAGCCCAGTTGAAGATGTTGAAGGGACGGACTGGTCTGTACTGAGTGAGGTGCCTTGAGTTTCCGTTACCAACAGGATTAGAGGCACGAGCATTGACGCTCGACAGATATACTGTATGTAGGACATAAGGAGCCCAAACCACTGGAAACTCAAACATTACTGCAACCTAAAGGTGCCTCTTGTAGCACTTTGTGCCAACTCTGTGGCATGGCTCGCTGGGGTACATGTGATTGTCCAATGTGGTCATGCCACTGTTCATGGAAGTGGTACGCCATCCCTCCCAAGTCATTTCTGCTGAGCATTCCTGAGCATTTGCCCATTTTGCCAACCTAGGCCAACCATGTTAAACATCTGGAAACCTGGTATCAAATGATATCACCTATGGCAGCAGATCACCCAGATCACCGGCGGCAGGTGAACCTTTTCAACGATTGCGACTACATCGTGGGAGGTTATTACGACAGTCTCCGCAAGAGCCTTGCCGGGCTGGGCTGGGCGGCCTTTACTCTGTCCATCGTTCCTGTGGGCTACCGCCTCGCTCTCTGCTTCTCGATGCAGTGAGTTTTCCTTCCAAATCTGTAGAGACAGCTCAGTGTAGGAACGCCGGGTGCACAAGACTTCAGTGGCTAAGGCTTCACACAACAGCGCAAATGGTTCTTGGAATTGCTCATCAACACTTCCTTATCTCTCGGCTTAGTTCTCTTAGCGGTGAGCATCTATGCAACTCGGTGCTTATTCTGCCATGAGTCCTGTGAGCGATGTGGAGGTTTGTGTATCAGCTTGGTGCTCAGGCTCAGCCCATGAGGTGTTTTCATGACCAATGGCCGAGGTGACTACACACTTTGTGGTTGCAAAACCCGAAGTGAATGCAGTGGTACTGTGCATTCCATTTCTGGAAATTGTGGTTCCTGGGTTATATAGCCTGTTGGGATCGTTAGGGATTGAGGTCTAATGATGATTTGGTAAGATGGCAAATCCGGACCCCAACCTTCACCAACACAGCCACTTTAAGTATCCTGAGCATTTGTTGGGAAAACAGGACGACCCTTTTAGATCCTTTCCTTAGGAGATGCTTTTTGCGTCATTCACCAGGCGCATCCAGGACAAGGCCTGATCAGCCTGAGGTTGTTGCATGGTTGCAGAGGAGATCTTTTGGACGTTGCTGACTGGCTCGCACTAAGCGGGCATATCGAGCTATTCGCCCACCTGTGGTGGTAACCCGTCACTGCGAGGTGTTGTGGACACCACCATGGAACTGACGCGAATGGCGATGAAAATCGTTGGGCTGTGCTTGAAGGGCTGCAGAGCTAATGCAGCGGCTGATGATCAGGTGGTTGGCACAGGTTGGCATATATGGATAATCCTAGATCCTAGATTGCCATGGATTGCCCATAAAGATTCTGGTGCTTCACACTGAGGGGCCGGACCCTGTTCTGCTTCAGGCTCCAGCACCGTGGTTTTCTCTCTCAGGGCTTTCCAGAGTGCAGTGGCACTTCCAGGGATGTTGGAGGCCTCAGCCCAGATGGTGGAACCCATGGATGAAACATCACCCGCTGGCCCACAATTCACTGAAGATTTTGAGAAGGGAGGTGTTGGGGAGCCATGGCTTTTCCAAGAAATTCCACATCCTCCAATTTCACCATCAGCTTTTCCAAGGCTCAAAGACTTGGAAGATGTTGCGTTACCTGTGCAGGTTTTGGAGGAGGCTCACCTTTGGCAAAACCCAATTTCTCCTGAAAAAAACATGGTTGAAGATAGGGATATCAAAACCAGAGATATTGAACATGTTGAATTACCATTTTTGGATGAATTTCGGCATGGCTCCATTAACCATTCAGTGAACATGGGTCTACAGGAATTTTCTAGCACTGAGAATTAGGCTGATCGCTTGCTTCTCAAGAACCAGAGCCCCAATTTTGAGGTCAATATCTTTGATGTGTTGTCAGTATACCACTTGGAGAAGCAACTTTTTGAGTGACTTGCACTGGCAGATTTTGTGTTTTATTGTATTTACATGTTGGTCTCCTGAACCTTCGTTTGGCTTAAAGATGCCTATATAGAGGTTTGCCTCACGTTCTTCTTCCTCGCCGAAGAACAACATTTTGGTACACCTTGGCAAGTCTTGGTACTGTACTAGTATTAGGATGTATCAGGTAGAGGACTCACAGTGCGAGGTGACCCAGGTAGTGGAAGCACGCTATGGTCTTCAAAACTTGACCAGGAGGAGAGGCTGGCATGGCGGCAGAAGCTTTGGTGCTGAGCTCAGGGTTGTGGGCAAATCAGTGACCCCCCAAAGACTGCCAAATGGTGTTCCCAACTTGAGGATGGAAAAAAAAAACCAACAGCATGCCCCAATCATCCCCAATCAATGTCTAGCATTTGACAACACTAGACTTGAGCTGATTATCATGATTCGACAAGATTCAGCACGATCTGAGTCACCCATGGTTTCCCAAAACGGATGGAACTAATCAACTAACTAATTTAAATCAATTGCAGCAAATCAGGGCGTAATTTGAGCTGGCTTCAACCACAGGACACTAGCTGGGCCCTGGCATCAACCTGCTGCACAAGAGACGCTGCATGGTCATTGGTTCAACCGGCTTCGGATAGCTTGTGCAAGATTCGAGTCGACCTTAGAAACAACAAACACAACAACCAACCATGGAGATATAATGGGGCTATAACGGGAAATAACCCCGCCTATAGTTTTACATCGAACGACACTTCTTAATCTGTCTTGATTATCCCTGCTAAGAGACTGAGCTCCGTTAGCAGCATCGATGCCCCCAACTGCCATCAGCCATCATCGACACTTGGTGCCATGGCAAGGGTAAGGCTCGCAGCCCTGCTGATCACCATGGCAGCAGCGCAAACGTTCATGCAGCGCCGGGAGATTCCTGTCCTCAAAGCTCCCCAGGACAGCTGGGTCTTATTGGAAGGCATTGTGAACATTTGTGAACAATGGGGTTTTATGTAAAGGGATCTGCCTTGCGGCTAATTCCCCGTCTTTTTTTTGATTCTGAAGTCAGTCAAAGAAAAGCATCTCTTTGATGAGCAAATTGCAGCAGAATCATTGGCCATGCTTCATCATTGAACATTCAGCATCCAGAGCAAGGAGCCAGAGATCCCAAGACTGATGCCAGAGTTTCTTGTCTCGGTGAGACTTGTTGGGATACGCGGCAAATCAACCAGCTGCACATTCATCGCGTTGGCAGGTGTAAACATTCCAGCAACTAGAGTCGAGCCTACAGTGGGCCTACAATTGTGGCAGTTGTGATGCAGAAATTGGCCAACAAGCTCGCATCGTATCCATTCTGAATCATGTTGTATTCACAGACACCCGGAAGGAAGATATTTTTCCTGAAAAAAGTCCGGTAACAAAACTAGAATTACCCAGGCTTGGGTAATGCAACGATCGGCCGCGGAAGGGTGTAACCCATGTCCCCCCTCATGCTCGCACCACTGTGCAATCTATACCCCATCATGCTTGGCCGTCGCAAGCCGTGGCTGTGGCTCAAGCAGCCTTCAATGGCCACAACCTCTGACCCCAGCGTTTCACCCAAAGTCTCACTTGGAGCAGAGGCTGGGAAATGGCGGGAAGGGAAAGTGAGTTTGCGCTCGACTTCTGATTACTTTTCGTGCCTTTACATTACATTCGTTTCACTTGGACACCCCTAGAAGGCACCAGATTGCAACTGGTGGGTCGGGAGCGGGCACCAGTCAAGCGGAGGTAGAAACGAAGAATTTCGACGCAAAGGCAGTGCCAAATTACATCTCTACTGCGTCCCTTGGTATCGGTGGGATATGGTGGGATATGGATGATTCATGATGATTCATGATGATTCATGATGATTCATGATGATTCAGGCAGGTTTCTTCATCTTTCTAGGGCCAGGGTGGTGACCTGGTGAATCCTGGTGACACTGAAGCAGCTCTTAGGCCCAGGTCCAACTTGGCCAGCTTTGGCGCCTCGGAAATCTTCGAGGACTGCGGGATCTTTCCCGATCTTTCGGCCTCAGTGGATCGAAATTGCCAGTGAAACGCCACACATAGCCACACAGCCAGTATGCTACCTCCCATTACCCCCATTTTCATACATGTTCATCATGTTTATAGCATTTTTAACGCAGGTTTATACATTCTGTTACATCTTTATGCCTTTGTTGAAAGGCCGGAGTCCGTTCCGTCAGGTCGTTTGCACCCTCCAAGCGGGACTTGATTTTCCAGATAAAATGGGGAGGGACCCAAGGGAGGGACATGGAGGAAACCATGGCTATGGGATGCTGTGAGTGAACCATCCAGGAAAGAGGTGACCGTGCCATGCACATCTTATTCTTATTTCTTTTGGGCTATCCAAGTTGTCATGTGAAATCATGTCGGGCAGAGAGGGAGAGAGAGAGAGAGAGAGAATCCCCCGTGTCCGCTGCGGTTGAACCACAGTAGAATTGCATTTGGATCATTTGGAGAGGATCTGGACGCTGAAGCATCTGTCCGTGCATCCCCGCTTGGGATCGTCACTAGCGGATGTGGTCGGCATTGGTCGCTGAAGGCAGATATAGAGGTAGAAGATGTGACCGTGTCATCGCAATACTACGACGCGTTCCTAAGTCATGAGTGGGGCAGCTCGGGCTTTCTGAAGGTTTTGACTATAGCAACTTGTCAAAAGGGATGGGCTGTGGAAGCTGTTGAACCTGAAGGGCTGCTGATAATCAATGCATTTTGCATTGCTACAGTGCTACAGTTTCAAACATACAGGAAGGCACTACTCGATGCCCGAAAGCAACCAGACTCAAGTCAAGCATCACATACAATTGAAGCGAGGGACTGCAACGTGTTGAGAAGGTGAGGTTTCGCAGATTTGCTGTCACTAGGCATTACCCTCCTTCATGTTTGTTGGTTTTGCTCCTGTTGACAGGGACAATTTACATTGATTCAGATGGCGTATCTTCATTCAGTGTTGCTAGTTGCATTGGTTTCAAGAAGACTGGTTGGCTGAGAGGGTTCCCATGGTGGCAGGGGGTCCCATGTCATCATACCTTAATGCAAGATTCCAAAAATATTTAAAGACAGGGCCACATCAAAAACGAAACCATCAACACTGGGCTGGGTGGCTTGGCTCAGTTGATGATCTACAACTTGCGTGCAGCTACCGCATTCACTTTGCTGTCAAGCCTTCTCTTCGGCGTGCTGCGCGTCTACGAGATTTTGCCGGACGACGAAAGCACAGTCGTCCTGGGCCACGGCGTCTTCTTTTTCGTGATAACTTTTTGGCAGCGAATCAGGGCAGCTGGGCCGAAGAATGGACAGCCAGCCAACAAAGAACAATTGACCATTTCTTTTCAGAGTGTCGGGCCCAAACAGAGTTTGAGGTTTGGGTCCTGACTCGAGGCAGGTGGCAGGTGGTTTGAATGCTTCTGCATTTGCTCAGGCAGCTGAAACCAACATAAACCAACCCCCAAAGATCCCCAACGCATTGATGCAACATCCAAGCTGCGAGACAATGGGGTGGCTGGGCTGAGGAATGCTTCAAGAAGCCTCACCTCTTCTTTGTCGACTCTTGGCTTCTTAGGTAAAAAAAACCTGGGTTTCACTGGCGACATGACAAAGCGGTTGCGGCATTCAATATATTAAATATTAAAATGTGATTAATCTTCATGGAACCCGATAGGATGACCCACCATTTGGGATTGTCAATAATTTTAAGTTATAGATAGTTATAGTATGATGGTCGTTCTGTTCTGATTCCCCTGCTGCTTGGCTCTTCCACCGCAGTCAGCCTTGCAGCTGCTGTGCTAGGACAAGCTTTGTATTGAACAGAAGGACGCCAAAGCCAAAGCGCAAGGCAACTCGGAAGAATCAAGAGATGCATTTGCAGCCCTGGAACAATCCTACTTGAGGATTGATCTGATGATTAGACGACAACTCACTTTTTAATCACTGAACTCATATATATAGTAATTTATAATGATGATCCGTTGACTTTGTTGACGACCACGACGAGGAGGAGGAGGAGGAGGTGGAGGAGGAGGGTGGTGGTGGTGGTGGTATATCATGATGGTGATTACCACCATGATTTGATTTATCACGCTTCCCTACTGTGTGGATCATGGGATGTCGACTGCTAGGTATTTTGAGCCTAGCGGCCTACTTGAAGCGATCCAAGACGCTGAGCTGAGCTGTTGGAAGTCTTCCCACCATGTCACAAACCCAACTGCAGCTTTGGGCTATAGTTCATTTTATTGCACTATAGATCACTATAGTATGTTCATCTATTTTGTCTAATATCATGATCATATAGCTCTCTATCTAGTTGGGACCTGAAGTCTGTGAATAGACCAGACCAAATACCCAAGACTTGTCATACGTTTTGTAGAAACGGTTAACTAGCCACTACCAACCACCAAATAACAACCTGCAATACGCACTATTTCTTGAGCCACAGCATACAACAAGTAGAGGTGAAAACAGTGGTATCTACACTAGGACTGTGCAACAACACCCCCCGTGCAGTGTAATTACCGCACAGGAAGTGGAGCTGCAAATTAGGCTATGTATAGACTAGTAAGGGATGCCATTATGTTAAAACAAGTTAGAAAACACAACAACAACAACAACCAAACCAAAAACCCGTCCACGGCCTATCCTTTCTTCGTCCATTGTGCTTTCACCTCAGGTATGCATCAATGACAAACATGTGCAACAGCGATTGCGATCCATTCAATCTAACATCAAGTTGT
>Ga0126342_10008416_pt1 | contig 18486 bp, 26 predicted proteins | sample Cyp1metagenome_FD_92528 | JGI IMG/M metagenome (GOLD analysis project Ga0126342, IMG submission 92528) | Coral microbial communities from Lord Howe Island, Old Settlement Bay, Australia - Cyphastrea 1 metagenome | ecosystem: Host-associated > Invertebrates > Cnidaria > Coral ...
CCTAAAATGGAGGTACTGTACCATATAAGGCCATATTTTGTGGGGATATTCCCTTACATAGGCCTTACATAGGCCTTATATATGGTAGGTACCTCCAATCTAGGATCCTGAAATGGCCATTGAAATGAATTATCATCACCTTTCCCCTAAGGTACTGTTTTTGTTGAACCAGACTATCAACACAAATCTGATTTATCATTGTTCGCACGTGAAAAAGTATGATTATCGGTATCTTTGACACTGGAATAACAATCCAATACACATCCCATTATATATATATATACGTACATATTATATCTATCCCGTTGATCATTCCTTGTCTGTGAAATCTGCCCATCTACCTGCTGGGCATTGAACTGACAAAACTTTTCTACTTGCTTCGATGATTTTCTCAGCGAACTAAGCCTCCATTGAGTTCAGGGATTTTCTAGCCATATTGAATTCCCGCATTTTACCCTCTGGTAATTTAACGTAGCTATTGAAAATGGCCATAGAAATAGTGGATTTTCCCATTAAAAATGGTGGATCTTTCCATAGCTATGTTAAATTACCAGAGGGTAACTCTGCCCATTTAAAAAAAAAACAACGATCCCTATCCACCGCCGGTCCGGTGGTCCCGGTGGTCCTCTTCCTCACCAAAGGCATACATCCCTTGCAAAGAATCCTTGCTCCAACGAGGCCCCTCGGTTCAACCGAAGATTTCAGCCTATTTTCGGCCGGTGATTTGTTGCCGTTTGCTATTGAACATGGCCATTTACCCTCTGGTAAACATACAAACAATCAAACAACTATGGAAAATCACCATTTTCAATGGGTAAATCCACTATTTCTATGGCCATGTTCAATAGCTATGTTAGTTTACCAGAGGGTACTTCGTTGATTTACCTACTAATTAAACATGGTAACATGGTGAAACTCCAAGCTATGTTGGTTAACCAGAGGATAAATTTGTAGACAGCCAGGGGATCTTGTGTTTTCAGCTGTGTCAAGTTTACCAGAAATTCAAGCTATACACCAACCTGGAAAACCAAAACCCTGAGAATTCCTCGGGTCAGCACAAGAACCTGAGGTATTTCGGAAAAAATAAGAAAACCCGGGCTTTCGATTGAAGACCTCGGGTATTGATTTTGAACCGTACCTAACCCGTACCTAACCCGTACTTAACCCGTACTTTACCCGTACTTAACCTGTACTAACCCGTACCAAACCCTTACCTAACCCGTACTTTCAGAAGCATGCCAAGTATGATCATTTGACACGGATATCAATCTGGTCCAAGGGAGGTCCCTGTGACACAAATCACATTACCAGAAGACAAAAAACCCTACCAGCCATATAATTTGGTCGGCATCAGCAGGTAACGCTCACCATGACACACAGTCCTACCATTCCATATTGGGGTTGGACTGAGGCTCAGTCTTCTCTTCTGGTGAGATGCTGTCGCTGCGTTGGGAGCAAGGATGAACAAGGAGATCCTTCTGTGAGTCTTCAACTTCTCGTATCAGAGTTTCTTGGTAGCAGTGCACTTCTCGATGAAGGGCGGCAACTTGGCTCTTGGTACGATCAAGCTCCGCTAGTATAGGTGCTGGAAGCCAAGGCAGCTTTTGCATCTGTTGATGTGCTTTCTCAATTGTGCTGCTAGCAGACTGCACATCCTCCATCAAAATGCGGCCGATAGTGTAATGGCTAATAGCAGCAGCCATACGCATTTTTGTCGGAAAAGCTCGCGTATTTTTGACACCCTAGGATTTCTGCGGGTTTTGGTTATAAAGGACGTCATTACTATTTATCCACTTTATACCTATGAATTAATCTAATGTTGATAACCCCCGGTTAAACATCCACTATAATCAATTATCCAAATTATCCACTTTGAAATCACTTTATACCTATAATTAATCTAATTATATCCACCATATACCTATGGTTTTTGAACGGTTCATCCAGGAAACCACGGCGGCTTATCCTTCCTTGATCTCACCTGATGCGACATCCCCAGTTGAGATGACAACGAGTAGCATCTGGTGCAGGATAAAGGCAATGCACCTGATTGGTGGTTGACCTACCCCTCTGAAAAATATTAGTCAATGGGAAGGATTATCCCATATATTATGGAAAATCATCCAAATGTTTGAAACCACCAACCAGGCACACCATGTTTTCCCATCATGTTCCCTATGATTTTGCCGATCTTACAAATCTTATAAGGTTTTTCCATACGTTTTGGATAAAACTCCCAAGCCTTTGATCCAGATCATCCGATCCCACTTCGAAACAAGAGGCTTCTGAGACGACGGTGCGGCAGGACCGTGGAAGGAAGCGACCTCCCAGCAATTTCGACCTGTGGAGCCGGAATCGACCGATGGCCGCCCAAAAATGGTGGCAAAGTACTGAAATCATGGGGTAAAACCCCATTTGTCAAGGGTACTTGGAGGGTCAAGGTACATGTGAATGCAACATGTAAATCTTGGAGATAATATGTATACCCTCTGGTAATTTAACATAGCCATGGAAAATGGCCCACAGAAATAGCCCTCCTCAGAGACACTCTGCACGCTGCTTGCCAGAAACTTCTGGATGTGAGCTGGGAGTTTGGCGATTGTTGCCGTAAGTACGAGAAATGCTGTTCGATGGGAAGCTCCGTCAATCGGTTGTGACCGTAACGCCATGGTGAAAACTCTGGGTCCTTTGTGAGGCAAATCAAGATTCCACTCAAAGCCACCCCCTGCAAATTTGCTTGGGTTTGGGGAGCAAGGAAGCAAGACCCCCTTGGTAGACGCATTGCAAGACAGAGCTCATCTGCAAGCATTTTGCAGATGTCCAGAAGAAGGAACCCGCAGAGACCCACTTCACACCTGAGAGATATCGTCAAGTTGTTGTGCAAAATGGGCACCAGGTTCATGGCGACAACCAGGCTGTGGACCAAAGCTCCACGCAAAGCCCATATGGTTTACCTATTAAAAATGGTGATTTTCCATGGCAAACTGTTAGTCATAACCAGAGAGTACATGGAAACTGAAAACTTCATGGAGATGTCAGCGGCCATGTTGGTGGTAACGAAAAATCATGCTGTGGTGCTACGATGATTTTTCAGCTTTATTCACTGGCCATCTCAGGAACCGATTGATTGGAGGTACCTACCATATATAAGGCCTATATAATATAAGGCCTATGTAAGGGAATATCCCCACAAAATATGGCCTTATATGGTACAGTACCTCCATTTTAGGATCCTGAAATTCCCATTGATTTGTGGAATAGAATAGAATGTTCACATGGATATCAGTTGGATATAACATGTTACAACCAACAGCACATGGGTTTATCATTCAGAATGATAGACTTATTCCCAATAGACATTAACAAAAATTCATGGCGGGAGTGAGCAGAACAATGAGGAAATTTAAAGGAATGATCTGGTACATCCCACATCCTCTGGTACATCATTGCTAGCCTCTGGTAATTTCACAGTTCGCAAACTGGAAAATCACCATGCTATGAAAATGGCTAAACCATCTATTTCATTCTATTTCTACGGGCCATGGCTTCCAGTTCGCAAACTGTAAATGTTTACCACAGGCTACAGGATGGTGCCCCTCAGTTATAAGTTGGTTTATAAACCCCATTAACTATAGTTATATCTGCCATAAACCATAGTTATGAGAGTTATAAACCAACTTAGCTAACTATGGGGCACCACCTTGTAATTTATGGCCTTTTTAAATGGGGAACATTCGAGGTATTGAATCATGGGACAGTATTGGAGAATCAGCATGGTTGTCATCCAATTCTCACCATGGAATCACTGAACAACGCCATGGAATCACGCTTTGGTTAGCTAAGTTGGTGCCAATAACTCTCATAACTATGGTTTGTGGCAGATATAACGAACTAGTTCATGGGGTTTATAAACCAACAAACATCACTGGGGGGCGCCATCATGTACATCATAATCACAAAAAAAAAGTTGTCGCAGCTCTTTTTCAGTGGCGTCCCTCGCAAGATTTTTGGCTTCCAAAAACAGGTCTATCAAATTATCCATCCAACTGTGGAATTTTTCCCCACCATAAATCCATTGGCCCAGCTATAAGCCAACAGAAACCTATCGATCTTGGAAGACCCTTCTGTAATCCTTGTAATTCCCCAGGATTACTGAAGTCAGAATCTAAACCAGCTATATTGGTTACAACTAGCTATATCCCCCGGTAAAATAATTGGTTCCGATCATATTTTAGTAATGCAGTAATACGCAATCCCCAAATCACATCAAATCACCATTTGTATGGCTGGGAGTTCAAGCGTCCCAGTCATGGTAGTTGTTTCTGGCATTGGGTTGCCCACACTACAGCAAGTACAACAGCCCTACACCCCCTACAAGTAGTTCATAAATGTTCATAAGCCATGAACCATCATTTATCTCACCATATCTCACCATAACCTTCAGGATTTTGATGCTAAACACCATCGGTTGGATGGTTATAAAATCCAGTTGGTTTCCAGTGGAAACTCTCATCCGAGAGACACGCCAGCTGATGACCTTGGTTGAAACCGCGGAGCAGACATTGGCCCATCTTCGAGTGCTTCCTTTAGGTGGCGCAAATTACGATATCACCAGGCGCTTTTTCAGCTACCCGGCCTGGTAAACATACAAAAAGCGAACTGGAAAATCACTATTTGAATAGGTAAATCACCTATAAATGGTCCATTTTCAATAGCTTTTTGTATGTTTACCAGAGGCTATCTCCAAGAAACAACATCTCCAAGCTATCGACTTGGCTTCAAATAGCTACAGGTTCACCATGCTTCACCAATGTGTGATGAATCTTGGTGTTAATTGTACTGATGTATCAGTCCATCAATAGGGAGGCCGCATGGCAGATATGTTGGTGGAATCTCTGAAGACTTTTCTCAGCACCTTCCAGCTCTCATACCCTCCGGTAGACGTTTACATAACTATGGAAAATCACCATGCTATCAATGGGTAAATCCACTATATCGACTGGGTCATTTTCAATAGCAAACTGTAACAAATTACCAGAGGGTAATTGCCATGGATTGTTCATCCAAGCTACCGAACCATGCAATTTGATGCAATTTGGGGAGTCTTGAGTGTTTGAATGTCAAATCTTAGATACCCCCCGGCACATGATATAATTTCCAGCTGGGTACTGGCTTTATAATCATTTATACACCCCATTTCTGGACCCATCTGTTTAACCCCTTTTAGCAGGCTTTGAATCTGTACTTTCTATCCATTTCAAGTAATTGTGCCTAATCCATTCAAATTGATACCCTCTGGTAATTTAACAGTTCGCTATTGAAAATGGCCATAGAAATAGTGGATTTTCCCATTAAAAATGGTGGATCTTTCCATAGCTTTTTGTATGTTGACCAGGCCGGGTACCCCCAAAACATACAAAAAAACACCGGTTTACCCTCCACCAAGGTTCACCACAAACAAGCTGCATTCCGTACATGTCATCATCCCCGCACGCACGTACGGCTGGCCGCAGGCAACGCCTCAGCCAACGTCTGGGAGTTCGCAACCCTGCGCACCGCAGAAAAAAGGTGTGGAATTCACTGGGATTTTTTCATGGCCATCATATATCTATGATATCTATGGTTTATGATGGGAAATATCTATAGGTATGAGGACAATAAGGACTATCATACCATATGGTTTATGACTATAGGATTTCATTGGGAGAACCAAGGGAAATGCTGGTTTATTGGAATTTCGTCCAGGATTGAGCCGAGGAAGTGGTTGGTAACTGGGGCTAGTTCACCAAGTTAGAAATGGGATAATCCACTGAACCGCATACTAAGAGGGATGATGGTTCGTTTGGCCAGAAAGGAGTGGAGTTCCAACCAGTAACCATAGACAAAATGAATGACAAAATGATGTAGACATTTGAAGACTGGTTTTAATTTAAGGCTCAAAGGACTACTTGGTGGCTCATCCCACTTCGTAATTAAGTGGGTTATAACCCCAGTTATAAGTGGATTAACCCTACTTATCCCATTTATAACTGGGGTGAACTAACCCACTTACGATTCGTGGGTAGTTCGCCACCAAGTACACTACACATTCAGATGGCACTCTCATCACTTTGAGTATCTCGAATCCAAATTTTCGACCCAGATCTCCGCAAGAATACTGGGAAGCCAGCATTGCGACAAAATCAATGGGAGATCTTCAGGATCCAATTGATGGAGGTATGTTAGTACCATATTTCAGGCCATATTTTGCCGGATATTCCCTGAAATTAAGGCCTGAAAAATAGGCCTTACATATGGTAGGTACCTCCAATTGAGGTTCCTGAAATGGCCATTGCTATATTGGCTAGCAGAATGTATCACCACCCAGCATGAGAAGTTGAAGATGGACCAATTCACTTGTGGGCAACCACTGGACTGGAGTCCTTATCTTCGGCTTTTCTCCGCCAAGTGGGATAATCATTAATGCTCGCGGAGGATGTGAACGACATGTTCAAAAAATCATGTAGTCTGGAAATAATCTGGACTATGCCCCCTATGTTTGTTCATTTTAAAGGTTCTATGCTCATGTCTTGGGTTTGCAGTCTTGGAGGCTATGTAAAAAAAAGTACTCCCGATTACATCCCATTTCTGGTGGATTATGTCACGTATTATCACGTACAATGTGAGGCCCCCAAGATAGCTAAGTTGGTTTATAAGTCCAATAACTATGGTTTATGGTATTTACAACTACGTATAGTTACTGGGGCTTTTGTTAACCAACAAACATCACTGGGGGGCCTCACATTGTATAATTATTACATGTAAACCGTGCTGAAGTTTCCATATCTTCCAGTTTAATCTTTTTCTCTACATTAGATTCAAGCAAATTATATGTCAATGGATTGGTTTAAGGGAAAATTTACAGGAACCCTCCATATTTCATGGGAAAATCTATGGTTTCCTGGAGATTTTCCCTTAAACCAATCCATTGAATATATGCTTATACTGGTTGGTGGTATACCTACCCCTGTGAAACATATGAAAGTCAGTTGGGATTATTATGCCCAATATATGGAAAAAAAAACATGTTCCAAACCACCAACCAGTATATAAATAATGTATTATTACAGTATTATTGCATATTATTCATTTTTGGGGTCATTGTTGGTAATAATATGTAATAATATAATCATTACACATGTTTGATTATTTTTTGGTCATTAAAATTACATATTATTATATCTTATTATTAGATATTATTATCTTCCCATTTTTGGTGCCCTCCGGTAATCATACAAAAAGCTATTGAACATAGCCAGTTTCATAGTTGATCTACCTATATAAAAGGGTGATTTTCCGTAGCTATGTAAGTTTACTGGAGGGTCGTTTTTGCTCCATTCTTCGTGGTCCCAGTGGCATGGTCGCATGGCGGTGTCATTGATGGCTTGTCCCACCTGGATGTCTGGGATGTCTGGCAGTTTCCACACCCACTGGTATATTTTAGACTATGATTAATTACATATGATTACTATGGTTCATGGCTGTTTATGGCTGTTAATGAATGTTTATGTGAATGTTTATGGACTTTAGAGGGTTTACGAAACATTACCATTTGAGTATTTCTTCCTTGACTTTGACCATGGCTTTCACCCTAGCGCAGAGACTTGGTTTTGACTCGTCCTAGCCTATGGTCGTGCAACTCAGTGGCAGCGGCTGACAGCTACATCAGTTGAATCAACACCTTTGGCTACACATCAGGGAGACTTATCCGACTTATCCTAATAATATTTGGGATATGCTCATCCATATTGCTGACTTATCATGACTTATCCTAATATTTTTTGGATGGTAATCAGGTAATCCATAAGGGTGACTTACCCTCTGGTGAACTAACATAGCAATGGAAAATCACAATTTTTAATTGGAAAATCCACTATAAATGGCCATTTTCCATTGCTATGTTAGTTCACCAGAGGGTATCCATATTTTTGATTCAACAATCTGCTGTGGTAATCGTCCCATCGGATGCTCGTCCCATCGGTTGGCATTGTCTCAGGAACTCCCAACCGGTTTCGTCGACGGAGGTTTTTTTCAACAGTTTCGTTCAGTCTTTGGCCATACCCGGCCTGGTCAACATACAAAAAACCATGGAAAATCACCATTTTTCATGGGAAAATCTACTATTTCTATGGCCATTTTCAATAGCTATGTTAGTTTACCAGAGGGTACTTTGGGGAGTCTCCCAGAGACAGAAAAATGCTGCTGAATCGATTCAGAAAAAAGGTACCCGGCCTGGTAAACATACAGAAAACGAACTGGAAAATCACCATGCTATTAGTGGCTAAATCAGCGAACTAAATGGGCCATGGCTTCAATAGCTTTTTGTAGGTTTAAATAGAGGGCAGTTGCTGGAGCTGAAACCCTAATTGTGAATCCCATCAACCAACTCAAGCAACTGTTTGTTGCAAACGTGTCACGTCCATTCCGGGGCTTATCATTTCCTGGTTGAAGCAATGTCTGGTTGGTGGTTGAGCCTGCCCCTCTGAAAAATATGAGTTCGTCAGCTGGGATGATGACATTCCCAATATATGGAAAAATAAAACATGTTCCAAACCACCAACCAGATCACACTTGTAGCTCCACACCCAAGATCTCTGCATTACCCATCCAATTGGTTTCTTATGCTGAGCATGAAACACCAATTTTTCGGTCATTTTCTTGCTGAAACCACCATTTTCAATGAAACCATCAAAACAGAAAAGTACCCTCTGGTTATGTCAAAATAGCTATTGAAAGATCCACCATTTTTCATGGGAAAATCCACTATTTCGATTGGGTCATGGCTTCAATAGCAAACTGTTGACATAACCAGGTTGGGTAACCACAACATCACTCAAGGACTCAAACGGTACGAAAGTTCACCTTTTCCATCTTAAAACTAGCCATTTTTCATGGTCAAAGCCTATAAAAAATCCCATAGAAATCCCATAGAAAAGTGTGATGAAATCCAGCAGACCATCGAGAAATGCGCGCGCAAAACCCCCACCTGCTGTCCCAGTTGGCTCAAGCGTTGGCTGGCAGCGCCTCCTAGTTGACCCAGGCGCCAGAAGCTATCACCCTGTGGCAACGCGCACAGGAAATCCATAGTTTTACCCATTTATAATGGATTCAGGGACCAGTTAATCCAATGACTATAGTATAGTTTATCCATATGTTTTAATGGAAATCAACTATTTATAGTATAATCTTCTATAGTTTTCCATTAAATAGTTGATTTACCCATCGAACAATTTGTGATTTTCCATAATTTTCTGTTTACCAGAGGGTAACCCTGGATGATTCACCAATGACACAGCCCAATCCACCTGCTGGAGCTGATGGATTGCTTTAAGGGACATTTTACTTCGGAAAGCCCCATGATCTTCATGGGAAAATCTCTGGTTTGTTTCATGTCGATTTTCCCAAGAAAACCGATCCATTGAGGAGTTAATCATCCTTATCATCCTTGGAAATATGGCTTTCACAATATTTCACAATATGATTTTACCAGCAAAACATATGGGATATTTCACGATATTTTTATGATCAAATATGGATTTCACAATATTTCACTAAGAAAAACGATGATTTTACCAGCAAACATGGGGATTTCATGGGGATTTCATGGGGATTTCATGGGGATTTCATGGGATAAGAAGTTCTGAATATCATGTGTGGATTGTTCATGGGATTTCCTGGTAATATCATGCGGATATTCAACAAGGGATATAACTGACCATATGGTATATCACCAACAAACCAAACAAGATAACTATGGTAATATGGTAATTAATATGGTAATTAATATGGTAATATGGTACAAAAATAACTGGCCATATGGTAATTAATGTGGAAAATACTGGCTGCCATAAACCTACCGCGACTGGGGATGGTTTAGATATAGCAAACATAAACATGATGATTACTTGGCGATGGTTTATGAAAATGGATTCACCACACTAAGGGGTTATAACTTACAACAGTCTCAGGTTAGTAAATCCAAAGTTACTACAAAGTGGTGCCCCCCCAGCTACAAGTGGGTTTATAACTCCTATTAAGTATATTGATATAATATATCTACTGCACTATAAACCCTAGTGACATTGGACTTATAAGGCAGTGGGTCAAAACCTTGTACCCCTGGTGAACATTAAAAAATAGCTGGGATTTATGGATGTTCATCCCTCTAAAAATGGTATTAATAGGTATTGTAATAACTCAACTTAACTAAGTATGGTGCACCACCACCTTGTATATGGAATAACAGTCCCAGTACTGGATTCAGGGACGCCACAGCAAGGCAAAGCATCCCGTCGGGGTCCAACATGGGATTTAATGCACAAAGCTATAGGAATATCATGGGATACTTGGGATTTCGCTGGTTTTACCATGGTGTTACCATGGTTTTACCATGGTTTTACTATGGTTATTATCTGGTTATTGAAGATATATCTGGGTAAAGGCCATCATATTTCACTCACCTGAATTGTTCGGCCATGGCTGGGGATGATTTCCCTATAAAAACTATGATTCCAGGGTTCGGGAGAACAGTGAGGTCGTTATAGTTTACCCAGATAGTGGTATTAAGTAGCCGATTTCAGTAATAAACAAGGATGACCTTTTTTGATCATTGAAGGTTTAAGTCTTAAGTAGCACCAAGGGTGGTGCAAAAGCCAAGAACCTGTGGGAAGTACAATCAACCTATAGCTATAGAATGCTTACTATAGGGGGATACGAATCATCAATCATTTTCATGGGTGGGATCAAAAATGGGGGAAACCCGTACATGGCAATATCATACAGGATGGGGCCCCGTTCGATAGCGTTCAGTTGCCTTATTTTTGTGGCTGAATTCTATGGTTTATGGTAGATATAACTGTTAGTTACTGGGGGTTACATTGGTTTATAAACCAACTTATAACTGGGGAGCCCCATCCTGTAGGACAAATGATGATAACCTGTGGATTTGGGGTATACACCATTGCCAGTCACGGAAACCCCGGATTGTTGATGACTATTTCGGTGGATCTCTATAGAGGGATTTTTTGGTCCTTTCCGGGGGGTAATAACGCGCAAAACCTCAAACAAACGTGTGTAGTGGTGGATTTGGGGATTGTCTGAAAGCAGGGCAGTCCCATGTTTTGTTTTGCTTAAATAGCTTAATTAACCCTCTCCATTTTAAAGGCTAAACCTCCATTTTTCATGGTTAAACCCTTGTTGCTTCATATTTCTCTGGCAACATCTTTGGCAGTATACGTCCAGATAGTGGGACAGAAGTCCCTGAAAATTTTCCTGGCACAAAATCCAGAACCAAATGTCCCGTTTTGGGGTGCAAACTTGGCCGTATCCGCCCAGAGAATGGGACAGCAGTCCCTGAAACTTGTCGTTGAGAGTCAAGCTTTGAAAATGGCTTGCTGATGCCACAAAACGCTCTGATGAAATGCCTTCAAAAAAAAAGAGGTTCAAGACACTGTTGCTTTGAACACTGTTTCCAAAATGAATAGTTGTTCCAAAACAGATCACTCCTCGAAGCTCTGCAAAACGCAGTCTGAAGCGGCTTGGCAAGGTCACTTTGCACTCTGAGAGTACTTCGTTTGGTGGTGCGCCGTGTCATTGGTTTCTGCATTGGGATTTTCTTCAATTTGTTTTGCTGTGATGATGATTACAGCTGTTTTCACTGGTCGATTACGTCCCTATTGAGGGCAACTCAAAAAATCTCGCTTTGGACAAAACCAGTTGGGGTTCCAGCAGCAAGGGGATGCAAGGGGTTTTAACGAAGCAAGTCAGTGACCTAGCCAGATCTATAGTGGTTTACCCAGATAGGGAAAGCAAAACACAAGAGTAACGGGATAGAGTAGGTGATCGAAAAAGAAAAGAGAAACATAGATGTAACAAAAGATGGGCAGGTTTTATCTCCAGAAAGAGCTAAAATTGGGACCCAATCATTTTGTTTGGCAATTACTCAGTGAGATGCACATCCAAGCAGCCCCCATAAATGGACAGAAACGGATTAGGAACCATTTGGTTGAACATCACTTTCTAATCGCCCTGATCCTCCATTTCATCATATTTCACATCACGAACCACCAACTTTGACATCGAAACTACCCACTGAAAACTACCGGGCTACTGCAGATACCCGAAAATGTACCGCAAAGATGATGCTCGTTCACAAAAAAAACAGCTGTTTTAACAACCCATACCATCTGGTTATTTAACATAGCTATGGAAAATCACCTTTTTTAATAGGTAAACCCAGGTAAACCATCTATAAATGGGCCATTTTCTATGGCTATGTTAGTCATAACCAGAGGGTATATGTAGTCCTGGTGAACTAATGTATGGCTGTTACCACGGGAGCCAGCGGGGATGCATATCCACGTAGGTATATGGGTCAGTCTTGATTTTACCCGGTTTCCTAGAATAAAACAGCTGGTAAACGGATGAAACGGATGCTACATGATGCTACATTACTTCCAAGTAAATCGATTTACATGTAAATACCATATTTGTATGTGTCAATTCATATAAAAACATGTGGAGTAAAGACTGTAGATACCCAATTCTACAGGTTATAGTGTAGATTGTGGTGGTTGATGCCAAAACATCAACAATATCAGACAGTAAATCAAAACACATTCTATAACACATTCTACAACGATATGGTGGTTTCCAATCCATGGGGGTACCCATTTTTCATCATCCATTTCCATAGGACTTTCCATTGCCCATGACGGATCCATGGTGCTGGTACATATGCTAACATAAAGGCATAAAGGGGGTATATTGATGGGATCCATGGAGCACCATATATAGCAGCACCATGGATCCGTCATGGGATAGGAAAAACCAATAATGGTTAGTAACCATCTATGGTTAGTAACCATCTATGGTTAGTAACCAATATGAATCACTATTAATCACTATTAACCATAGATTTCACCATAGGAAAAACCCTTTTGGTTGTACCCCCATTTTTATCGTTAAATGAGGGCCTCAAGGGTTCCCACCGCGCCTGGCTCGACATTCTGTGCTGAAACCACAAGCCCCCGCATCGGGACGCCGCCACACAGGCGGCTCGCCCAATACATCGCATGCGTTGACGCTGAAAAGGGCTGCAGGTCATGAACTGGATGTCGTTAGATTAAAAAACTAACTATAATATACACTATATGATCAACTGGATGTTGTTAGTTTATAAAACCCATCAATTAGTTAACTATAAATAACTAATAATAACTATAATACTATAGTTATACCCCAATAAAACGCTAATTAATGAATATACACCCATAAAACGCTAACTAAGCAAGTTATGTGCGTCAACTTAGTTATCTAGTTGTATACACGAACAATAGATTAAGTCTTCAACTTCGACTCACACCCATATCGGCTTTGTCCCAAACAAAAAACTGGAGAAGCTAAAAACCAACCGCAACTGGGGATAGTGTGTTGGGGATGTAACATGTACGACCCGGAACTGATATAATCTTTACTTGGAGGTATCCACATCCGAATGTCCCCAAAATTTTCCCATACATGGATACAAGTGACTTGGGGGGAATTTTCAGACATCAAAAACAAGGACAATTAATCTATCCAGTATATCAATGGCCATTTCAGGAACCGATTGATTGGAAGTACCTACCTACCATATATAAGGCCTATATAAGGTCTATATAGGGGAATATCCCCACAAAATATGGACTTATATGGTACAGTACCTCCATTTTAGGATCCTGAAATTCCCATTGAGTATGGTTGGGAAGAACATGTCACAGTTGATGCAATGGGTTTGTCCAGACGTGCTGGATCTAACCCAATTTAGCAAACAGAAAATTGTGGGTAAACCGAATCATGTCCTTTTGGTAAAAATAGAGGAGCCGGTTTGGTATACCATCTATCATCATAGAAACCTGTTGTTAAAGATTGTGATATAAGAAATATATCTTATAGGGATATGAATGGGACGTAAATATATCATCCATCAAGAAACTATATGGAAAACTGTCCCGAAATGGCGGTTGTGTCCAATCACCACGGCCATAGCCAAATGGGGAAAATGAGCCGTTTTTCATGAGTGGATTCAGGGGTAATTACCATGCCACCAATCCTGGTTGGTGGTTGCAAGCATCTTGAAACATATGAAAGTCAATGGGAAGGATTATCCCATATATTATGGAATTATGGAAATAAAAACATGTTTGAAACCACCAACCAGAATCAATATGAGGCTTTGGCTTAGTACCGCGTATTTCGCCAATCAGAATGGGCTGTCTACTGCGAATGTTGCAAACTGAAATGAGGATTTTACCCACATAATTCTGATTAGATCCTAAGGACAATATGGAGGGTTCACTTGCAACATATGGGGACAATCGCCAAGATGGAGATGTTCAGCGCATTATTGGAGAAACCTTAGCTGGTTGGTGGTTTTTCGCCTACCCCTCTGAAAAATATGGAAGTCAAATGGGATCATTATTCCCAATATAAATGGAAAGTCAGTCAAAAATCCATTGTTCCAGTCACCACCAACCAGATTACCATGGATATATAAATTCAGCTTCCAAACCACCAACTAGAGATTGTCACAGGCACATCAACACGTCCCTTTATTCAATGGGAATTCCAGGATCCTAAAATGGAGGTGCTGTACCATATAAGGCCATATTTTGTGGGGATATTCACTTACATAGGCCTTATATAGGCCTTATATATGGTAGGTACCTCCAATCTAGGATCCTGGACTGGCCATTGACTTATTGTCTAAAACTTGACCCATTTTCTGGCACCAACGATCCAGCACGGATGGCAAAAAAATGGCAATTCATCATCTGTCCATCCGGTGTCACCAAACATAGCTGGGAAATCCCCAAACTAAATGGAGGTTTTTTCAGGTTTGAGTGCGAAAATCATCGAAAATCATGGTGGATTTTCCAGCAAAATCAACCATTGATGACACGGGAGGGTAATTCACCAATCTTAATTAAGCTGATATCGGGTTGGTTCCCCCCCAAAAAAAACTCATCATGAATAGTGACGTCGCCCGCCCATTTTTTTCACTTGGATTTCCTGAGCGGCTATCAGATTATCAAATACTCCCCTATTAAAAAATGGGATTAATATCGGATCTATTAATCTTCGAATTGGGTCTATGGCATTATTTCCAAAAGATTCCCCATGAATGCTGGAGAAAAAGCAATAATTTGGGCAAGTTGCATGGTGGGGACCCCCCAGTCATAAGTGGTTTATATCCCCCATTATATAACTAGCTGTAAACATAAACCCTAGTTAACCAAATTATGTGCGTCACCTGAGCTATTTGGTGGGCATCATTTTGTACTCTAATTTTCCTAAACTAGAGAGCTGCGACATTTTCAGCATGATTTGCCATGAACAAACCATTATCTTAGGTACAATTTATCAACATGTTTATCAACAAATTGTAACATATTGTAAGATATTGTAAGATATTGTAACATATTTTGTAACATATTTTGTAACATATTTTGTAACATATTTTGTAACACATTGTAACATATTGTAACATATTGTAACATTATATAAGTTCATACAACATTCATGTTGCAAGATGTTTCTTTTTGGCTCATTGCAACCTTCACCATTTTTCCCCGGATAAAATCCCAGTTTTTGATGTGTCAATGCCACGTCTTTGCGGTTCAATACATATTTTTTAATGGTAGTTAAACCTCCTTTAAATTCACATACATGGCTTTTCCACACCTTGTATGTTTACCCCAAAGTATGCAACCACAACTATAGCTCATAGAATCTAAAAATAATTCCAGAAAAATCACATTCATATCTCATTAAATAGCTAAAATAGTACAGAAAAATAACTAAAATTATAGCTACTGTAGCTAAAATCATCCCACCATAGCTACATTGAATTCACATTCCGCTCGACCGTGCATCCTGGAAAGGTTCCGCCGCAGGTGCCGGAAGTCGACGCGCCTGCAGCTCGCCCTGAAAAGTGACCACCACACCCACTAGGTCACCAACCTGCCGCAGTGCCAAGCGGAAGGAGTTGTTCCAGAAAAACCACCAGGGGTTCACCATGAAAAAGTGGTGGTTTTTCCAAGAGATCTGTGTGACTTGAAGCATGAAAAATGGGTTCGCTACCTGAAAATGTTGGGTTGATTTTGTTAAGGAAAGTGAAACGGGAAATCATAGTTTGTGTTTTTTTTTAAACCAGGAAACAAATGTCATTCTTGTCATTTGTTCCTTCAATTCTGGGAATTTAGGATTTTACAAGAACTATATATAACTTAATGTATTCAACGTCCTTTTCACCAGTTATATGGTATTACTCACCCAATGGGATTTTTATGGAATATATATCATGATATATCCCACTGTTTCTTTGAAAAACAGGTGATTTTTCACAATGTCTGATGGCTTTCGGGATTTACCCGGCCTGGTAAACATCCAAAAAGCGAACTGGAACATGGCCCAGTCGAAATAGTTGATTTAGCCATTAATAAAAATGGTGATTTTCCAGTTAGTTATGTAAACGTTTACCAGAGGGTAACCAAGCATGGTGGTTTTTCACCACTTTAACCAGCGGAAGCTCTTGGACTTGGCTTCGTCATGGTGGTCATCCCATGGGAATCCGGGAATCCTAAAATGGAGGTACCGATTCCATATATAAGGCCCCCCAAACGTGATGTGAACGTTGGTTAACAAAAGCCCCAGTAACTAGTTCGTTATAAATACATATAAATACCGTAAACCATCGTGAAATTGGACTTATGTTCACCAACTTAGCTATCGAACGGGGGCCTCACATAAGGCCTATTTTCAGGCCTTAATTTCAGTGAATATCACCACAATTCATATGGCCAGAAATATGGTACTAACGTACCTCCATTTTAGGATCCCGAAATTCCCATTGACATATAGACCGAACCCCCCCATGGGAACATCATTCATCTACCGTGAGACGTTGCTGAGTTGCTGGTCCTTGTGGTTAACATCTTGCATCTTCCTCCCAAAGCGATTTTCTGCAGCAGTGAAAACACGGAGCGGAGTGACGTTTCTGAAACGCTCAGTCCTTTATTTCATGGGATAAAAGGGTAGACTCTAAAGACTCTAAACAATTGAGGCTCCGCAAACGAACCCCTACTTTGATGAATCATTATTATTTACAATCACCCTTTGAGCAGAACTGCCGATATAATCTTTTTCACGGACGCGGGCATTCATAGTAGCTATCACGAAAATGCAATGAATTGGATGATCACTTGGCGGATCTGCCACGGGTGTGGACATCAATACTCGCTGGCAAACACCGAAAATCAGGATACACTCACAGATATAGAACCGCAAACAAGATTACGAACACCTACTGGCAAGGTCACTCCTTCAAGACATTGAGCGAAGTGACGACCAAGCGTCAAGGTGTGCAAACTGTTTGGAATTGCCACTCGGTAGAGGCTTTGGTTAAACTCCCTACCCAAAGTCAAGCTCTTTAAGTTGCTCGGCAAGGTCACTCGATCAAGGCTTTGGTCAAAATGAGCACCGAAAGCCAAGCTTTGTAGACCGCTAGGCAAGATCACTTGTTCGAGAGTTTGGCTGAAATGCCTACCAAAAGTGAGACATCGCAAACTGTTTGGCAGTGTCATTTGTTCCAGACTTTGGTTGAACTCATCACCAAAAGTCAATATGTGTAAATTGGTTGGCAGGGTCACTCGATCAAGGCTTCGGTTGAACAAGGCACCAAAGGCCAAGCTCTGTAAGTTGCTTGGCAAGGTCACTCGATCAAGGCTTTGATTAAAATGCAGCCCAAAAGTCAAGCTTTGCAGACTGCTAGGCAAGATCACTTGTTCGAGACTTTGGTTGAAATCCACACCAACAGCGAGACTTCGCAAACTGTTTGGCAATGTCATTTGTTCGAGATTTTGGTTGAACTTATCACCAAAAGCCAAGCTGTGCAAGTTGCTTGGTAAGGTCACTCCATCAAGGCTTTGGTCGAAAAATCTCCGAAAGTCAAGTTTTGCAAGTTGCTCGGCAAGGTCACTCGATCAAGGCTTCTGTTGAAGTGACGTCCGAAAGTCAACTCTTTTCAGGTTGCTCGGCAAGGTGACTCGATCAAGGCTTTGGTCAAAGTGAGCACCGAATGTCAAGCTTTGTAGACTGCTAGGCAAGGTCATTTGTTCAATTCTCTGGTTGAACAAATTATACACAGTCAACCTTAGCAATTTGTTCGGCAAGGTTACTCGATGCAGGCTTTGGTGGACGTTGAAACTTAGAGTCAAGCTTTGCAAGTTGCTTGGCAGGGTCACTCGATCAAGGCTTTGGTTGAACGTATGTCCGAAAGTCAAACTTTGCAAGTTGCTCGGCAAGGTCACTCCATCAAGGCTTTGGTTGAATGTACCTCCGAAAGTCAAGCTTGCCAAGTTGCTCTGCAAGGTCACTCCATCAAGGCTTCGGTCGAACATATGTCCG
>Ga0126342_10008417_pt1 | contig 18486 bp, 20 predicted proteins | sample Cyp1metagenome_FD_92528 | JGI IMG/M metagenome (GOLD analysis project Ga0126342, IMG submission 92528) | Coral microbial communities from Lord Howe Island, Old Settlement Bay, Australia - Cyphastrea 1 metagenome | ecosystem: Host-associated > Invertebrates > Cnidaria > Coral ...
TAGGATAGATAGGATAGATAGGATAGATAGGATAGATAGGATAGATAGGATAGATAGGATAGATAGGATAGATAGGATAGATAGGATAGATAGGATAGATTAGATTAGATTAGATTAGATTAGATTAGACAGATAGAGAGATAGATAGATAGATAGATAGGTAGATAGATAGGTAGATAGATAGGTAGATAGATAGATAGATATATAGAAAGAAAGAAAGAAAGAAAGAAAGATAGATAAATAGACAGACAGATAGATAGATAGAGAGAGATAGATAGATAGATAGATAGATAGGTAGATAGATAGATAGGTAGATAGAAAGATAGATAGATAGATAGGTAGGTAGATAGATAGATAGATAGGTAGGTAGGTGGATAGATAGATAGATATCATTGCAAAAAATACCCCCCCCCCGGCGATCAAACATGGCCCTTGATAATCACTGATTTTTAATGGGAACTATGGGAACATAGTCGATGATTTTTCAGGATGTTTCGTTGCCAGGTTAGAAAAAAAAAGGTCGCCTGGAAGGGCGATGGGGTACTGTCGAAACAGAATCAAATAGAGGGATATCCTCGATACTATTTTAACATTCTACTATGGTTAAACATGGTTAACATCCAGATGGTAGAACATAATATTAAATCAATGTCAGTTACTGTTTAACCATGTTTCACCCAACTAGAGAACTGACTTTGGTGACCCACTAGCTGGGAAAAAAAAACTCTTTCCTACATGTCCAACATCTCAAGACGCCTTGATGCACTTGAAGACCTACTTGGACCCTATCACCAGGACTATAAACCGGTTGAGCCATGGAAACAATCCCCCAGATTTCCCATATTAGCTACATTCAAATCTGCCCTATCCCGACACCAGTTGGCTTCATAACATCTCTTAACCGCCGATTGACAGGCAGGCAATACCTTAAACGGCGCAACAGCCACAGAAACGGCCTGAAGGATACCAGGCACTCGACAATCAGAACAACAATCACACAGATCTGCCACATCAGAAAATCATCCTGGGCTGCTGGTCTCGTCAAAAACCACCGTGGAATCCACAAAATGCTGAGCCAGCGTGAATAGAGACAGCTCGGAAACCTCCGGAAACCGTCATGCCTAGCTAAACGTTTACGGAGCCCTTCGGCGGCCATGACGCAGTTTCCAAGAAGTCATGCCTAAGTCATGCCTAAGTTGCATATTCCCAATGGAACGCTAGCTCGAAAATCGTATCTGTATTCAATATCTGGCATTTTGACTGAGAAAATGAAAAAGTGCCAACCACCCATGACAGTAATCCCATCCCCATAATATCCATAATATTAAACACCATCCTTCCTAAATGCTCCCAAATATGTGTCACAAATCCCCTAACCCATTGGTTTCTGGCGAGTCTTGGTCCATCCGCCGCAGCTCAGGAGCCGTAAAAGTGGAGTATGGAACGCTCGGCAAGTGGTCCATGATGCCTCGCTGAAGAGTTGACTTGGTGGCCCCCCCAGTTATATGTATATATACATATATATATATATATACCATGTTATACCTTGGCTTGTAAACCATATGGAGGTTTCCTAAAATGGGGGTTTCCTAAAATGGGGGTACCCCTAAATCATCCATTTATAGATGGATGTATGAAATAAACCATCCAGCTATTGGGGCGCCACGATTTATGGAACCTCCCCATATTGACTCTCGTCACATCCTCCATAAATCCTACCCTTGGTTAAGCAAGTCACAAAATCCCAACCATCCAGCGCCCAGGGGCCGTATTTGAAGGCCACCAGTGTCAGCAAACCTCCCAGGGACGACCCGCTAACGGAGTTGCTTTTAGCTCGTTGGATGGGAAATATTGGATCCCCTAACTGATTATTCATGCTTACTCTATATATATATATATACAATATATATATATTAGATATGTATTGAGTTTACCGGCTTACCGCACGAATTTGAATGTAAATGAATCGTAGATTACTTAGAGTAACAAAATAGGATGCAACATGATGCAACCAGTAGCCTTGAACCACGTGAAATCATCCCGTTTGGTTTCACTTGGATAATAACTTGGCGTTGTCCATGGCTGGACCAGAACCCCCCAGTATACCACATTAATGGACCATCATTGTACCATTTCCGTACCATTTCATCACCATTATCATCATTATTATACCATTATGATCATTATCCATCATTAGATCATTCTTATACCATTCTTATACCATATATACAATTCTTATCCCATCATTATATCATACTTGTCATCATTATCCCATTATCCCAAAAAATATTTTAGTGGTTAAAACATCCTCTCAAAACTTGATGCTGCTTTCCAGCCCTTCCCACTCCCACCGTGGAGTTCTCCCCATCCAGATGCCTGCACTGTAGACCGACAAGCGCGTGTCCATGGTATCTTGCTTGGGGGGCAAGGCCAGCGGCGAGCAGCTGCTCAGAAAAATCCTTGGAAACATCAACAAATGGGGATTTGTTCATGGGATGTTGCTGCAAGGGCTTAAAAAATGGGTTTTAATATATGGTTTTAATGGGGAAAATATTGGATTTCACGGGAGTTAATAAGATTGCAGTGGGATGTAGTGGGACTATAAACTAACCAGCTTGATGTGGAATCCCTTTGCCCTAATACTGAACACGCCCCAGAAACCACGGCAAAAAGTACCAGTACAGTAGGGCATGAAACCACATATTTGGGACGACCGTACACTGGGGGTGGTGAATATTAAAGGGATTCAAGTGGATCATTTTTATATTTAATGGTACTAGTATATAGTTTCATTTATAATGCGATGTTTGATGGGTTATCTATTGAATTGGTAGTATCCATAACGGGATATATGGGATGACATATGCAGTACTATGCTCAGACAAACCAAAGTGGAAGCAACAGTTATCCCAAAGCCAGCAGCTTAGCAATCAACGGGATACTTGGGTGACCAGCAAATCAATTTTTATATTACTCAACAAAAATTGGATAAAAGCAAACCAAAGTCATTATACTACCCAATATAATGACTTGTAACTGAATGCTGGACCAAACATGGGGCTGCGCTCGCAAGTGACTTAGTAATGATCATATTGCTATCGGCGCCTCTTCTACCGGAGGGATTGAGCAGACCAACAACGGGATATCAATTGATGATATTGATATTGATATCATGTGATATTGATATCATTATATTTTATTATATTTTATCATATATTATATGATATTGATATCATGGGCCTCTAACATGACAATTGAAAATCCTCGTAAAATCCTCTATGAGCAGGGTTTTGAAGGGAAAATTAGCGACCTGAATGGTGAGAGTTTCCGGCACGCCATGTTTGATTACATGCCAAGGTCACCATGGTGTACCAGAGAAATCCAAGCGGAAAGGGGGTTCCAATTTCATCGACAAAGTGTCAAAATCTAAGACCGAAAACCAGCAGAGTTGGTCATTGTGCTGTATGCTGAAATCCAAATTTCCGTTCATTCCCAGTTCATGAAATGATGAAATTCTGTGTGTTGTTTGTCTCTGTTGCTTATTACTCCCTTTGTAAAATATCGTAAAATTACGTACCCTCGGATAATCAAACATGGCAATGGAAAACCCACCCTTTCGTCCGTTGATTTTCCCATTCACAACTCCATTAAAAGTCCACGGATTTTCCAGCCATGTTGGATGATCCTATTCCCGGAAATTCCTCATAAAGTCCCATGATATTCCTATGAAATTTCCAGATGATCAAGTCCTAAATTTCCAGAAATTTGCAAAATTTAGGTGGCTCAAAGTCCCACCACAGCTCCCGTCGAGTGGCAAGGTGGAGATGACGAAGATTTGTCTTACCTTCGCCGGCGGATCGTCGGCACGGATCGTCGGCACGGCGCTTGGGAAGGCGTTTTTTTTAACAAACTGATAATTTGCGTGAAAAAAACAGCGATTTAAATGGATAACAGGATATTACATGGAAGATTAAAACATATATTTTAAAACTATATAATCAACTTGATACTCATAGGAACTGGCTGTGTCGGATAATGCGATATACACCCAAAAAGATCCCCAAATGAAAAATTGACTGGGGGAAATATGGGAAAATCATGATTTTGTCCTCTGGATTTGGGTGGAACCAATTTCCAAACAAAGCCATATTTACTAATGTTCCCAACCAGTCACTGATGGGATGATGGAAAACATACAAAACCCTGTGCCCTCCGGAAAAGAAAAAAATGACTTTCTTCCGACCAAGATCTGGAAGATACGGCAAGCAAGGCATCATCAACAAATACCCGGTAGAAAAAAGGCGCTCTTTAAGACAATATGATAAATAGGGTCATCTAATCATCTATAATTAATAATATCTATACAGATGACCCTAATATCATAAGTAATTTCTTGACTCCAGAGTTCATATCTCTTGAAAAGCCTACAAATATCCGTAATAATGAAGCGTCGCCAACTAACAATTTTCGGGGCTATTGAATAGTGTAAATCAATGTAAATCATTCCAAGGTTTCCCAGGTATACACAACAGTAAAGCACTGTTATTGGGGATGATGACTATATTTGTGAAAGCCCCAATAAACATCATTAAACATATATAATTAAACTAGCTAATTCTGTGGAGTACATGAGGGGCAAAAAAAAAGGCCCAACTCTTCAACAACGGTGGGACCCATGGACTCTCGACCCAGGGACAAAGAAACCATGGACCCGTTCAATGCGAAGTCGAATCCTTGGTGATGGCAGGTTTCAGACCAGGAATTGGGGGTTTTGACTGGGAAAGTCTTAGGTCATGGATTAATATGGGAATAAACCATTTAATATGAGAATAAACCATCGAAAGTCTTATACTGTTAATATGGGAATATTCCATAGAATAATATATATGGGAACATCCACCACTTATTTAAGCATCGTATTCTGTATTCCCATATTGATCCAAGATTTTTCTCAGTATCCCAAAAAACCCTCAAACAGTATAGCCACTTTCCTCTTTTGGGCTTCAAACATGAACCAAAACGCTTAGAAAAGTGTGCCAACTCAAACACTTTCACATCAATCGTCCTTCTTGTTTCATCACCTCAAGTACAAACATCATTTCAAGTACTCCCTGTACTTACAAGTACAAAAAAGTATTGAGAATCCAGTGCCAAAGACGAAGTTTCGTGGGAAAATCTGGCCAAGTCTGAAAATTGGATATACCCCCCAAAAAGATATTCCAAAAAAGGGGAAAATGAAAATCCAATGGATGGATAAATTTTGGTTCACACTATTTTCAGACAAAGTAATCTGGAGGTTCCCTGGAACAGGGGTACCCCTAGTTATCATCCATTTATAGAAATAAACCATCCAGCTATTTTTAGGTACCCCATTTGTTTCTCGCCCCATCAGTTGCTAAAGCAAAGTCCAAGGATTCTTAAACTTCGAAGCATAGGTGTGGTTCAGGTGGTCGCTCCCATCTGCGACGGATGGGAAAAAAATACGGGAATCTGCATCATGTATAATGATCATGTGGTTAAAACAATGCCGCACCATCCCCCAACACCATTTTTATGGGTGGTATAAACCAATTACCCTCTGGTGAACTAACATAGCAATGGAAAATCACCATGTTTAATGGGAAAATCCACTATTTCTATGGGCCATTTTCAATTGCAAACTGTTAGTTCACCAGAGGGTATAGTTTTTTTTGTTCAAGAATCTGTTCAAAAATCCTTCTGACATCATCTTTGAGAACTTTTGGGTTGCCAAAGCATGCTCCTTGGGTTGCAGGATCCTGCAACTCCACCATGGAAAAACTATGGGGAAACCGCGATAGATGTGTCCAAAGAGGCACCTACATCTGTTGGTAATACAATGAATATTGAGATATACAGTAATATATATATATAATATATATATATAATATATATATAATATATATATAATATATATATATATATAATATATAATATATATATATATATAATATATATATATATATAATATATATATATATATATAATATATATAATATATATAATATATATAATATATATAATATATATATATATATATATTGTATATATATAAAGATATGTTGGCAATATGGTGGCAATGTGAATAAGGTATAACATGGTATAACCCATCATCAAGAAGTTTCATCTTGGGTGATACTTCAGCTGAAAAATCGAACCCTCCGCCTGGTGCTAGAGGCATGCTTCTGTCATGCGTCTTCACCTGCCAGGTGTCCGGAGTCCAAAGTCAAAATCCGGGATCCAAAAAACATGGGGGAAATGGGATATGTTTCATGAACCACCCGAAAATTGTGGGATTTGAAGACGGATAATACATATATATATATATATATATTATATGTATATATATACATATATGGATATGATTGGATCTATATAAACATATTATATATAACTATATATACATACGCATGTACATATTACATATGTATATAATTGTATATATATATTATGGATTCAAGTTTAAATCCATGAATCCATGAACACAGCAATGAACATCGAGATGGAGGTTTCAGCCACGGGCCATCCCTATGTTTGTGGTTGGCATTCGCATAAAAGATGTGTGGGTTAAGAACCCCCCATGTTTGTGGTAGAAATATGTAGAAATCCAACACGTCTTACTTGAAATCCATGGAACAAGATGGAACAAGAAAGGTTGTCCAAGGCTTTTTTTTGCTGGTAAAACATCTGCATTTCGTTCGGTAGAAAAAATACGGCTTAAACTCCATTGCATTTCAGGCTAAGATTTCCATTTACCTCAGCTAGCAGTTCTACGACAAATTCCCAAGATTGTCCCGCAGAGCTACAACTACACTGACTACACGATCGTCAGTTCCTTCCCAATGCTCAAATTCCTGCGCAGGCCCACTGTTCCCGCGTTTCCGACAATAGTTAAACCCCAAACCCAAACCCTAGAACCCAAAAGAACAAAATCCTAACACCCTAAGCGGTAAACCCTGAATCACTACATACAGCCAGTGCTTTTGTATCTTCCGCAAACAACACTGAGACTGTTGGACAAATGTTGGGGGTTGGGTATAACATTAATTGGAAACATCATCCCAGATAGGATGAAACGGAATGGCAAGAATCAATGTCGAGCTGTATCAATATTTGAGATTTGGGCACTAGCCGAGGTGCGTAGAATAATGAACTCATCCCAAGGTAGGATAATGATGACAAGAATCAACTTCACCCTCTGGTAATCAACCATGGCTAGCTTGACAATCACCTATTACATAAAACATATTAAATAGATTTAAATAGAGGTATATAGAGGTATTAAATACCTCTATCTAAATCTATTTAATATGTTTTTTATGTAATAGGTGATTGTCAAGTATTAATGATTTTCATGGGAAAATCATCGAACTAAATGGTGGACTGCCCAGTACTGCTGGATGCACCTCGCCGTCGTCTACGGAGACCACAGCGGTGTTGGGAGTCCAATCCTTGAGCTACCGAGCTACAGTGGGGATGGGTTTCCATAAATGGGTGTACCCCAATAGCTGGATGATTTATATTGGGATATCCTGTCAAAATGGATGATTTCGGGGTACCCCCATGGATTGGAAACCTCCATGTATGTATAATTGATAATAATTGTGTATACCATATGTGCTACCAGGCTTTTCACATTTCCACGCAGCTTCATCTGGCTTCAGTACGACTTGAAGAGCAAACAAAAAAAGTAGATGCCAAGCAGAATTAGGTTTAAAACAACTACTGACTAATTGATTAGCGAAGGAACACGGCAATGAGGAAAGGCCCCCCGCACGTTATGCGCCCAACATCCGATTTCGGGTCTATTCCAGGAGGCTAAATGCAGCGCTCTACGTGCTTCACTGGAGAGTTTGCAGTCAACGGATTACTCACCGGTCAGTTTTTGGAAAGGCAAAAGAGAAAAATGGCAAAATCGGCAAACACCTTGCCCAATAGATCTTGATTAGATGAATGCCCCAATCGAAGCTCTGCAACAAGTATATAGCTCACAGCGGTTCGGGCTTTTTCTGGCCAACCTGGGACAGCTCTGGTTATCCCAGGCGCGGGGGGAACTTGAGCCAAGCATCCGACAAGACTGAGGTCGTCTCAACTTTAAGCCTCAGAAAAGTGCCACAACTGCTTCACCCCAGGGATGGTCTATGCTTTTGTCGATTCATGGTTTAGGGATAAACCAAGAGCCATACCTGGGGGTATTTTCTGCCCCAAGTAGCGGCTTTTAAGTACCGCAACCCAAAAAGACTCACAGATTTGCGGCCCGAATGCCAAGAGAGCGAAGGGCCCTGGCAAGGTCGACTTCAGAATAGAATCTCATTCCCCCCATGTATACTCTTGAAAGCGTAAAAACTGCATATGGGACCTTAAATGAATGGATCCTATCTATTATTCCCCAGTGTCGTGTTTCTAGAGATCATGAGGAGTACAAAAATATCCCCTTCGACCAAACTGGTTGTTTTATAGGTATCCCAGTAATGATTTTTATGGTTCATAATATATTATACCATCTGGTTATTTAACATAGCCATGGAAAATCACCATTTTTAATAGGTAAACCATCTATAAATGGGCCATTTCCCATGGCTATGTTAGTCATAACCAGAGGGTAATATAAGCATTCCCAATAAACAAGGTAGGTTGATCACTAGTCACCTGGTGAAAACTCGGGATGGTTTTTTGGGAGATCTCCAAAGTCTTTCTGCACTAATAATCTCATGACTTGGAATTTGGAATTCTCAAAAATCACATCAATAGAGGCATGGAAAAGTTTAGACCCATTTGTAGATGATAAATCCCGGTATTCAGATTGGTGCTTTTCCACAGCAACGGAAACTATTCCCAGTATCCAGTTACATGGCATCATCTTGGCGCCATCATCTTGGCGCATCTTTTTTGTGGTGTACTTGGGGGTGCACTTGGGGTTCTCAATGGGACCATGGTGCAAAAACCTCTGTAAGTTGGGAAATAGCCCTCTAACATCCTCTAACTATGGTGTATGTGTAACTTATGGATAGGTATCCACCTATAACTGGAACTACACCCCCCAAGTACAACCCGCTACTTGAGAAAAGAATGAACCAAATGAACATCAAGAGGGACATCAATCACATGTTATAGGCTACATTATTGGTCAAAATAGAAACAATTGGCCCCTAAACGTGGATGGCTTGAGACAAAAACATACCAAATCTTGACTTTGCTTCGAGGGGCCATGAACAAAAATCCTATCATGTAACGTATCAATAGTTTCCCGAATTGACCAATCTTAAAATCCTAAGAGAAAATGTGGGTTTCCTAAGATAGGGGTACCCCCAAATCACCCATTTATAGCTGGGATGTTCCATGAAATAAAAACACGTGTTTACCCCCGTGCGCCGAGCGACAGTACCACTTTCCTAGGGCATGGGGCAGTTTTGGATGGCTTCGGTCCAAAGATGGGCTGTACCCAAGACGTGATGAGGATATATATAGGCCAAGAAAATATGGGAAATGGGATATCATCATGTATAATCATGTATATCATATATGTATAATATATATATATATATATATATGATGATATATAACCACTAGGTTCTCTGGAGACTGAATTTGTTTCAAAGGTGGAGGATAACCCAAAAGATTGACAATTCAAAGGGGACCATGATGATCATCTGCTGGAATTGTAGGTACGCCATTTTCAGAGCCGTTTGAAACACTCTATACACAATATATCATTCAGTGTCCCTCCCAAAAGATGCACAGTGTGTTCCACACACCTTCTCTATATAACCGTGGTCGTGCCAGTACGTTACTGTTCCACATGCGTATTACATCAAAAGATGGGAGATCCACACAGCCACATGAACCCCAAGTGAATCTCAAGCCAGGGCACATCGTGTCGTAGAACGTGGCCTGGCACACAGGGCTCATCCAATTCCAGACATGTCTACATTTTGAACGGTTCATGAAAGGCTTTTAGCCATCAAAAAGAGAAGTCATAGTTTGGGTGGGCTCGTCCTTCCAAACAAGAATGGAATTCAAAGTATCTATCTTGAAACGTTGTAGGGTTCCCCTACCCCAAGATCCAGATCGAAAAGGTAAACTCTTCTTGGGTGATTTATCCCAAATTGTCAATACCGGATCCCAAGAAACCACCATGAACCTATCGATAGAATATGACCATAAATTAAACGTACTTGAAATCACATCAGATTCATATGCTTATGCTATATATGGGTTTGCCTGAAAACATGGTAAATACTTCAAAAAAACATGGCTTGTCAATGTTTATCATTGCTCATCAGCATGTATTTTCTCATAAATAGACGCCATCTTTTAAGCATTTCGCTGAGGATAATGCGAGTAATTACCCTCCGGTAAGCTCACAGTTGGCTACGGAAGCCATTGCCCATTTAGTCTGTTTTAATCCGTTTTAGTGATTTTAACCAAGGCGGTTTGAATATTACACAGCCCCACTTAGAATATTCTGGAAACATTAGCAGTTGGAATATTCCAAAGTCGGATGAATCTATTCGACGCACATGGATATTTTCCCAAAAATATCCAAAAATACCATTACCCTCTGGTGAACTAACATAGCAATGGAAAATCACCATTTTTGATGGGAAAATCCACTATTTCTATGGCCATGTTCCATTGCTATGTTAGTTCACCAGGGGGTACATCAGCGGTGGGTTACGCCTCGTCTTTGCTCGGCCGCCAAACAAAGTCCATCTGATGCCTGGGAGATATGCAGCGCGCAAGATGTTTTTGGGGATATGTTTTTTCGACAGAACATGAGGAGATCATGGAATAGAATAATGGTTTAATGATGTAATATATGGTAATATAATGGTTTAATAGTGGTTTAATAGAATATATAGTGGCCAACAAACTATGGGATTTTTTTATTGGATGTACTAGGATATAGTCTAATGATGTTTAATGGGTGTTAAAATAGCGAAATATGGTGAGATAATGGGAGATAATGAAGTGATAATGGGAGAAATATCCGATATGATATCTCGAGACCTCTGAGTTTATCTCAAAAATGAGGGATACATGGGGGATACCTCGAAATGGCAAATCTAATTGGAAAAAGTGATTACTAATCAAGCATGAACTATAACTGCATTGGAACAATAAGCTATCATCACTGTCACGATAGCAAGCATTTGAAATGATCATCCTGGTGTTTTACACGAAAAAGTCCAACATGTTGCGACTGTTTGAACATTACTTTCACGATCCAACACTCCTTGGTAGTATGACCCCTTATCAGTTAATCTCAATACATATATATATATAGTGCAAGTGCAAGTCTATTGATGTCAATTGGTATCCCATAAAAGGTGGTTGAATAACCGACTCTATAAGTTTTATAAAATGTGAACAATTATATATATATATGTATATATATATCTAAGCAAAACCTCCTCAAACCTAAGGAGCAACTGACTCAAAGTTCCTCTTGCATTGCAAACCATCAAAATATAACATATACCATATTAAAATATACTAAAATATTTAATATAATATATTAAATTACTATTAATCAACATATCTCAAAATGCTGCCCGAGGCACAAGCTAATGACATGACGATCAAAGGGAAAATCTCGCACCCAGTAGCGCTTGTAGCCGCGCCTCAGGTTAGGAAGTGCTGATTTTAGGAGAGGAATCTCGGTTCAAAGATGAAACATGCTGGTTTCTGTTCACATCATGAGGGGCCCCAACTTATCATCCACGTTGTTGCTCATGTAATTCAGGGAAACCCAATGGCGCAGCCCAAATCTAGGTGATCACAAACTTCGACCATCAAATTTCACTTGTCAGACCCCCTAAAAAACCAAGGTGCAAGACGAAGATAGAGGTACCTCTCCAGAAGATGCTATTCCTGGTCCTTGGAGAAAAATGGTTTCGTTCCAAGTTACCCCAGTCAGTTAGCCCTGGGATTTCTTGATACTTTTGGGATGCACCAGATTTTTTCAACTGGATATGATATATTTGGGTCTGCAAATAGGTGTTTCCAATTGCATATATATATATATATCCCAATCAATATGGTTTTATGGATATATAATTTTATATAAGGTGATATATGACAACCATCGTTGGTCTCCAAAATCCTCGTTGGATCATTGGAGAATACGATGCTCTCCATGGCCTCGATGGTCTCGTAAGTCATGGACTCGGAATGCCATGGACGGTAAACTAACATAGCTATGGACATTGACCATTGTTTATAGCTAAACCAGCTATATAAGGCTATAAATGTTGGTTACCAGAGGGTAAATCATCTTGGCTTCATAGATCGAAATCCCAGTGTCATGAAATTCTGGTTCCAACACATCGCTATCCAATCAGCTTAAGCCAGCACAGCCAATTTCAAACTGACGGAGTGATAATATGGTCATGTTGGTATTTCAAGAGGAATATCATGGAATGTCCAAATAGCCACCATAGGATTTTACATGATTTCACTCACCAACTGATGTGACATGACTGGCTCATATCACAACACTTATATGTTTTGCAAGTGGCTTGGTCCATAGATTCTCCGTGGTTTTCTGTTGCGCCTACCTACTAACCCTAGCTTCCCAGACCTCACCCACGGTTCCGATTCCGACCAAAGAAATTTCCCCAACTGTTGGGTAAGACTCGTCTTCACATGTTGAATGACTGAAACCAAATTCAACTCATTTCTTTACCTGATTTGAGCATTAGGGTGGAAACCCGGGTACCCCATTCTTCACAGCAAAATAGTTGGTACTTGTATAGCTGAATGGTCATCCGGCTTCATGTCATAGCTTGTGACTCGTTTTGATCCATCCCAACATCTAACTAGAATCGAATCAGCTTCCATCAAGTTAAATGTATAAAAACATCAATTAAATGTATGTTGTATATATATAATATATACACACAATTATACATACGTATATTAAACCATATATTAACAATAACAGATACCATGTCCATTTCTATCCACACAACATCCAACCAGTTACCCTCTGGTAATTTGTTACATAGCTATTGAAAATGGCCCAGTCGAAATAGTGGTTATTTTCCCATTAAAAATGGTGATTTTCCATAGTTTTTTGTTAACGTTTACCAGAGGGTAAGTTTTCATCGATCGGCCCTTAAAAGCCGATCGGGCGTCGAGTTGGGAGAGCCGCATTGCGCGCAGCTCTCGTTGTTCTTCGTGGACTCCAAGTCCTCTGTCTGTCGAATGTCCATGGATCCCTTAACAGTGGCTAAACAATGAAAGGAACGAACAGTATCTGTGGCTGATATAGTGGTTTATAGTGGTTTATAGTGGTTTATAGTGGTTTATAGTGGTTAATATAATTTACTGATGGCTAATTGATCTGTGGCTAAAATCTGACAATGAAAGTAGTGGTGGACTTTCTGCACATATTTCTCCATCTGATAGACTTATATTTCATACTATGTAAGAGATGTATAAATATTAACTAATTAGTTTTATATTACCCTCTGGTTATTTAACATAGCCATGGAACATGGTCCATTTATAGATGGTTTACCTATTAAAAAATGGAAATCCCATTGCTATGTTAAATAACCAGAGGTTACTTATTAAGACCATGCATATTGATAGTTGGTCGCCAATCCGAAATCCATTCGCCAGAAGCCCTGGTGAAAACTGGGACCCAAAAAAAAAAACGATCCTTCCAGACCCGGCTCTCGAGCACATCGACTTCGATGCCTGCGGCATTTTGGATGACAGTCGGTGCTCGCACTTTTACCTACTGATAATTTATATGATAGTTTGCTATGGCAAAAAAAAGAGTCTTTCTAGGCAAATCATTTATAATTGGGACATGTTCCATAGCTATGTTGAGCAAGATAAAGAAGATTGTGAAAAATAGAACTGTCAAGTGACTAGTGACACATCATGGTCAAAAAAAAGTCATGTTGCAGTGATTCCATAGAGCATCAATGATGGTGTTGTCGGCCAGCAACCAATGACCTTAAGAAGTTACACGTGGAGAACATGATCTAAACAATATATGCTAAACAGCGGTCGTAAAGGACATCCTGCATAGCCTGGAAAGTAACTATATAATTTGAAACTGGATTCTTTGTGGCAGTTCTAAGGTTTCCGGGCTTGGGTTATCATAATGCCCCATAAATTATGTAGCTATCATGTTCCCCATAGTAGGGAAACCATTTTAGAACCAACCCATGTTTACCTTCTTTAAACACATGGTATTCCACTAACATATAATATACAAGTATCAACATGATTCTTCCCAGCAACTATATTGATATGGTTATCCCAAATATAATAATATATATATATTATTAAAATATCATATGATATGATATCTGCATGTGTATATACATATACATATACATATATATATATATATATATACATATCCCATGATTGAACAATATTTAACATATATCATTAACTTGTCTCTGTGGCAGGTCCATTCTATTTTATGGTCTTTCCATGGTCCCAATTCACCTGGCACGCGAATGCCAGGCACGCCGCGATAGCTGATCTCCGTGTCGTTCTTCGGGGAAAAGGTGCGGAAGGCCCATTGGCACACCATGCGCACCTGCCGAGACAGCTTTGTTTGTTGAAAATTGACCGTCTGGAAAAGGGCTGATGTTCCATGGCCATGTTGAATTTGTCGTAGCAACCTCCAAAAGTATCCAAAAGTAATGATGAACTATGATGAAATATGTATGACATAGAATCGAACTATCCTCCTGGCACACGTTTCGACATTTTTTGGGGGATGGCTATAGATGCTATAGAATGGGTTCGTCAGATAAAATCCATACTTATTTTGACGAAGATTTATCAACATTGGCCATTTTAGGGTCTAGATTTATAAAATGGCTAGATCCAAAAGCGTCTAAAACACACACTTCTAGATTTGTGCGTTTGCACATGAGTGGAGAGTGGAATGCTACCTGCAAGAGAATATAAAGCTGCAATGGAAGCTGCAATGCAAGTTTTTTTTTCTGCAAGTCGATTTGGTCAATTTCTACAATTCGAGTTGTTCCATCTTGTTCCAATGTCTTAGCAGCTTAGCATTTCGGCAACTCCGGGTGCAGATATGGCACCACGATCTTTCCTTCGTTGGTCAATTTCGAATCGCAGGTCTTGTGGAGGCAGAGACGGCCGCCCACACGGCCGACTCGTTGCATTGGGATCAGCCCCGCGGCCACTTCCGTGACGTCGGTGCCGGTGAAGTTGGTCAGCTGCCGGTAGAACGTTTCACCGTTGTAGGGCCTCGTACGGATCAAATGGTCGACCCAAGCAGTCCCAAAATCACCGGGCCGAATGAGGTACTTGTAAAGATTGCCAAAAATAGTTGCAGCTGTGCGATCAGCAAGGAACAGGTAATCAACAAGTCCAGGATGAACATCCAGTCTCATAGAGGCGGGCTCGCAGTCCAAGGAAAACACTTGGCCTCCGGCTGAATGATGACGCCCTCCAGTGATTTGCAACATCAAATCCAAATCGAAGTCCTTCAACCAGTAAGCATCATCGCGAATGAACATGACGTACGAATACTGAAATCCTGCGCCTTTCTTCTTTTCCTGTATCTCAACTTGTTGCCACAACATGTTGATTTCTTTGTGCACGTGGACAAAATTGCGACGAGCAATTGACCCACGTTTTTTCCCACTCCACAGTGGGGCAACCGAATCGTTTCCACTGATGAATGACAGATCGTCCAGGCTGGTGTCGTAGTGGTTGAACACCTTCGAAGACCCAACATCTGCACCAAACGTCTTGAGTTTTTGAGCTATGGTGGCATCAATATCTTGTCGTTTGACCTCCGACCAAGTAGGATCTGGTTCAAATCTTGCTGCCTTCTTCTTCCATGTGGCGTTGTCACCAAGGTTGCCATCGCACAAGGAGTAAAAATAATCTACCTTCCAACCTGCTTTGCCTAGAGGTGCAATCAAATGTTCAGCTGTGGAATCCAGGTGATATCTTGCCACAGTCCCTGCCATTAAAATAGCGATTGTCTGTGAATCTGATGTGGCAAGGTCCTCGGTAATACCAAACCGGATGCCAGTACAGTAGTGATGACACAGTGACACAGCCGTGACCAAACATGCTGAAAAACCAACCCATGCCAAAATTTAAAACAAACGTCAACACAAATTATTATTCAAAAACAATGCAAAAACATGTTTGTATCGAAAAAGATTCCTCACTGACACGCACGGCATGGCTTTGTAACATCCACGTGTGGTCGTAGTCACAGTCTGCCGATGCAAACAGAGCCAGGCACTCCACATCCCCGCCCCACATCATGATCATCATGAGCAAATAAATGCAAACGTTTTTCGGCCCAAATCTCAATACATCATACATCAATTCCCAAATGCAAGTCATTTTGGGCAATTGAAGGGCCTGAAACGTCACAGTCAGCTGAGCATGGTCGAGGAAATGGCGCAATCCTTCAATGAATGATTCTTTCAATATCGAACTGGAGCAAAAACGCCAGCGTCTGTAAATTCTGATTTCCACCGCGTAACAATTCAGATGGACATTCCAAACTAAAAAATGGACCTTGAAAAAAATAAAAGTCAAACATAGAGGAGAGCGACGTGACCGAACCTTATTTTTCATGATATCTATTATGTTTAAACAGGGGTATCCCTCTTGCCCGTCTCATTGCGCAGCGCATCTCATTTTTTCGACATCCAAACTTAACCCTCCAACCAAGACTTACATTCCTTATGTCCTTATGTGGAAAAACTGTTATCTACATGTGTCACAAGACAGGATTGTGCGTGTAGTGTCGGATGCGCAGGGTCTCAAACCACGCACCCCACCTCAACTCATGCTGTTGGGTTTCAGTTCAATCATGTCCAATGCCATATGTTTCAGCAATTGTCGTCCAAATGTATTCCTGAAAGTGGGAAAATGTCACAAACAATCGGCGCAAGAGTGTGCTGCAAGACATTGTGTTCACATTGGTAGATAATAAGTCTCATCACACTGTTGCCAACCATCCACTGCTGGATAAGCCACTACCGCATGGAGGGCGCCCAGGGCACTAAATTCAGGGCCAAACTCCAGTTTGACCCGTAAAATTGGGAAAGAGGTCGCACCAAATTATCAGATATCCGCTACACAAATGAAAGAACCGGAAGACCCCACAATTCAATTTCTTCAAATAACTACAAACAGGGGTTGACGTGAAACTGGGAAAGCAGGAAAGACAAAGGAGACGGTGGAGGATCGATTGCTTTAAAGAGTTATATGTGAAGGTGTTTTGTGTGTGTGAAAGACTTGTGTGCAAGAGTTGACGAAGTTGCATGTGAAAGAATTGTGTGAAAGTGCTGCATGTGAAAGGGATGTGTGTGTGTGAAACATCTGAAGAGATGTAAAACTTCTAACCGTTGTTTTATGATTTTTTATGTTTTGCACAATGGATTGAAATTTCCAGCAGGGGGACACAGCATTTCACTGGGAACGCGTCCAATGAAGCTACCAGTGAAATGGGATATCCAGCTTGGCCAGCTGGACGTACCTGCATCAGTTTTATTTCCTCGTGATGGGACGTGGCTAACCCAAAAACCACCAAGCCGTTAGGAAGACCACGATTTGGTTTAGTTGGAATGAGCTGCATCAGAACGATTTGAATCATCTAGCAAGGACATAGAAAGATTTCCTTTGCACAGTTTCTCACTTCTGGTCATCCAACCACTCCTGTCAGGTTTAATTGAAGTGTTTTTGCACGTAAGATGCATTCCACATCAGAATTCGCAAAGATGTTTCTGAGCAAGTGTGTGATTCATGCTGGATTCGTCAAGCTGGCATGAACCCTTCGGGGAATGCTTGTTTAAGCAAAGAATTGACACTTTAAAACGACCTCTGAATTTACACTTTTGAATTAGTAATTCGTCTAAGTAAAGTAAGTTGCCGGCCATTTTTCGATTTTCACCCTGTCGAAGTCGTTTGGTTGAACAACTGCCTTGGCATAAAAATTCATAAAATGGCTAGACAAAAAAAAACAACGTGGAGCTGCACACCCAAGTCTGGGAGCAGCAAAAAGAGCAAAACAATGGAAATGTAAGCCATTCACAATACCCCTATCCCATATCATTATTCTAGTTGGTAATGTTTTCCCAATCCTATGGGGTGATCATAATCCTCAATAAAGTCAGTAGTACAGTATCTGTATATATATATGTATACATATATTGTATATTATATAGTATATATTATATATTATATATATTATTTTATATATATTATATTATATTATGTATATGTATATTTTATATTATATATTATATATGATTACGTTATTTTATATCATATTATATTATATTACATTAAATTACTTTATATATTATATTATATTATAATATATTATATTATATTATATATTATATATTATACATTATATATTATATATTAAATATTATGTATTATATACTATATATTATATATTGTGTATTATATATTATATATTATATA
>Ga0126342_10008418_pt1 | contig 18484 bp, 18 predicted proteins | sample Cyp1metagenome_FD_92528 | JGI IMG/M metagenome (GOLD analysis project Ga0126342, IMG submission 92528) | Coral microbial communities from Lord Howe Island, Old Settlement Bay, Australia - Cyphastrea 1 metagenome | ecosystem: Host-associated > Invertebrates > Cnidaria > Coral ...
ATATTCCCACAAGGGTCCCACAAGGGCCAACACAAAGAACAAGAGGAGTGCTCAAGCGTAGCACATGTAATCACAAAGTTGTGACTGACACATGATACATTGTTGAACACAGCCGGCCACCTGTGCCCAGTGCAGAGACAGGTTTGGTGAAAGTTTATGGATTGCTTGCAAAGGCTTTGGGATTGAAAAGAACTTAGACTGCTTTTGGCTCTGCCCCCGTGCTGGGCTTCGGGAAAAAAGTTTTGCGACCCTTCACATACGGTTCAAGGGTCGCAAAACGGGTACTGCACACGCACACACATTATATATGGATATATATATATTAGGAATATATATATATTATATTTTTTTAATCTTATGCTATACTATGGTTCATTATATTATATGTTTTATTCTATGTGATTTTATATATTATATTATATTATATTAAATCTTTGATAGTATATTGTATAATATATAATATTATATTATGTGATATCATATTATATTATATTGTATTGTATTTGAATTTACTCTATTATAATTTATTATGTTATATTATTTCATTATATATCACGCTATATTACTTTACATCACTTAAAGGATGAAGAATATATATATATACATATGAACAATATGCTTTAGAATATTGAAAATGTGTAAATATAAATGATACAGTATATATATATGTGTGTTTTTTATCTTTTACAAATATAACACATATAAAGTACATAACGCATATAGTAAATACATTGTATATATACATATGTTATTTTGAACTTCGGGGCTGGGAGCCAGGTGGAAACCATCCAAAAAGGTAAACATCCATATCTACAGATATCAATGCATCATATATATATATATACACTATACATAATATGTACTAAGTTACACCAATTTGGTGGCCAACCCATGTTCTATCTTTGGTGGTATTCGCTGCCCGGCATTCGTTCGCATCTTGAAATAGATCAAACTTCCGGTAGTGAAACTGAGATGGTAAGTAACCATTGGGAAAACATTGGAAAAACAGTTGTCCATAACCAGAGATGTGTTGGTCAAACTAAAAACCTAATCTGAATGATGAAAAATCGATGTCCCTAACCACATGGGATGGACCACACCAAAAATCCAAAAAGAGAACCCCACATTCATTGCATTTTTTCCAAGGGGGACCCAATTTAACCAATACCATGATCCGAAATACAACTACAAAACAAGTTGTCAATGCACAGGGTACGCGTCGGGTGTCCGATAGCCGATGCTATTCATGGCAATGCTCTCCCCTGAAGGTGCCAGGGCCAAAGGGGAGCGAAGTCCTGTTTTTCATTCTAAACCCTTTGAAGTCTGAACTGAGCATTTTGCCCAATTCACCCAAAATAACTTCAGATGTATAGAGCCTTTGGCTCCACTGCAGAACGCCCCGATGCAAATCCATGGAATCCGTGTTTGACAGTTCAGTCCATGGGGAAAGGTACAGCACCAACACCCCATCTACTATTGATACTTTCATTTTTTTGTTCAGGGGGCATCTATTTATTCCATGTGATTTGCTTTCTTTGAAAATTCTCGTACAAACATGGCAAGACACAGGAGGTATCTCATGAACATCCTTTGGACACAAGTAGCACCGTGACATCGGATACCGATGTGCTTCAACTTGCCCAAGAAACTTTCTTCATTAAAGTTTTGGGACATAGCTGGATTCAGGCGTGTTGCCTTGATATCATCAGCAACGTGGAAATTGTAATGCGTTTTGCATCGAACTTTGAACAGCAGCAAACATCTTGAATAGGAATACCATGCGAGCCACATATAAGTTTTCAGATGGGTTTTCAAAGACTCGCATGCCTCAGAAGCTTCAGCCACTGAAAAGATAAACCCAGAAGTGTCCATCAGCTCTATCACCCTTTGCAGTGAGTAGCAGCAAGTTGCAAGCACGTTGAGAACTGGTTCCTGGGCCAACAAAAAAAGGTGTAGGGAATCATAAACATAGAAAAAACAAGTCACACAGATTTGTGTTCACAATATTGTTGAAAACAACTTTTGAATTGAAATCCAACCCCAGGCTCTTGTGGGTTCTGGTCTGCAAACTGTTGGGTCTCACGAGCAAGCCACCATACAATCAACTTGACATGCGAAGCTTTGTAACGGGTCCCAAGTTCAGCAAATCCATCATTGAACCCGAGATTTGCACTTGTGAGGCAAGGTTTGGCTGGTAGGTAGAGCCTCAGATCTTAAACATTTTTGAAACGTTCCGGCAATAGCCAGCCAATATTATATATAATAAACCCTTGGTTTCATTGGGGAGTCCGATATAAAAAAGAAAATATCACGATTTGGGGATTCACCGTGTTACTAAATTGGTGGATGCTATGTGGGCTATGAATCCAGAGTTAACATGTGTCACCTAGGCACCCATGTTCTGTGCAAGTTTTGCGCATGCTGGCATGGACACTTGCCAGGATTTCTTCCATATCGCTTGCCCCTTGCGCCTCGGCTGTGAATCGTCCATGCTGGATGAGCACCAAAATACCTTGGGATTGGCCCCAAAATGGGCTTCGGAATTTGGAGGTTTTTGGTTCCCAGGGTTTTGAAAAACAAAACATTTGGTGATAGTATAAGATTGAAGTAGAACATGCTATGATGGAAAGATAAGCGCGGTCTAATTTGAACAGTAAACATTGCAACATATTGCCACTCAAAATGTAAATCCATTGCCAAATTACCACTGGCACAAAGGTCTCTGGCTGTGCCAAGGTAAACGTGATGTAGCCAGTCATGGGAAATGGTAAGGAAATGGAATCCTGGTACTTGTGCCCACGGTGAAAGTGACCCTCGATCAAGAACTCTGTAGGTTTCATCAGTGATTGTGGTCAGATTCCATGCTGCAGAAGGGCCAACATTTCTGTAATCCAGTTCGCTGGGACAATTATCCCCTTGAAGGGCAAGGCATCTGTCACAAAACCTGAGAGAGCTGGAAGGGGTGAACCACGAAAACCGTTACATTGTTGGGATGCTTCATTCTTAAAATTTTGAAATAGATTCGAAAGATTCCAATTGAATTGTAGATGATTCCAAATGAGGGACTCATTGCACTTGTACCACCTCTTCAGTTTGTGCATTTGGTGTCTGGCCTTCAGGTCTGCTTTAAAGGCAAAAAGGCATGCCCTTAGATGAATCAGAGACCGACCCCAAGGGAACAATCTTTGTATGTAAAACCAAACCCTATCAGATATCATCAGATTATATTTCGGGGGTGCCATTGAAGTTGTTAGCTGTTTAGGCAATGGTTAAACTCCACAGGCCGAAATGCTACAAACGTGACTCTTGATTGGTGGTTTTACCTTTACTTCCCAAATAGACATATCCTTTACAATCAGTTTGGAATATACCACCCAAGCAGGACACCCATATCAAATCGTCCCCTGACTTTAGTATGGGAGCCCCTTTGGAAATCATTCAAACTTCATTGAGTAAGAATTGCAAGGCTCCTCCACCCTTTGGCCAACTCGCTTCCCTTGCGTTTGAACCGTGTGGTTTTTGGATGGAATTCTTCCCCTTCAAAGCCTGTCTGAGGCCAAGTCCCACGACCTGCGTACTCCATGGACCAAGCTGTGAGCTCTGCGATCTTCTTGTGCACCTCGTCACGAACCTGTGTGGATGACGACATGGAAAGGTTTTTTTTTAAAAAATATGTTCGTATGATCACACAATTTTGAAATAGATGGGGAAACCAGTGCAAACTACAATGATAAGGTGAGTAGCAGATGCAGTTCTCATCCAGCGTTCAGGGATCACTGCTATGGGAAAACGAAACATGAGGACATCCTTGATGGAACCTGCAGTTGCGAATATAGAACTCCAGCTCCAAACGAAATATTCGTCCTCCTTGTAGAATTCGCAACCATCGTCGTGAATATGTATGCCAACTAGCCTCTCCCAACTACCCTGGTTGATAACTGGGTGGTGTTTCCATGGTTCCAGGCCAGATACATGTTTCCAAAAGGCTTTACGAGCATCATCAGGCAGGTGACCCAAAAGAACACTCTCAAATACATAGTGTTGCGACTCAGCCATGGCAGCAAGAACTTCATGGGGAAGCAACACCCGCATGGATGTAGGTCGAGCATTCTTGTTGCAACCATCTACCTGGTTGACGCCGAATCAAACAAACCCGATTTTTTGTAAAACAAAATGTTTTCACTTAATTTGAATTAACACATGTTGGGTTTGAAACCTTGTTTAGCCAGGCCAATTTTTCGGCACACCCCACCAGAAGCTGGAGCTTTACACTGTATGTTTGGAGCGAAAAACCCCACAAATTTGACAGCCATCTGTGAAGATCTCGTTCTTGGTTTCCCAAGTGATCCCCGTTTGTCCCAAGGCTGGCAAACGCTTGAAGGGCTTCGTGTGGTAGATCATGGTCATCTACCTTGGAGGCCCAAGTGAGTTTGGGTGTGCCTGGCTTGGCCCTAAAGAACACCAATGGGAAAACAAAATTCACAGAAGGGAAATCACAAATCAGAAAGAGCCGCCTAGATACTACGGTTCTAGCGATGTCAGCTGCAGCTGCAATTGACAGTTGTCCCCTCCCGATCAAGTCAGTGAACTTGTTGACAGTTTGGGATTCTGCAAGGTCCTCTAACCTTCTTCGTTTCCTGCATTGCCGATCGAGCAAAAGCTAACCGGCATTTTTGATGAAAAACCAGTTGGAAGAAACAATGCCCAAACAAAACTAGCTGAAAAACTCCTTATGGTCATCTATTCCTTGTGTATGTGGTGACAAACTCTTGGTTTCAAGATGCCACATGGCCGGCGCCCAGCAGGTCTTGCCTGCAAGATCTGTTGCCCAAGGAGCTCAAACCTGGCCGTGATGGTGGAAGGGAATCTGGTATATCTGTCGTTTGAACTAACTTGTGGTGGAATAAAATGGGGGATTCCATTTATTAATCTATATGAACATTTGGAGATGATTGGGTTTTATTGTGAACAGTTCTGCTCTGATGGTTTAGAGATAATTGGATGCTATTCTGAACAGTTCCGTCTGGCTCATGACGCATTTTTTCCCCAAAAGCGTGTCCACATGGTAGCTAATCAGAGCCCCGGCACGACGAATCAGGCTTATAGGCCCATAGCAAATGTGACACATCACGGCAAGCGTTCATCACTTGCACCCCTGTCTCTCAGATATTCACTTTTTCTGTTTCTTTGCCTTGGATTTCCCAGAGGGATTCTTTTTTTTCTTCGGCTTCAAGAAAGCATCTGCCGCTGCCTGGTCATGGGGAAACGCTGAACTCAATAGGGGCTCAAAAAGAATGCAGAAATTGTAAGTCATGGGGATAGGCTAAAAAAACAAGACTTGTAAAGGGAAAGTAAACAGGAGGATCCCCCAATGTCATGTTGGTTGATAGTAACCCTGCACACTGCGTATAAGCTGAATCCCACTATGTGCCTGCGCTTTGGCGCCAAAAGCTTCCATGTCTGCAGTCTTCTTGCACAACTGCTTCAAAGTCTTGTCATCCGGGTTGCTGGTCACAGCCTTTGACATGTCTTGGTACAGTGACTCAAGCTTTTTGGCATGGGTCAGCAACTGGTCAGACAGTTCTTTTGCATACTCCATGTCGTGCAGTTTGATGCTTGACGTACGGGCATCAGCTGCATCCTTCAAAAGAAGTGGCAGGGAGGCTGTTGCCTTCTGAATCCACGTCTGGGGCTCCACGGTCTCTGATTTGTCCTCTTCCTTTGGCTTCGGTCTTTTTTTGGGTGCTGCTGCCACCTGCAACAAGACATTCGATAGATTGGGGTTTGCCGTGGATGTCTTCGGGCATTGTACTTTTGATAAACCATTTTGTAAGCATTGTGAACCCTATGTGTTCGATTTTGGGGTTGTGGTTTGTGACGGCCCGTGATATAGCATGTGGTTCAAGAATCGCCTGTTTTAAGTTATAATGTGTATTGTTCAAGAATTGGTCTTGGATTCTGTGCTTTAAATTTCCCAAATCTATCTACACTTAATCTCTTGATCTCATGTCCATGATGGTCATGGCTGGCCTTGTCGATTGCCTCCAGGAGCAGCTTGTTTCCTCCCGCCGTGGCCGTTGTCAAAGCTGGCAAAGCTCCAGGACGCAAGAGGCCAGTCTCAGTGTCGGTCAGGGCAGCCCTCATTTCTGGGTTGACATCCATTGAAGCCTTAAGGGCTGTAGACTCGGCTGTGGTGTCCTTGCGCTGGAACTTGGCACCCTCCCGGACGTAAAACCACGTTTCCTTGGCAAGAGAAGATTTGGGCAATAAGTGAAAATATCTTGGGATGGACCTCTGAAGATACTTAGGAATGGTAATCGCTCGAACCAAACCTTTTAGATTTCGATACCTTTGGAAATTATAGTAAAATACACCATATTATCAAGTAATTGCTCCAGCAGACAGAACTAAAGGATCCCAGCTGCTTTGAGACCATTGGCTTAAGGTAACTGCTAAATAAGCTACTTTTAGCAATAAAATAACAGCTAAATAAGCTACTTTTAGCAATCACAAAAACCAGGGTTCGTCGTCGTCACCAGGAAAGTCAGGGTCTTCGTAGTACAAACCACTCTGTTTCCTTGAGGCCAGAATGGTCTGCCACTTTTCTGGGCTGTAGCGTTGCTTCAACACTTTCCCTTGCTCTGCCTTCCACCCCCGGGTAGCTATGTTTTTTTGTTCATGGCGTCTTTCACATTCAAGGGCACAGGCTGTCCAGTCTTGGTTTGCGTCCAACCACATGTTGAACAACTCTTGCTTGCTTGACACGTACATGTCGTTGAGAGCCACCGGCATGCGAGATTTCGCTTGCCTGCAAAAGGTGTCCCACTCACGTTTGTTTGTCACACTGTTTTTGAGTGTTGCAAGTTGTTGCTGGGTGTGGGCTGTGACTGGCACAAGGGCATGGGTCTCGGGAGTGGCATTCTTCTCAGTCTCCTTCTCTCCATCCTTTGCCAACTCTCCTTGTTCCTCCTCAGCATCCTCTACATCACTCTCTTCCTCCTCTTCTTCTCCTTCATCACTTTCATCCTCATCTTCTTCGCTCTCTTTCTCCTCAGAAACAGAGCTCGACGTGTCGGAATCTTCTTGCTCTTCTTTCTTGCCCTCATCCTGCTCATCCTGCTCCTCATCCTCGTCATCTTCTGCCTCTGAGTCTTTCTCATCGTCTTCTTCTTCTTCTTCACTGCTGCATGCTGCCTGCTTATCTGTGGGACTTTCCTCTCCACGCAGCATGAGGTTCTCAAGGTCTGTGGCAGGACATGAACTGTCCTCCTCGAAGTCAGAAGGCGCAAGGTGCTTTGTGAGCTCACGCAATCTCTCTTCAGCTCGTTGCTTGACCGTCATCTTGTCATTGACAGGTGGGGGAGAACTGCTCCTGGTCTTGCGGTCCGGTGTCTGGAAAATGTGTTCGATCTCTTCTTTCTTTGCCTCAGTAAACTTGATTGGAGGTTCCTTCTCTTGCTTCTTCTTTTTCTTTGTTGAATCCTCTTCCTCTTGCTCATCCTTTTTCTTTCTCTTGCTTTGCTCGGTCTTGCCTCCTTTCTCACTCTTTCGGCCCGCTGGCACGATCTTCTTCTCAGTCTTATCTCCTTTCTCACTCTTCCGGCCAGCTGGCACGTCAGTCTTCTTCTCAGTCTTATCTCCTTTCTCACTCCTTGAGCCTTCTGGCCTCTCGATCTTCTTCTCAGACTTGTCTCCTTTTTCACTCGTTGAGCCTTCTGCCTTCTCAATATTCTTCTTCTTCTTGGCCTTGTCTCCTTTCTCACTCATCTTCTTCTCAGGCTTGTCTCCTTTCTCACTCTTTGAGCCTTCTGGCCTCTCAGTCTTCTTCTCAGCCTTGCCTCCTTTCTCACTCCTCTTCTTCTCAGATTTGCCTTCTTTCTCGCTCCTTGAGCCTTCTGGCCTCTCTGCCTTCTTTGAGCCTTCTCGCCTTTGAGTCTTCTTCGTTGCCTTATTGCTACTGCTACTTTTCCTCTTCTTCTGCTCCTCCTCTTCTTTTTCTTTCTTTTTCTTCAAAGCAGCTTCCGCCAACTCTTTCTGTACACCCTTGGAACGATCCTTTCTTTCCTGGTCACTATGGTGCTTCTTTCTCGACCTGGACCTCCCCCTTTCCTCTTTCTTCCCCCCTACCCTCAAGGCAGAAGGTCTAGAGGAGGCACTGGTCATTGATTTGGACCAGAGACGTTTGCGTGGAGGTGTGCTCACAGCTCTCATGAGCCAACCCCGTCAAAAAAGAGCCAAAATGTCTTGGAAAAATGCAAACTTGGAAACATGTGTTCCTTCATCCGATGATTCAAAATAGATGGAATAGATGGAAAAATGCAATCCCTACAAAGCGCAACATTTCGCTCCATTTCACGCTAGTCTCGCTATTTTTCACACTAGTGGTTTTGATCTAAAAAAAATAAAAAATGAAGACCCGTGTCGTCTTTGTCTTAAGAAATTGCAGACTCTGAAGCTCCCACCCCACTGCCGTTGTTTGCAGGCCTTCGGTGCCAGCGCATCTCTTGAAGCACAGGCGTGGCATCTCCTGGAATCCAAGGGAGGTGAGCATTAAAGGAAATGAATGGACATGATGGATCAGGGGAGGGCCATGTACATACATATCACATATATATATATATAAATATGTGTGTGGGGCATAATCTTTTGCATAGTGAAGACCCACAGTGCAGACATAGGCTTTATATAAATCATGGATATATCCACAAAATACCATAGTTGATACTTATTTTGCCTAGGGGCCTCAACTCGTACGACAGTGAGGATTGTACCTTGCCTTCGAAGGAACCTTCACAAGAGGGATGTTGGAAACCATGTATAGTGAATTCTTGGTGGGAAATCTTCAGGGCAGAGTGAACATTTCAAAAGAATCCAGTTTGGAATCACACACCTTAGTCATAACCTATGTGAAAACCAAACTTCAGGACAGGGACTTTGGAATCTCATGTGTAACATCCCCTCGAATCCACGATTGTGTTTTTTCCACATGTTCGATGTTCCCCCAAAGATCCAATCTAAGCTCGTTGCCGAGCATCGGTCATCGGTCATGTGTCTACTTCAACACACGTCCGGGAATCTGAAATTAAGTTGCAAGACCCTGGCAAGCTTAGCGCTTTGTCAGGTAGTTCAAAATGGGCTGAAGATCAGCACCAGCCAACCAGGCACAGGCACGGTTGACCCGGGGACGGCTGTCGTAGTCGCCAGTGTCCTTTCTGGCTTCCTTCAAAAATTTATAGGCTCGTTGACGGATTCTCTTCTGGAATTTGGTTCGGGTTTTTGCCAAGGCAGCTCCAAACCTGAAATCATGGGGATTGCTGAACTCTGGGATTATAATTTTCCTGGTGGTTTACCATCCCAAAAAAAGGCCCCAGCAAGTATATTTCCAATAGCATTTTTCCTATAGTTTTCCTACATATTTGGTATACTTGTTGGGGCCTTTTTTTTTGGGTGCCAAACCAACCGTAAATTGCCACTCTGTGATTCATGGGGATACCAACAATGTGGGACCTCAAAATTTGGCCTTTGTTGGGTGATTGATTATTGTATCAAGGACTCGCCTCATGTTGAAAGAATGAAAATGAAAACTGCTAAGTCAAGTTTAGGTACCCTAGAGGGTAGGACTGGCTCGATTTCAAATGTTTTCCTCCAGTAAACCTCTTGACACCTTCACGGTTGTAGTAATGGCGAACCATCTCACGTTGCTGGAGTTTTGGTTGGACAGCATGTTCAGCTATGTAGTCGATTTCAGCATGGCCTCAAACGGGCCATATGAGATGGGTGTGCATGTTGGGACAACATCCAGGTTCATTTGAGTATATAGGGAAACTCTTCAGGGAACATGCAAATATCCCAGGAAAGCTTTGCAAGGAACATGTACAAATCACAAAGAATCACAATCTTGTTCTTTCCAATCAGGGTGCTTGAATACAAGTAAGTCTTCTTCTCCGTAGGGCCCCCATAGTTTGACATGGAGATCAATATTTTTCTCATGCCCAAAAGTCGAATGACCCTCTGGAAAAGAGGATGGTATTCCATACATGAAGACATCGGCTGCTCCAGAATCCACCATATCCCCTTCGAAGCACACAAGACCAGAAGAAATAGAGCTCTGCATGCGAGTAGATTTCCCATGCGTACACATTCACTATCTGGACGCCCCAAAGGTCGTTGCAGGGATCTATGTGTCGAACCAGCCGACCTTAGAAAGAAGTTATTTCTCTTTTGGGGGATGCTGGTGAATACTTAAACAGCTATACAACTCCCGATGATCGGCCATCCGTATTGGTTTACCCTTTGAATACATTGTTACATGGTTGTATAATCTTGGGACAGGGTGCGATCCCACACAAAAAGAAAATAGTTTGGGTGTAGGCCACAAATATTTACCAGGGACACTATCACAAACGTCGAGCACACTGGGGCTGAAAGGTGCCCTGACCCCGGCTTTAGGTTTGCCACAGCCCACAACGCGTTGCAAAACCCTTCCGAACTAGACAAATCCATTCTTTGTCCATCCAGCTCCAGGTCAAACGGCATGGCCTCACGGCCTTCCTCGGCCGGGATGCCCGGAAGGGCACTTGGCGAGATGCTAATCCTATACTATATAAATCTATATAACATACATATATCCATACATATATAGAAAGATGTATAAATAGTTAAATATATATATATATTATATAACTATAGTTATATTTGCACCATGTATATATATAATTATATCTATCTATCTATCGTATACATACTTTTAGCTATATATACATATATACATATAGACACCCATGTACAAAACTATATATATATATATGTATGTATATATATATGTGCGTATATACATTCTGTATTTATGTTGTTTGGAAAATAGGGATGCAATGCTCGAACCCCCTTCTTATCGGATGTTTTATATTATGCACGTTTAAGAGACACTCATATGGATATTTTTGGGGAACCAACCCATCACCGATCATACTTTGGGATCAATTAGCAAAACACTTATTTGTCAATGCTTGCATGGGGATTGAATGATTGAGAAAAAGGATATGTTTCTGAATAGGTGATCTTTTCAACTTCCTTTTTAATGTAGTGTGAGTTTCATTCCACTCCCCTTTCGTCACAGACATCTTGCCACTGAACGCTTCAAAGTGATCCAACGGCTTGTCAAACTGCAAGCCTGGGACCTGGAAGAGCAAGCTCACGATAGTCGCAAACACCTCAAGAGACAAATGTTGATAAGAGGTTACATGTTCAGCTGAAAAGGGAATATCTCCTAATGACATCATGTTGGATTTAACCATTTAACTATTTAACTACTGTGGTTTTTGGCCAGGGGCACCCTTTGGACACCTTATAACTTTATCAGCAAGCTACTATTGGGGCCCGAAGTTTGCGAAGGCCTGCAAGCATCCAAGCACGTTGCTTAGATTGCCAGGACCGAGGGAACTTGGATGGTTGGTCGGGTGCATCATCACATTTGAATGGCATCTCACGTCGGATGGCATGGATGCGGGAACGGACAGGCACTTTCTTAAGCCCCTTCGTCATTTGACAGAAGTGACAATGACCAATGATCACACCCCTGCACAAAAGTGCACAAAGATTGAGCCAAAGGCTCCAAGGTGGAGGTTTTTCTTTACACTAGCTACCACCAACCAAATGATCGTTGCATAAACTGCTGAACCATTTTGAGGTTTACTACATGTTCTTGTATTCCAGGACTGAAAGCCCTGACCCTGTACTCCAACAGCATCCCATGAGTCCTTGAGCTGCAGGACATCCAACCGACGTTGCTTGCAGCAGTACCTGGCACAGGCCCGTGATCATACGCAGAAATCGCTGGCAGGGCTTGATGTTGGGAAGTGACTGGAATGATAGCAACGAATGTGGGGTACCAATGCTGACTTGTTCTTTGGAAAACTCTTTTGCTGATGTGTGGAAGTGACCACTGGTAAAACGTGACTGTGACGCTTTGAACCCAAATTTGGAGAAATACCCATAGCTTGGCATCAATGGCAACATCATTCTTGCTAATCTTTTGAGACAAACACTGCATTTTTTGCTTCACATTGTTGCGTTCACTGCTGTCCCGCACAACATTCTAAGTGCAGGTTCAACACCTTTATGCCTAGGATCAAACATCAGCACCTCAAGTCTAAGAAGCGCGTGCTTGACAAACCCCAAAGTCAAAGTAGACCTATGTAGATCCCTGTCTTCTCAAAGACAGAATTTGCTACGCCGAAAACCCGCTGACCTCTTTCAAAAGCCACTGCGAGCACAAGCTTCCACCCAAGCCAGGGAAGGACTGCCAAATTTGGACCATGTCACCTGACCTTTGCGACGATCAGGCCCGACCGTGCGCTTCACCACATATGCACGGTTGCGAAGAAGGCATTCGATGGCCTCGGCATAAGAGTAAATATGGGATACATTTATGGCTATTTAGTGAAATTGGGATACATTTATGGGATACATATCCATTTATGGGATACAGCATATGCATGTTCAGAAGCAACCGTTTCAATTCTTCATCTTGGCACTCCCGAAATCTTAATGGATTAATGGATATATAGGGGTCACACAAATCAATTCGTGTATTTGTTGCAAACAAAGATCGGCTCCACTCTTGGAATGGATCGTGTAGCCATGATGGCCAAGATGGGTTTGGCCATCCCTAGGCCTGGCTTCCATAGGAATTCCCAGGGCATCCAAATCATATTCACCGAATTTGGATACGGGGTCACCAAGATCATCACCATTGTCTGCAGCCTTGACGGCCGCCTTGTCTGCCGCCTTCTTGGCAGCCATCCTCTTGACCTAGGCTTTAGAACGGTTGGAACTTGTTGATCTTGACAAATTGGATAAAACACCACAGCTATTGAAATACCTGTTGCTGGAAACATCTTGGTGATTCGTTGATATTCGACTTTCACTCCGTGTTGAAGGGGTTTGAAGCCCTCAGGAATCTCACCATCCATCCATTAACCCAGTTTAGAAACTGTCTGTGGGCCAACCACCGGTGGAGGCGTGGCATTCACAGCTTCGGTTACCAACGTGGCATGCTTGGGGCGCTTGGCTGCAGGCGTGACAACCGAAATTTCGTCATTCCCAGCTGGGCCCAAGTTCATCAACTCCAGGGCTTTGCCAAATCCATCACGAGAGCCGGCCTGGTCAGAAAAAGGGTTGACCCCCAATGAATGAAACATTACAGCTTTGGGAGAACGTTTTTAGGTTCAAAGAGGGAGATCTGGATTCAGAAAAAACAAAATCAAACAATGATTGCCGGGTGAGAAGCATGTGAAATGCTGATGGCCCTTGGTGACCTGATTTCAGACATAGGAATGTATATGTATATATATATGTGTATATATATATGTGTGTGTTCTGTATTTATATATATACACGTTTTTACGTACATGCATGCAGAACACACACATATATACATGTATATACCCATATATCCATATGTTCATATCATAGATAATACGTATTCTTGTATGTATATACCTAGGACCAAAAAGTGTAGCAATGCATTTATTGAAGTTGGATCTCATCAGAGGCACAACAAGTATTCAAGTGATATCTTTTATGTTACTTGCGACACCCACGCCTTCGTGGACTCCTTGAGGGTCGCAGCTGCAGAGCTCGGCTCCTGGATCAAAAAAGCAGTAAGCACTATCTAATGCACAGGCGAAAGACTCAATGGCTTGTGACTCAATGCATGAAAGCTTGGTTTTCCAAAAGCCGTGGACCCTCCACCATCACCAGTTACAGTTGAAAGCAACATTGAATGTGAATCATGAAAAAAGGTTTGCAGTTGATGTCAAAAGCTCTGGAAGCCTAAGCCTTATTTTTAAACCAATGAACATTCAAAATTAAATGGGCCGGGTCCTGGGCCGGAGCTGCCTTCTGCTCCCGGAGCCACTTCATGAAAAACCTTCTGCTGGCAAGGCTTTCAAATACTTCATCTGCATCGTACTTCATCATGGCATCAGAGCAAAACTTCGAGTAGTCATCCCAAACGCAGTTGAAATCAGCATCACCCTTGCATTGCGCAGACAAATGAAAGCGAATGTCCCCGATCAGACACTGGATTCGGTCACGTTTCTTCTGGATCTCCTTTTCCTCCTTCTCTAGATGCCGAGCTGCCATCATGGCTCTACCCATCCACGCTGCACCTGGAACTTGTGAATCTGGTGGGTCAGACTCTGCACTGCCCTCGGAATCTTCGCTGCTGACCTCATGGCAATCATCAAGACGAAGCGTGGGGGCTTTCAAATGGCTGCTCACAGAAGAGTCTGGGGAAGTTGGGGGAACATCAGCATCAGAATCCCCGCGTTCCTCATCATGCGCAGATAGCGCAGGGTTCACCTCCCCTTCCTCCTCCTCTGAATCTTCACGCTCATGTTCAGAAGCCACATTCACACCCTCATGCTCGGAAGCACCCCCATCCTCAGCATCTTCAGATTCATCGGAAGCACCCCCATCCTCAGCATCCTCAGGTCCAGAAGCACCCCCATCCTCAGCATCTTCAAGTCCATCAGAAGCACCCCCATCCTCAGCATCCCCATCTTCATGTTCATCCTCTACCGGGGCTGGATCATCTTCACCTCCTGCCCTGTTGACCCTGTTGGGGGATGGTTGCAACAGGCTCTTGAGGTGTGTAACTCGGTCATTGTGGCCTTTGAGGCCGGATGATCTCCAAAGATTTCGGAGGGATCCCAGCAACTTCTTGCACTTGCAGGCCTCAATGGCTGCGAGATCCATCCTGGACTGGGTGGACGAAGGTTTCAGCATCTTACGTTCCAAACGCCGGTCTAGCTCTAAGAAGACATCCGTCAACAAATAGGCAGATGGTACCTGCAGGGCCCCTACCCTACCGAAATCGGCATCATTGAATAAAACAGCTTCTGTCGAACCTTACGCAAACAACTTATCAACCCCATCCTTGGAAGGGAAAGCCTGCACCAGCGGCAACAAGAACACATAGTTAAGTGACACCTCAGAGGCTGTCGGTGTCTTGATCCCCTTGCTGACCGGAAGTCCTAGAAGCCCACGACCATCATAGTCGTCGTTGAAAATCGACAGGAGCGCGGCTGGCAAATTTCTATGGACTGAAGCAGCCAAGCCTTCCTGGGCAAACCGTGCTTGGAACATGAATGCATATCAAAAAAAGAAACGGCAATCTAGCTGTGAGAATGCTGGAATGCAGATGTCATCCAATGAGCTCTATGAGGGAAACAGCCGACAACCCAGACGGCACAGCTGCCTGAGCATTGAGACATGCAGACGCTGATGAGATCCTAAATTTATCAGGTCTTATTTTGTATTGTTTACATATTTATGTCATATTTATCCAGATTTATGCATTTAGAAACGGTTACTTATACATGTGAAAATGTTGTTTACATAGTTATATACTGTGTCTACATAGTTACTGTTGTTAAAAAAGGGTGCTTGTACCTGTAAAAATGTACCACTGCATCTGTTTCTATTTGTGTGTAAATATCACATGTTGGCCATGCCCAAACTACCCCAAATGCTGATAAGTGTCAACTTCCTCTTGGTTCCAAGGAATCTTGCCCGGGCCTGGGTGGAATTCTGAAGCCATAAGTTGGAGCAGAATTGGAGGCACTGTAAGAAACATGTTATTGAAATATTTTTCAAATCATGAACTTCTTGATATCAAATTTTATTATAGATCGATTTCACATGGCGACCTGAGCCCAAGATTTTGAGCGCCAGACGTACTGAGCGCCATTTCTGGCCAGGTTCAGCTTCCACTACGGCCATTGCAGCAAGAACGGATGAGGACCCCACAGGGTTGGAAATGGATCAGTCAGCTGCGATCCACACAAGCGTCAAAGAAAACAAACTGGATTCCCTGCGCAACGTGCAAAACCAAAACCTTTCAAAACAGTTTCACACAAAATTGATGTGCGCAGTGATCAATGTTGAGAGACCAGTGCAACATGGGGGCACAATCGCATGATAGATGGATACATATGGTTTTAAAGGAGTCCATAAAATTGGTCATAAGGGCATCTCTTATTTTTTGGACATAAGGAATCAAAATCGGTCATAAGGTCACAATGGGTCATATGTTCATCAATAAGGCTCTTCTTATTTCCATTGAACGAACTCGGCCCCGACGAAAAAACACCCAGACCCAAGGGCACTTGCCAAACTTCCTTCGGCTCTGCAGGACCACCTGTGAACGGTTTGCAGCTGGGGCCGGCTGACGTCCGCTGGGTTGATTTGATTTCCAAAATCCACTGTGGAGAAGGTCCCATGCATGTAACATGGTAACCTACATAAAACCTTCAAGTATGAAAGATTTTGCAATTGAAGGTGGTGAAAAATTGGACAGTCAACCTGTACCTGTGAAGCGACATGCAACGGTTCACTGCTGAAGAAGCGATGGTCTGACTTGAACCCACCAAAGAAAATGATAAGGTCATGCATGTAAACTGGTAACCTATATGGACCCTTCAAGTATGTAAGATTTGGACTTGCAGGTAGGTGACATTTTAGATGATCAACAAACTACCTGTGCGAAGCGACCTGCACGGCTGAAGACCACGGTTCACAACCACTGTTTTGTTTGATTCGAACCACCCAAACATAAATTGTATCGCATAGTGCATGTAAGCTGATAATCTATTTCAACCACTGCATAGAATGTTTACATTGAAATTGGTCTGATGGACCTGTGAAAGCTAATTTGGACCCCTTCCCAACCACCAATGGACCTGTGAAATTCACTTGGATCAGTCCACATGCAGTTGAAGATCAGCACTGGGCCATGGCACAGTCACAGTGCCATAGAAACTCAAACTTGTTAGTGCTTTGGACGCTTTAGATGCAATGCTTCATCAATGCAGGAGAGACACAGGTTCTATAGATTACGGTCCCCGAACTATGAATTTACAGTTTGGATTTTGCAATATGGATGTTGCAGTTTGGATTTTACAGTTTGGATCCCAAACTATGGGTGGTAATTGTGAACTATGGCACCAATGCGGCGCAATCCGACTACCTCCATGAACCTGAAAAGAAACCCCTGGCAGGGAACGCAGCGGGGTTGGTGACTGGCGTGAAACCTTGGCGGTGCAGTTGATGTTTTTATTAGATAAACCTTTGAAAATAATCCAAACTTTGGGGTGCAACCTTGAAAGCTATGATTCTATATAACCCAAAAAAGACATTAAATATGGGGCGTCCAGGGCAAACACAAGAAATAACTTATAGCGTTTGAATCATAGTTTAACTCATAGCGTTTGATCACCTATCCAAGACAATATATATATATAACCACATGATATTTATATATATATATATATATATGTGTGAGTGCCCAACTTGTAGGTGTATTGCACAGAAAATTGTTTCCCACGGCTGCCCCTTTTTGGACATAGCCTTCATCGTGAGAGAGCGGCCCCGAATAGATATTTGGGAAACCATCAGACCTTCAAAATTTTGGAAGGAATCCAGCTATAACTCTGTGAATTTTATTTGTGCTCCCTGCGTGCGATAGGGAAAATCAATCTATCTACCGAACCAAAAAAAAACACATGTACATCATCTAAGTCTGTAAAATCACCTACTGAACCCTGGTTTCTGGGTGGCGTGGAGGTGACAAGGCTATAAGTTTGAACCACTGATTTCGGGGAACTGTTCAGCCAAAACCCATGTAAAACAGGGACAGACACAGAGACACACAGACAAACAAACACCACACACACACAGAAAGACAACACAGAACACAGAAAATACACATACCAAGTTTATATTGTTTTTATACATTCATATCAATGAGTTGATGCATTAATTTGGGCCCACATTCTTTCAGATAACCCATGGCATTTCACAGTAAATAATATATTATAAATATATATATATATATATTGATCCCAGATGTCAGGAAAACATGGTCCCATATATAGATTCAATGCTCAAGTCGGTTGGAAAACTAAAAGCAATGGGATAGTTTGGATAACCACGCTTGAGTCCACGAACCCGAATGCAAAACTTTGCCAACATCGGCCTACAGAATTGTGTTTGCATGGCAGTTGTAGCTATAAAGCTACAATGTCCTGCATGGTAGGAGCACAGCAGCTACTGAGATATGACTATATGATATGCCAAGCCTAGGCTCCATACAAACGACACTATTGGCACAAAAACAACACTAGCCGGTGTTGTTTGGAGAAACGATGTCCAAAGGACACTGTTGGATCCTCTAGGCAAGTCTGTGAGTGTGTGAGTGATGTGAGTGTGTGTGTGTGTGCAACCAAGTCTGTGAGTCTGTGAGTGATGTGTGTGTGTGCAACCAAGTCTGTGAGTGTGTGAGTGAGTGAGTGAGTGATGTGTGTGTGTGTACCATCTGAATAGATGTAAAACTTCTATATTTTGCAGGGGCACACGGCATCCTTGACCTACCGTGTGCAACGAAGCTATGGTCTTGGATGGGATATCAGGGCTGATCACC
>Ga0126342_10008419_pt1 | contig 18484 bp, 17 predicted proteins | sample Cyp1metagenome_FD_92528 | JGI IMG/M metagenome (GOLD analysis project Ga0126342, IMG submission 92528) | Coral microbial communities from Lord Howe Island, Old Settlement Bay, Australia - Cyphastrea 1 metagenome | ecosystem: Host-associated > Invertebrates > Cnidaria > Coral ...
GGACCCAAGCATCTAGGAGCTGTAGTAGCACATAGTAATGACAAAACATTCTTGTGGTATAGTAAAATAGGAATCTTATCCGACATGGAGGTTCCCCCCAAATTAACCCTACTATATTTTGGGTTCAATGAGGAGAACATACTCATTTCCATGCATGTGCTGCAGACAGTCAGGCTTGCTCATCTGGCAAATATTCAAGACTAAATTGAGTGTGGTTCTCTTTGAATTGCATGATTACAAAAGGACCTGGCAAAGCATAATAATTCACAAATTCTCAATCCTTTGAGTGAATACGAGTGGCGACTGTGGCATGCAAGTGAAAGATACCAACATGTTTTGGACTTGAGTCACATGCTGCAAAAACACCGAGGGACCTTCAAGTCATGTTGCCTTTTTCAACTCACGGTTGGACATACGCATGAGGATTGTGACCACCGGTTTGCCTTCCCAGTGGCAAACACCTGTGGAGATTTTGCAATACATCCAGGAGTGTAACGGGTCTCAAGTTCAAGATGTTCCTGTTGGTTTGTCCTTTTACTTGATTTTATTTTGATGTTAAGTTGAAAGTGTTTTTTTTCCTCCTTCCTGAGTTGCCTTTTGTGCCCAGGCATTCAGAGTCAAGGAGACTATCCAGAAGTTCTTGCAAGTTTGGTGACTGGCTTCTGCCATTGGGTTTCAGCTAATAGGTTCCCCTACTATAGGGTATCATAATGGCCATTAAACCAGGTAGTATAATCCCCTATACCTTCTGGTAATTTAACATAGCTATAGGAAATCACCATTTTTCATAGGTAAATCATAATAAATCATCTATAAATGGGCCATTTTCCATGGCTATGTTAGTTTACCAGAGGGTAATAATCCTCGTTGTTTCTTAAGTGGCGACCCAACTCACCACGTTCGGATCCGTTCGGATCCGTTCGGTCTCCCGGCTCAGCGTTTTCAAGGCGGTAGATGCCACCGAAAGCCACCTGAAATTGGGAGGGAATCTGGGCAGATTTCATCAGCTAGGGATTTGACGAAAAAACAAATGGAAATATATGGGATATAACTGGGATATATCTATCAGTAACTTCGGGATAATTACTACCCTTTGGCAATTGGAACGTCCAACAATAATAATGGGATTTCCAATTTTTTGATTGGACTCTAATTGGATGTACGTTTTTCGAAAATTTGATCGCACATAAAAACACTACACCACTACCCTCTGGCAATCAAACGTAGCTTGCTGGAAAAATGGGAAAATCTACCATTTAGAAACCTATGATCTCCCCAGCTAGAGACACCTCCATTTTAATCGAGGATTTTCCAGCTAGCCACCCACGTGAAAATAACTGGAGGGTAAGTAGCTAAAAATTATGTGTTCACCAATTACCCTCTGGTTATTTAACATAGCCATGGAAAATGACCCATTTATAGATGGTTTACCTATTAAAAATGGTGATCTTCAATGGCTATGTTAAATAACCAGAGGGTAAGATTCAGAAACTTCATCAATGAAAGTTAAGATTCAACTAAATTCAACTAACACTTAAATTTGGAGTGTTCAAAGCCAGACGGCCGAGCAAAGCTGCCCTTTCACACAATCTTAGGTATCTATTAGGTGGCCATCACTTTTGGATTTAGCCAATTAATTTTGAGCCACTGAACTTAACCAATTTAAATTGGTATTTAACAAACACAATTAGCAGATTTAATCAACTGAACTACAAATTTTACCAACCAAAGTTCAAGCCAAGAACATTGGGATTTACCTGTAGGGAAAAAATATATCTGAGTTCCTCTGAAAACGGGAGATACCCACTTTAAAGCCATTCCAGTGGGGAACATGAACATCGACCATTAGAATTTAGAGATGTCCGGCAAAAAGCTGAGACACAGTTCAAATGGCTCTTGGTAACCATAACTATCCAGCTGTAAGGGGTTGTGTTTATAACATGGCTGTCCAGTTACTAAGTGGTTAATTAAAAACTCCGCAAAAAAAACACGATGAAATGGAAACTCCAGTGGGGATTGTCCATGGGATTACATCAGCATTCAGACTTTCTGGGGTTCTTCCCAACAAAAAAAGCCGGGACTCAAAACCCACTGAAAATACTTAGTGGTTGGTTGATTCCCTGTTAACAGTTTACTTTTTACTGGCTCCTGTATGTGGTAAATCCATCTAATCCGCAACACAGCAGCCTGTTGTACAATGGCTATAAATCCAGATAACAAGCAAGCAGAAACTCCCTATATATCCCTGCTTTACTTAAAGTTCAATCTGGTTGAATCTGGTTGAATCATAGTAAATCCCTGTTCTCCATGTGTTTTTGTCCATCGTTTTCCTGCTTCAACACCCCCATTTTTTGTCACCCCAAGTGGTCACCGACTCCGCGGCAAGTTGCCATGGTATGACCGCCCCATTGGTCGCGTTCCGAATGGTACCTTGGCCCAAAAAAGGGGTTGGGTAGAAACCACCGGACTGACTGGGACCAGTTTTTTTCCGGTGTTGAAAATAAATGGGTGTTGAAAAGAAATGGGAGAATGGGGTTTTGGATCTGAGATGATCTAGGTTAAAAGAAAAAAAACAAGTGAAACAATTGTGTTCACTTTCACTTAAGTGCGTCTGATGATGAGCTTCTGGACCCAGTCTGGCTGAAAATACACCATTTAGTTGGATAATTTTCCCTAGAAACCGTTCAATTGCCACGTTTGATTGCCGGAGGGGTACATCCCTTTATATCCCATGAATATTCCATTATACCCCCATTAAACCACCATTTGTTTTGTTAAATCACCCACTTTTATGGGTAGCTAAGAACATAGATGCCCTTTTTCCCACAGGTTGGTTAATTAATAGAGAACAATATTGCATTCAATTGCCATTCCCATTTATATTCCAATATATCCCTATTATAATCCCATTATATCCCCATCAAGCCACCTTTTTGGCTATAGTTCAATCTCGTTACATCACGATTTTTACCGGAGGGTCTCCATCTTCTTCGATTTGAACCGAACCTCATGTAGGTCAACCGGCTCAACCGGTAACCCTTGGGCCGTCCGGGTGACGCTTCTCCCTGGATCTTCACGTTCCTGGACAAGAGCGCCACCTGCGCTGTGGTCTCCACGAAATTTGGGCCCCGTTGGAGATGAATCTACTGAAAAATGTTGGAACACATGTGATTTCATAGGGTTGTAAGTGAGGTATCCTTCAACTCAACAAAGGTTTGAATGAAACAATCATCGAATTAAATGGGACCAGGGGATTTAACAGTGTTTAATGGAGGTTTAATGGTGGTTAATAGTGGCTAATGATAATTGATAATGGTATATAATGGCTATTTATCATGGTCCATTGAAGATTTTTTAAATATCCGACTGAAATATGTAAACTCAATAAAACAATAAACTTATATGGGATAATGATTCATACGGATAGTATAACCCCCTTTTTTAAGAAGCAACGGCTGATGTCATCTTGGGACACCCAACCAAATTCTTCAAACCATCCCAGGGATCCGTGCCCCCCAGTGACGTGATGTGGTTGAACGTTGGTTAACAAAAACCATAGTTGAATAGTAGTTCGATATATCTACTAATTATAAACATCCATAAACCCTAGATTGACTGGAGTTATAAACCCACCAACTTAGCTAACGAACTGGGGCACCACATTGTATTAATGGAAACCTGGTATCACCATACGATGTCTCACCCTGTGCTGACAGCTCCATCAAAGCAGTGAGCACAGCTGCGTCTCCATACGCCAGAGCAATCGATCTGGCGTACATTGCCGCTTAATGGATCCATCCTCGTCTGCGAGGATTGCTGCATTCGGTGCGTTCTGAGGCAACCACATCCCATCATTGTGCGGTGCGCCAGCCTGGCGAGCTCATTTGCAGCCTCCCAGGAGTGTGCCATTCCACCACGTCACCCGAAGGCACCAGCAGCACCGAAGAGTCCAGCCAATGCCAAGTGCTTACCATAAACCCTAGTTATTGGAGTTATTTACACACACAAGGTGGTGCCCCCCACTTATAAGTTGGTTTACAAACCATAGTAGCTATATATATATATATATTCTGCCATAAACATCCATAAACCATATAGTGAAATTGGAATGATTTGCACCAACTTAGCGTTCTTTCTCATCCATAAATCACCTTATTTTTCTGCCTTAAATCATGCTAGAAACGGGGAAAAATCGATGGTCGTTGCTGCATCGCCTCAGCGGAGAGGTCAATGTACTCGTTGTCCAAAGGTCGGGTGAAGTAGGTGGAGATGTGGGTATACCTGCGTCACAGCCGGGAGCCGGGAGCCACAACCGGCCACAACTTGAAAATGGCCGGTTGATTTTATGGTGGTTTAACTAAGGATAGAACTGAAGATGGGATAATATCATGGGATTAATATCTTGTAAGTACTTTTTTTTTTTTGGTGGTTTAAGTGAGGATAAAACTGAATATCATGGGATAATATATGATAATATCATATTTATTAATGGGATGGGATCATTACCACCAATTGTGATGACGATCTCTAGTCCTGTTCGTTGGTTGAACAATCAGATCAGAGTAGAATAAACGATCTACTGGTTGGTGGTTGACCTACTCCTCTAAAAAATATGAGTTCGTCAGTTGGGATGATGACATTCCCAACTGAATGGAACGTCATAAAACTCCATGGTTCCAAACCATCAACGAGTCTACTACAATAAACCGTAGCTAGCCTAGGAAGCAAACTTCGCAAAGATTCGCAAAGTATTTGGGGCATGACCTCTTCGGTTTTGATTGGCGAACATATGTTGGTCATATCAGGGAGTTGACACACATCAAAGAACATCCTCCTCTTGTGTACATTCACTCATTCTCGTCATGTTGAGTCTTACCATGTTTCAAATTTCATTTTGGCAAAACACCGATTTGATGTTTGGCTCAAACACGGTCAAATCCTGGCGAGTTCTCCCAGCTTTTCTTGGCGAATCTTCGACGCCCTGCTTTCTCAGCTCGGTTTTTCATAGATCCCAATGAAAAATCCATAAAAGTCAGAAATGAGGCTACCCAACAACAAAAAAAATAGAACCTGAAATCAATATATAGCAAACATTAGCCAACGCATTCTCATATTCATTGAGAGTTTGTCTGAAAATATGATACACCAAAATTTAATGGTTTATCATAAATTATCATCATGGTTCCGTTGTTGGATGTAGCATGTATGTATATATATATATATATACACATACATATATATATACATACATACATTACATTACATTACATTACATTACATTACATTACATTACATTACATTACATTACATTACATACATACAATTGTTTAAACCCAACATACAGGTTTAAACCCAGAAATTGGGCACCTCCATCTGAAAGACATCAACATAATATTGTAGCAGTCACTAGCAGTCCAATTGTGGATCATACACACACATAATATTAATATATTAATATATATATTATACAATGTGAGGCCCCCCAGTTGTAAGTTGGTTTATAAGCCCCAGTAACAGTTATGAGTACCAATGAGTACCATAAACCATAGTTATTGGAGTTATTTGCACCAACTTAGCTATCCAACGGGGGCCTCACATTGTATATATATATACACCATTCTATACCCATGAAATCAGCATGTTAGATTGCTAATTCCCATGGTTTTTTATATTTTCCACGGCCGCGTTTCCCACCCCAGGCCACTGTTTCCGTTGTTTCCGAGGCGCTTCAATGGTGCCGTCAGAGTGATGGTCTTCATGTCAGAGGCCACACTCTGCACGAAGACGCGCCTCGTCTGCTGTTGATGGATCTAACCCATTCAAGAACACACAATTATGGTCATTTATTAGTTATAACTGGCTATGAATGGGATTGTACACTCTTTAAATGGGGTTTACAAGTACGTATAACTGGTAACGGGCCATAACTGTATGGGGGGTTCCATAAATGAGGTACCCAGAATGGATGGTTCACATAGGAAAACCCTAACATGGATGATTTGGGGGTATCCCTATTTTAGGAAACCTCCATATAGAATAAAGGCTATGGGCCCTAAGTCCACCCCTGCTATACTATTCAGTGTGCACCTTACAGAACAAAGGGAAACACACGACAAAAAGTAATCAAGCAGGAACAGGATAAACAAAAGGACACACAGAAAACAAATCAACACATATAAGACTATCTGTACGTATAAATAAGCTGTCGACACTTGAACATCTTTGTCTTTAACAGCAAGCTGTCAGGAGTTTGGATGGAAGGAAGTCCTTCAAACTTCAGCTTGTTGCACCAAGCAAGTTCAACTGGGGCTGGGGGGGCTGCTTCCATTCGTTCTGCTGGAATGCTCTGTGGTGGCAACCTGCAGGAAGCAGGTAGTTTCACTGATCCTTCCAGGAAACTATCCGACAACCAGATTTGCATGTGTTGCTGTGCCCAGTCCAACTACCATCCGAAGAAAATCCACAATAGAAAGTGATATTTATTCACAAAAAATCGGAATTGAATGAGATTGCTTAATGAGCGTTTAGCATCCACCAATCTCGGAATGAACCTGGAACCGCCTACAACCAAACATAAATAGTTGCTTCAGTATGGTAGTGAAGATTTCCCACATAACAGCTGGTTGAAGGATTTATTTCCAGATGTTTGGGGTTCCAGATTTTAATTTCGACATATTTGATAGGAACGCCCAGAAAAGAATACCAAAGCAACTTCTTTGGTTCCATTGTTTTTTTCTTAGATTGGACTTTATTCTACAGTTATGGTCATTTATTAGTTGTAACTGGTTCTAACTGGGATTATACATTCTATAAATGGGTTCTATAAATGGGTTTTGTTAGTATTTATAACTGGTATTTCGGGCCATAACTGTAGAATAAGTACTAACAAAACCCTTTTTAATATTTATAGAGTGTATAATCCCATAGAAATAACCAGTTATAAGATGTTATAATTAATAAATGACCATAACTGTCATCCCGTTTTTGGGGATCAAAAATAAAAAAAAAAACATTTTTTGAACTCCCAGCTCTCAGCACTGCCAAGCAACTCATTGTGGAAATCCACAGGCCTCGGAGTTCAGAATCTGCAGCTACGTCCATGTGGTGATCGCCCCGGGGTTTCAACTAACAGTTTGCTATTGAACATGGGCCAGGATGGGGCCCCGAAGATAGCGTTCAGTTGCCTAACTATGTGGCTTTATGGTAGATATAACTATAGTTAATAGGGGTTATAATAATAGTTTATAGACCCACTTATAACTGGGGGGCCCCATCCTGTGATATGACCAGTGGATTTACCCCTTGAAAATGGTGGATTGTTGCATAGCTATGTAAACGTTTGCCAGAGGGTAATGGTGATTATATGGTGATTGATTGGTTATAAATAGGTGTTTTTCATGGGTGAACCAAATTATGATATGTGGTGGTTTCCATACATGGGGGTCCCAAAAAGAATTGGTTTACAATGAAATATCCTATTGAAATTGATGATTTAGGGGTCCCCCATTTTAGGAAACCTCCAGGGAAAACACGCCAAGAGATGTGGAAAACCAGCCACTCGGAAAATAATCTACATTGCCATGGTGGGTTTTCCACGTCACAACTATGTACAAGGTGGTGCCCCACCAGTTCTAAGTTGGTTTATAAGCCCATTAACTATAGATGTATCACCTATAAACTATACTTATTGGACTTATAAATTAATTTTGCCAACTATGGGGCACCGCCTTGTAAACGTTTTTTTAGTGGAGGGTGATGACGATTGCTATGGTAAACCCAATGCCATGGTTACATCCCCAAATGGTCGGCTGTTGGGATGGTGATTGGGTGTACTGTGGAGAGGAACTACAAAGTACTGACTACTTGGGGGTTCATCCCACTTAATAAGTAGGTTATAACCTTGGTTATAAATGGGATGTTTGTAGGGTTAATCCACTTACAACTGGGGTGAACTAACCTAGTTACTAAGTGGGATGAACCACCAAGTACAGTACTATAGATGCATCATTTTCCAGCTACAGGGCTCATGAAAGTAGCACAGTTTCCACTTCGTCAGACTTCGTCAAAAGTGAAGAAAACCTTTTACTCCAACCCTGAGTGCTTTGAACCGAGAATATTAGCCGCATGAATATCCACAAAAGTAATCCACATAAATGAGTAACGCGCAAAGGTATGGTAGATTAATGATACTCTGCTGGAACAGGATTGACGCAGCAAATTTTGACTCTGTATGCACCTGTTTGTTTGCAATATCCATTTCTGGCTGGAATCCGTATTTTGTGGGCGCCAAAATATGTTTTTGGGGGCACAAAATTAGCTAAATCCTCGATTACTGTCAGGAACAACCACAATTTGCATTGGTGAAATCACATGGTTGTTCCCTTTTAATCACTTATCTTTGCTTTCCTCACATTTCCATATAATTTATTCAACCATTTACCACCCAACAAAAATAGTGGTAGATGGTGTTTCAACAGCCCTCCAATAATCCAAAAGACAAACAGCCTCAAAGAATCATTCAGAATAAATTCAGGCAACGTACTGACCAGCTCTGTGGGGCCCAAACCAATCTCAAAATATGAACTGGTCACGTCAACCAATCGTCCCGACTCTGGTTAAAATCCAATCAATGGAGGTTTCCGAAATCAGCTAGGGGTACCAAATCAGCCTGAAAAAAATGACCATATATTTTCACCAACCTGTGACAAGTCGGGAGAGGATCCCCCATTTTAAGAAAGCTCCATTTTTCATGGGTAAATCAACTTCACTAGCAATTTTCTATGGAAAATACCATTGTTAATGGATAAATCCACTATTTCAATAGCCATTTTCAACTTCGCGAACTGTTTTTCATCACCGGGTCCGGGTCGTTTTTCACCCCCCAACCTCCAACCTCGGGCCCCGAACGGTGCGCCGTGCAGGCCGTTCCCGTCGAAGTGCTTGTGTGGGATGTCTGTGGCCTCAATTTGTGAAGCAAAAAATTGCATTAAATTGGCTCATGGCATACTAAACATAGTTAATCTATGCAATCATAGTATGCCATGAGCCAATAGTTAATCATAGTTCATCATAGTTAATCATAGTATGCTCATATCTAGGCCCTAAATTGATCCATAACAAACATAGTTAATCAGTTAATCATAGTTACATGTATTTACTCTTATTTACTGCATCATAGTTAGTGCGTTCACAAGATTTTACGCCACAACTGAGGGTCAAGGTATATATGTACATGCATGTCACATATAAGCACCATGGCAATCATCCCCAAGAAGAGCTTCTGCAAGCATCCATTGGGAAAGCCCCTTCCAACTGACATGGAATCGTCAGTCATAAATCGAACCTCAAGTTACCAGGAAAAAATTAGAGTGTTTCCCAAGCATTGAAGTACATGTTTAAGGCATTTTTCATAAGTCACGTGAGGCTCAAGGTGTTTTTGATGTGAGTATGTGACTGGTTTTTTGAACCGTGCTTATGAAGCGGCACATATTTACCAGCAGTTTGAAGCGGCCGTTGGGCTTCCCTGACAGCAATCATCAGTTCCTCCCCAGGTTGCCAATCCACGACATCCTTCGAGTGCGAAGGATAGACAGCATATGACTGAGATATGTCCGATATCAAAACTGGGTGGTGGTATACCTACCCTATGTATATATATATATGGTTAGTATGGTTTAATATGGTTTATGGTTTAATCCCATTGATTAGCATACTTAGCTACTTAGCTGGTTGGTGGTTTCAACCCTACCCCTCTGAAAAATATGAATTCGTCAGTTGGGATGATGACATTCCCAACTGAATGGAAAGTCATAAAATTCCATGGTTCCAAACCACCAATCAGTCAACAGTTATGGCCCTGAAGACCTGGATATTAACCAATGATTTGGCTTCATGCTTTGTCTCATGAGTGATACCTCACAAAAAAAAAAATGGCGGCAAAATTATGACGATACACTGATCCATTCTTTGATCATTTCAAAGCAAACACATGAAACCATGGGATGACATGGAATTCAAGCATGTTAAGGGGGTCTCTGAGATGATCCTTGAGTCATTTCTTACACACCACAAACTGGGTCTTTGTGAAATTTATAGAATTTACAAAGGTGTTTATTATTGGTGTATTCTTAACAAGCTAATTCTTATGCCCCCCGGTTATGTTCGTTGGTTTATGGTCACCTATCTAACTATAGGTATACCACCAGTTTTCTGGGAATTTCAGACCCCTAAACTGGAGGTACTGTACCATATTTCAGGCCATATCTTGTGGGGGATATTCCCTTACATAGGGCCTTATACAGGGTAGGTACCTCCAGTCTAGGTCCCTGAAACGGCCATTACATATTTGATAAGTGGTAGATGTGTGGTAAACCCACTACCATAAACGATCCCCATTCAAGGCTTACTCTTGACTTGGGTATACCCTGATTTGAATACTCAGGTTCAGCACGTGACTACGCATACTTGGGGAACACACGTGCTTTAATGTGCATACAAACACAAGAGAGATGCTCTACTTGGGGGTGCATCCCACTTAGTAAATGGGTTATACCCCCAGTATCCCCCAGTTACATATGGACAATCCTCACTTATAATGGGAGCATATTGATATTTATGTATGGAGTACAAACAACTTAGAAAGTGGGATGCCCATCCAAGTATGTATGGTATATTTACCGGTAGTTTTGGGGTTGATAAATGTTCCATACCTGGAGCATATGGGTAAGATAAAAAAAAGTATGCTATCATTTTTTGAGTAGGAAATTATGTGTTCTGCTTATCTTTCTGGGGGTTCTTATGCATATGGCGGGAAAATAATTTGAATAATTATAAAAGGTGCTACTATATTTTGCTCCAGTAGTGTAGCTACTGTGCTCAGCTACGTAGCGAAAAAAAGCTGCAGAGTTTTTCACACCAGGTTCACCAGGTCTCATTTCGTAACCTGATCAAAACATCCAAAGCTGGTTGGTGGTATACCTACCCCTCTGAAAAATGATGGAGCGAAAGTCAGTTGGGATTTGATGACATTCCCAACTGTTTCTGGAAAGTGAATCAAAATTCCATGGTTCCAAGCCACCAACCAGCTATAGTCTATAGATAGTCTATAGTCACTATAGTTGTTGTATTTTCAGGTTTCAGCTGGGTTATCACTATAATCCCCCATAGACTGATAAACCTACAAAGGTATTTGTGTCTACACGTCAGCTGGGATGATGGAGGAGTCTCCACCAGGAAGCCTTGGAGAAATTTTCAGAAAAGTCGAGCAGTTTTCAGCAGGGTTTCTCGGCCATGCACAAAAGGGCCATTGACCAGGCAAATGAGTGCGAGTTCCCTATGCTGTCCTCGAAGCTTTGAGAAATGTGGCCTGATTTTTCGATCACATTGGTGTTTCTTAGAGATGCCAAGTGTGACCCCACAATCCATCTAATCCATCCTTTCATGGTGTGGCCCAGTATTCCATTTGGTTTTGTCTGAAAAATCATAGGGTCCTGCCAAATTCTGATGCTTAACAACATCATGTTCATCCACTTTCCAACTGAAATCGTACAAATCTGCTATCAAAAATGATATGCCCATAGCCCAGTAAATTGCATCAACAGGGTTCGGAACCATTATTTATCTATATATATATATTAATCCCATGGTCTCCCCACAATCCATGCTTGGTTGGGCGGCCCATGCCATCCTGAAGCACAATGACGGTGTCGTGTTTGTTGGCGGTTTCGGCCAAGCGTGTCCACACCTGCGATGGTGGAACAGTTTCAGAGGAACCAGTGCTGTTTATATGACTTTTGCAGTAAAGACATGGGTAAATGAACCATTTGATGATGATAATGGTTTAAATGAATCATTTGATGATGATAATGGTTTCAATGAACCTTATATATAATTAATCCAAATTGAACCATCAAACATTTGATGTTGATATAATTTGATGTATATATGTATATATATACACATAATGATCTAGTGGAGAGATGATATCTAACAACCAACACATATGAAATGGGTTTGTCCGAAGAGAGGGGAGGTCGCCTCCAATTTGTGCGAACATCAAAGGATTATGATTATTCTCCACCCCAAAAATAGCTTCTCCAATATGGTCTGACAGATCCACATACTTTTGCTGGTCAGTGGATATCCAATGTCTGGATTGATATTCATGGCAGTTTTTCATTAGTGCAGTGGTTATAACGGGAGTGTTGGTGGTTTCATCCCCTCTGAAAAATATATAAAAATATGAGTTCGTCACTTGGGATGATGAAATTCCCAACTGAATGGAAAGTCATAAAATTCCATGGTTCCAAACCACCAATCAGATATGTTCCAAGTTGCCAAACTTGCGAAACTTTTGTCAAAATCCGAGGCGCGATCCGTGGGAAACGATCCTTATGGATAGGACAGATGCCACATCCATGGACTAGTTTGCTGGTAAACGTTAACATAACGAAATGGAAAGATCCACCATTTCTTATGGGTAAATCCACTATAAATGGCCATTTTCAATAGCTATGTTTGCTGGAGAGTGTCGATGATTTGGCTCTAACATCGACCACCTCTAGCAGTCATGTCATCTACATGTCATCTACTTGGCTGGTGGTTTCAAATGTGTTTTATGTTCCGTCTCCGTTTCCGTCAAGAATTGGAATGGCATGTTATGGCCTCAAATTCCAACTATAAGTCAGTAGGTCACCCCATTTATGGTATTTAAATAACGGTATATAACTGGTATTTCGGGTTTCAAACCGTATATTTCGTTTTTTTTCACTGGTTTATAACTGGTTTTAAAAACAAAAGTGTGGTTTAAAACACATATATCACTGTAACTCCAATTTCACTATGGTTTATGGTAGATATATCTATACCTTCCTATGGTTTTTGTTACCCAACGTTCACATCACGTTTGGGGGGCACCACCGTCCGGTACTTCGTCGCACCTTGATCCGGGGCCTTCCGTGGATGTCCAGGGTACCGATCTGGGCGCCAAGGGACCCAAAAGGGTGCCGCGGGCCATCGACGTTGGTAAGTGGACAACAAACCACACATGACCATTTGCAACTCTTAATTGGGTATAGTATATATGTATAATATATATATATATATAATTGTATACATTATATATATATATCTAAAAGTCCTAAGGCCGTACTTTGAGTCCTGGACTTCCAGGGTATACACATTTCATTGTATGTATATAATTATACATACGTGTTGTAGATCATGATATGGTTTGTGTGAGAATAAAGCATGGAATTGGTGCTTGAAGACGATCAAACATGGTGATTCAACTAGGAAAATATAGGAAGAATAGGGTTTACTAAGGTCTTATGTCACCGACCATGGGGGAGTGGTTGCTTGCATCCACATCATGGTTGTTGACTATTGGTATCCACAGTCAAACAAATGTTCAAATGATCAAAACGCAAACAAATTGTCATATGCATCCCACATTAAGCAGGAATCTCGCTGAGGTTCGCAAGCAAAGGTATGCAAAACAAATTGGAAAACATAGAATAAATCATGACAGAAGAATTTTCAGAATTTTGGAGATTTAGATCTAATATATTGTAATTAATGATGCACTTACTATATAGTATTATATAGTAATATCATTTTGTAGCAACGAAAATCTCACCAGAGAGTTCTCACACTCGAAGTTGCCAGGGTAAAGTACATCCATGTCTTGGTGAGTTACCCGGCCTGGTAAACGTTTACGTAACTGATGGGAAAGATTACCGCCATGCTATTTTCATGGGTAAATCACCATTTTTCATGGGTAAATCACAATTTTTCATGGGTAAATCACATTTTTTCATGGGTAAATCACAATTTTTCATGGGTAAATCACCATTTTTCATGGGTAAATCACCATTTTTCATTGGTAAATCACCATTTTTCATAGGTAAATCACCATTTTTCATAGGAAAATCACCATTTTTCATGGGAAAAATCACAATTTTTCATGGGAAAATTACAATTTTTCATGGGTAAATCACCATTTTTAATGGGTAAGAACGGAACACCACCATTTGTCTATGGGTAAATCCACTATTTCGACTGGGCCATTTTCAATAGCAAACTGTAAACGTTTACCAGAGGTTACCAGGGTAGGTTCTGACAGATACCCTCTGGTAATGACTAACAGTTTACTATTGAAAATTGCCATTTCGTTCCTTGATTTACCCATGAATAGCATGGTGATTTTCCAGAGTTATGTAAACGTTTACTTGTGTTTTTTTGTCGCAACGATTCCCTGCGTGATCCCCAACCACCTCTGAATGTGTCCAGGGTCTAAACCAGTAAAACATACTATTCCCATGTTTTCTCCGTTATGCATGCTCATTGTTTGTGTCAGCCTCCATGCCCACTATTTACCCCAAGAAAAAAACATACATAATTTCATCTAATCCCGATGTTTTTCCTTATATGATGTTAGGATTCCGACTAATTATACACCATCAACCAAGGGAATCCTCGCAACATCAGTTAGATATATGATATTAATGGTATTAATGATATTAATGATATTAATGATATATATTGATATGGTTGTTCCTTATTGATTCCAACACTAACCAACCTCCCAACCAACGTTAACCAACGTCCGGGCCCCCAGGGTCCCCGGACGTTGCCCTCCTCCACCGCGTTGTCCCCGAGTTCCCGGATGGTGAACTGCGTGTTGGACACCGCCAGGACTTTGCCGCCGATCACCGGACTCGGTGAAGGTGCTGAGATGTGCTGAGTTAACAGAGCTGGGATTTTTTTAAAGCAACAAACTGAGGGGGGCTTAGGGTTTCACTGGTTTCACTGTTTCAACTCAGTTTTTTTAGGGCTAATGCATTTGGAACATCATTGGATTTTTAAGCAAAACAATAGATCATCTAACCAGGAAATCTGTGGATTGAACAAAAAAAAGTGGAAACTAAACAAGAACAGTGCTGAGTTCCCCTGGCGAATGATGCTTGGAACCAAGATTTTTCGGATGGGCCCCTACGTATTGATAGACAAATTAATATGATTAATTTGGAGAATCTAATATCATTCCTTCAAGCCATTGCGGCTACCATGTCGGGCCCCCTCAATTACAAGTTGTTTTATAAACCCCGTGAATACATCTTTGTTATAAGATGTCAGAAGTATCATAGACCGTACCCTCTGGTAAACTAACATAACTATGGGAAATCACCATGTTTCATGGGTAAATGAACTATAAATTATGGCAATTTTCATTAGCTTTTTGTATGTTTACCAGAGGGTACAGTAGTGAAACCATTTTCCCTTAAGCCAGTCCATTGAATTGGAGTTCAAACTGCCCCAACTCCTTGGGCTTTGGCCATCCTTCTGGGGGCCCCGGCAGTCGAATGGTCGAGTACTTCTGGCCGTGCAAGGTGATCAAAGCCTGGGAAGCGCCCAGTACCACTGTGCCTTTTATAGGTCCAGCAGTCAAAATATCATGGTACTAATAGTCATGATAACAAGAGCAATAAGAATAGTAATAGTAATAACATATTGTTCATAATAAAATAATAGTAATAAGAATAGTAGTAACAATAGTAATAGTAATGATATATAATACAATAATGGCAGAACTGTTAATAATAATACTAAACAGTATAACTAATATAAGGAGTAATAATAATCAAGTACACTTTGACTGGGTAAACATCAAAGTAACGGTCAATGATTGGTAATGATCGGTTAGTTACTATAGCAGTAGTACCAATATATTTACTATTACCAAATACATCCAAATACCTGCTATACTCATTTTTTGTTATAAACATAATTATTTCAATTGTTGCCATGTAGTATACTAGTAGTATCAGCCGTTTTTCACCAACACTTTCAAATAGTAGATGACTGGTAGTAGAAAATATCGTAGCAATAATTATATAATCGTAGAAATCACCGACAAAATCAGGAACCTCCAAAAAGAGACTGGAACCTGTTTCCAGGATGTGAATTAGATGAGGCTGGTACCAATCATATCTCTAGGCTTCTCCGTTTTTTCATGTTTTTGTCCATTTTCTTGGGGGGGTGCTATATGGCGTAAATGGATGTAAATGGATAAACTTGAAGAAATCCACGATTCTTAAGGAACAGAACTCTTCAAGCCGGGCTTTGAGTGATTCACCGGTTACGATCCGGGGGGTCATACTCTGGTGGCACCACACAAAGTGAGGCCCTCGTTTAATTAGGGTTTATGGGAGTTAATGGGTTTATGTCACCTTGTATGAAGATCCATCACTCTGAATTAACTACAGTAGGTCCAAATTCAAGAACTGCCGACCTACTCTTTCACCTTTGAAACATAGCAAAGGTAGTGCTTCACATCATTGATCATGGAAGCTAGCCAGCATATGCATCTATAGCCAAAAAAACTGAAGTATCTACTAAACTAGACTCTACGAGTTAGCTTACCCAATACCAGTACTACCAGATATATCAATCAATTTGCTGCAGAATAATAGGTAATTATTTAGCATTTTTTAACTACCCGGCCGACCCAGGAATGAGTTCCCAACGCGATGGAGGAAAGGTTTCTGCTCCGTGCCAATCTCCATAGTTCCACCCTACGTGAGGCATCCGATTGTCCAAACTGACTGATGTGCTTACTTGGATGGTCTTGAAACAACTTGATGTTTATGACTGGATCATCAAAATGAACGGATATGGATCAAAAGTTCATAAATCCAGAAAAACGGCCGTCTTTGCTGTGCGTTTTGTTTCGAACGATGATCAACCAAACGTCTGCGGCCTAATTTTCACATTACCAAAATTGCAGTGGTTTCTTCAGAGGACCAACAGCACCTTGACCCAGATGTAGGTCGCTTGCAGATGGATGTCTTTGTTGTCAAAGACCAGTACACCTGGCGGTTTTCGTTCAGCGCGTGGCAAAAAAAAGGTGATATCAGTTCGTCCAAAAATGGGGAAACCCAAATGAAGACCGTGATCAAACCCTTGCGATAGGGTAGCAATCTTAAAATTGTTGGCTAGGGAGAAGCCATGTGTCCAACCATCGGAATCGTACCTTCCTCATCTTTCCTTCTCTATTACACCCTATGGATCCATGGCTGTTTGAGAAGGTAAGCCCCCCCTAGTCATCATACCCCAGTCGTACTTCCTGAGAAGGTACTTGGCTGGATCCATAGGGATCCATAGGGACAGGAATCGTACCTTCCTTCCAAACGAAACCATGATTTTATATCCCATAGGATCCATGTATGCTATATATGGTAACATGGATCCCATCAATATACCCCAGTCATGTTAGGATATATACCAGCACCATGGATCCTATGGATCTATTGGAATGCACCGAGGATCTATTCATGTAGGATCCTTAAGCGGATATTCAACATTCATTGGGGGGAAACGCTTAGACTTCGACTGTTCGTCTTGGAATCGGCAGCCTCTGCTCCTCTTGGGATGGTTTCATGCTAAACATGGGTCAAAACTTGGAGCCTAACAAACCAGAAAACTTTTGGAGTGAAGAATCTCTATGTTTGCAAGCGATTTTCATGTGAAAAGCAGGGCCCAACATCTCCAAAGACGTCCAAAAACGATGATTCACCAGACTGAGCTGAGCCCCAAGGGCTAGGACCTACAATAAGAACTGTTCTTTGATGAGCTCCAGGCACCACGTACCCGTGGAGTCGTTGCGATCCCACTCAACATGCCCGGTCCTCTTGGAACCAAGGCAAAAAACGAATTGAATCTGCATGACGCAACTTCGAAGGCCCAATCGTGGTGTCCTGTAGGATTCCAATGGCCCAACAGACGTGGTATGTGTCAACTGAACATGGACGATTTCCTCAATTCCAAGAGCTGGGGCTGCACGGATGGGATCTGATGTCAAATCCTCGGGCGTATATTCATGACTCTGAGGATCTTATTCCAGCCGAAGATCCGTCAGTTTGTCTGTTGAAGCAACGCTTCCCATCTGTGTTTTGCATCCGCTCCCTGTTCCACTGCAAGAGCGATAGTTTCACGCTTGTCTCCTCCTCCTCGGCCTTCCGCCGGGCTACAGAGGTCGCGGCTTTGCCTTGGCTTCCAACAAGCCAGTGGGAGAACTCTCCAAAGGCACCTTACATCCTAAATTTGAGATTTGCAAAATGTTCGCTAATATTTTCTGATGGGTCAAGGTGATTGGTGCAATTTCGATGCTACTTTGTTTTGGATGGAAATTAATGCCCATTCTAACTTCAGTTTTTTGCATATCAAATCTTCAGTGGTACAGCCCTTTTTCAACCCAGCGTGGAGCCCTTTCCAATGGCTTTGATTTTCGGGGTGTCCAGGGTGTGTCGGTGATATGTGGGGCCATTTGTCTGACAGGTTTCCGACGGTGTACAACCTTTAATATTCCCGAATGCGTAGCAAGGGTTCCCGTTTCACTCTGGGGGTCTGGGGGTTGAGGGTGTGTTCGCTCGACGTTGCGTTCACGATCGCAACCGTTCGCAACCGTTCGCAACCGTTCGCAACC
>Ga0126342_10008420_pt1:2500-18481 | contig 18481 bp, 18 predicted proteins | sample Cyp1metagenome_FD_92528 | JGI IMG/M metagenome (GOLD analysis project Ga0126342, IMG submission 92528) | Coral microbial communities from Lord Howe Island, Old Settlement Bay, Australia - Cyphastrea 1 metagenome | ecosystem: Host-associated > Invertebrates > Cnidaria > Coral ...
GCCGGTGATGCCAGGTGTGATTCATGGCCCACCAAATGGGGTTGCCCTGCATGTTGAGGACACCGCACCAAGCAATAAAATACCTGTGCTTCCAATGCATGGAAATTATGCATACTGGCACCAGCATTAAAAAACAATACTACAGGTTCATGGAGTGTACGGGAAAGGGCATAATTACAGTGATTCTTTCTAGAAATGAGGGTGTTGATTGAACAACATATTTGCATAGTACAAGAGGTATCCAATTCATGTTGTGTTGAGGTTGTGCCAGTGCTGCGCTGCATAAACACATTCCCTCACCACTTCCCAGAAGCGCAAACAAGTTTCGGTGACACACTTGACTAAAGTGCATGCCTACTACAGCAAGACGTGTGCCGAAACCTGCTGTCATGGTTTTGCAGCTCGGAGCTAAAGTGCCATGCAGACAAGGCTCTCAAAGTACTTGTGGCACTGAAAGCTGCGATGGGTCAAATGCCGATGGTAAGACAAAGAAATTCCCAGTGTTTGCAGCACTACAAACAGAGACAAACATAGTCCAAGAGCGGGCAACGAAAAAGTCGAAGGTCCACCTGAGAAAGAAAAGCAACTTCTAATCAAACAGAGTTCCATTTCACTCAGTCGAAGACGTTTCTGTACTTGGCACTCCGTCATCTGCCAGTTTGCAAGCAACACTGCTTTAACCACAAGTCAAGACACATGTGAAGGCAACAACGTGCAGAAACAGAAAGTATCCTGCCCGCAAAAAGTCGATTGGATAGCGCTCCTTTGGCTGCTCGTAATCATAAGCTTGAATACCTCCTGTCAGCGGTTCAACTGAAAGTGAAAAAGCTTGGGCCATGGTCCACAGTGGCGTATGGAGGTTCCTGGTGTATAAATACGTCGCTGACCGTCTAACCAGGTTCATGGAATTTGTTTCACTCATGATAGGTGATTGCCAACAGGTTTGAGATTCCGGCAGCTGCCCTGGCTTCTCCTGAGAATGGATAGACATATGATGCTTTGTATCTCCAGGAATTGAAGGTTGGAGTCTCCTGGACCTGCCAAACAAAAATTATCAAGTCTCAAAGGCCAATCACTGCATGACAAAACTTCTGGAAGAAGAATGAGATGTTGCAGATGTTGCCTCCTTGGTCTCCTCCTTGGTCTCCTCCTTGGTCTCCTTTGTCTTCCGGGTTTCCACCCTGGCAGCTGAAAGTGCACCAGCCACCAGCGCCACAGGGGCTCTCCCTTGTGAGGTCCCAGTGAGCCGTGGCGATCTGCCGCTTCCGTCACGGACGCGGAGGATGCGAGGGGCGCCAGGGGCGCGGGGCACAGATTCACGGAGTGGTGAAGCCACCGGAGCCATGGAAGCCATGGAAGCCATGGCGGAAGCCATGTTTGCCGCGTAGCAAAATGTTGAGTTCTGCATGGTTTAAAGATGACGATTTCTTCAAAATGTGTTTAAACATGTTTAAACAACTTAAACAAATTGAGAAACGTTTTGATGCTGTGGTGGGTGTTACTCAGTGGTTGGTTCCACTCCGTCACTATGCGAATGGTTCTAGTACGTCACTTAGTATGTCACTTCCGAGCTTTAAGCTCATTGGGAATTTCCAAGCACCTTTGAACCTATTCACAACATATCCGAATCATGACATGAAGAAAGTGTGTGGAAACTAATGAGGGTGCCATTTGAGCCAGAGTCAAGTTTGCAACACAACAAGACAACACACTGAACACACTTGTGTTTCTCCAGCATTTATGAATCGCAGTTGTAGGAACCCTCCAAGACACAGGGGCCTGGGCCAGGGAGTCTGCCAGTTGTGTAATCTCTGCCTCTGTCTTGGCCTCAGCCGTGGAAAAACGTCAGTGACGAAACGATAGCCCTGCACTTCACATGTGTCTATCATTTTGCATCATTTTCCATAATATGTTCCATCATTGTTCCAAAATTTCTTCCATCATTGTTCTATCATTTTCGAGACCACCAACTGATCAAGAAAGAACCAGACCACCGCATCAGTATCGTTGCTGAGAGCCCCAGCACGCAACATCCCAGGCACCGTGTCCAGGAAAGCATCGATCCGCCCCAGGACCTGTCACCAGGAGATTTTCACATGAAGTTCTTGCCTGGAAGTGGCGGATCAAACACCAAGAATTGCCATATCATGTTGATATTGTGTATGTATATATATATATATATGATTTTTTATGTGTATATATATATTATATAATTATATGTATATAATTATAGAGAGAGAGAGGGAACTATCCTGAAATTATGATGGTTCAAGGTGAATCATTGGGCCCCATGGCTAGCTGCTAGCTGGTTTAATGGGGGTTGCGGACTGATCCCAGTATGAGAAACCATATCAACAAGGATCAACAAAGATAGAAACTTTGGTGCAAACCCAGCACCAATAGATAGCGGCTGATGCCTCCAGCGCGCTCTTGGCGGCACCCTGCACCACAAAGACGATGCCTGGACGCAGAGAACGACAGTTTCAATCTCATGGGTCCCACAAGATGTAGGACATGAATGGACATGAGACAAAATAAGTTGAAGACAAATCACAAATCAAACTCTTTCCTTCCAGATAAGAAACAAATCACACTGTGAATCAACGACCTTCAGAAACTGAAGACCGAGGAACCGAAAACTCCTTCGTTTCGGTCTGCACGGCATGAGACGATGTAGCCCAACTGCTCCCTCGTTCGAAGCTGCTCATAGAACCTAACTCAGCAAAAGTCCCAAAAAACACTTCCTTGTTGCTGATCAGCTTTCCACTTTGAATCTTATCCGTTTCATTCCCTTTCATTCCATTTCATTCCATTTCGTTCCATTTCAGCATTTAACATGACTCCTGTGGACAATAGATTGACGAACAATAAAAGCAGTAATTAATAGTTCACCACATCATCTGCTTAACATTGACCAAGTGGCTGATCGCTCATGACCGATGCCAAGACCTACGATGCGGCAAATACCCCAATATCCATGTGCCAAGATTCAGAGTATCTGGTTGATCCACTTTTATCCACTTTTGATATGTTTTGGTACTATATTGCCACATATTGCTACATATTGCTACATATTGCCACATATTGATTTTAAGTGGAAGATGGATGATGATGGAATGTTTATGGATTGCCACATATTGGCAATTGTTAAATGGATATTGCTTGAATCTCTGTGGTCAACTGTCGAAATGACGCCTGCAGCTCGGCCAAGCGTTGGAGCTTTGCTGCATCACCTCCACGGGTGGTGCCTTAGCTTCGAGATGAAACTCATGGAATCGACAAAAATGAAGCTGTAGTACTGTAGTATTACTGAATTATTACTGTAGTATACTATAATCTCTATTTACCTATCTACCCATCTAACAACCTAATTACCTGCCTAACTACCTACCTGCCTACCGAAATTTGATATGAAGAAAGTCATCTTTCACTCCTATTTTGAAGACTTGTGAAATTCCCCCACCTCCTTGGAACAGCACTTCCACCGCAGAGTTCTCCTGCAGCAATGCCAGTTCTCCGTGCCATGGACACGCACACAGTACTCTCCGTCCTCGAGTTTGTCCATAACATCATGGACCAGAGCAACTCCTGGCATGAGGAAGCCATGGAATATTATTCGATGGTCCACTGTGCTATGATGCGAAAGGAGGGGCATGAGGATCTGTGTATGTGTGTAAGTATGTAAGTATGTAAGTATGTATGTATGTATGTATGTAAGTATGTATGTATGTAAGTAAGTAAGTAAGTCAGTAAGTAAGTAAGTCAGTCAGTCAGTCAGTCCGTAAGTAAGTAAGTAAGTAAGTAAGCCAGCAAGCAAGTAAGTATGTATCTATGTATCTATGTATAAGTATATCTATGTATCTATGTATCTATGTATCTATGTATCTATGTATCTATGTATGTCTGTATGTCTGTCTGTATGTCTGTCTGTCTGTATGTATGTATGTAGGTAGGTATGTATGTATGTATGTATACAGACACATATATATAATAATATATATACACACACATCTTGGTTAACCTGAACTGACCTCATGTGTGGCGCCAAGGGCACTTCCAACATGGGCATCCCCCAACAAAATTTCACCCGGATCAAAGGCACACCCACCTGGTCCAACAGGCGTCACTGGCAGTTGCGCCACTCGCGGCTGTGGCGCCTCCTCTGATTTTTTGCCATGAAGGGTGACGGGTGACCATCCAATGACATGCCAGGATATCCCAGGCCCATCACCTCCCATTTCCAGCCCCATGTCGGATCAGCTCCTCTCCGGTGGTACCCGGGGACTTCAACCGTTCTCGAAGCTTGGCCACCAGCATATCCTTGGAAGCTCATGTTCAGATCGGCTCTTTGACTGCTGCGAAGCCATTGGTTAGCCCTCAGGTGTCAGAAAACCTAAACCTAAACGGCAAGAAATTATGAGAAAACCATAGAAAACCCGCAAGACCTAAAGGTATCCCCAAAGTGTTTGAAAGGTTTTCTTACCCAGAAATTGAAGAAACTCATGGTTTTACTGATGGTTTTACTGCTGTCCCAAGGCACTCCCTCCGCAGGTCGCAGATTGCCCCAGCAGAGCGAGGTCTTCAGCTCTCCCCGGGCCGAGTCCCAGAGCTTGGAAGCGAACTGCACCACGTCGGACAGCCTCAGCGGGATGCCACGTCAGGTCGGAGATAGGAAAATCATGGTGGGGGTCAATGTTTTTCATATATTATGGTTTGAGAATATATGTCAATATATGTGTGATGATTTATGATGATGGTTTATGACAGCTTATGATGATCTGTGTAATGGTTCGGATTGCCTTTTCTATGACTGTTTGCGCCGTTCGAGGTTCAAAAAGCATTTGTCAATTTGCTTTTACGATTGGTAAGTGGCGAGTTCTGTTCCTGATTCTTGGGGCCCACCAAGTAATGTTCCTGCTCTTGCAATGGACAAAATTGTTGAGACATAGTTGATAGTGGAGGTCCCCAGTGTTAGAGAACACATTAACATGTAATATTACATGTGTATATATATATACATATATATATATATACATATATATATATATACATATATATATACATATATATATATATATACATTATAAAATAGATAATATATATATATACATGAATAATGTCAATACTAGTATATAAATGTTGATTCGGCAGAAATTCCAGATGTTGCCCTCGTTTTTCCAATCTGGAAAGGTTGTCCAAAATAATCGCGCTCAGCTCCAGCAACCGGATCTCCTTTGCTGATCTTTGCAGCTCCTGCAACGTGGCAGGAAGGTTGTCCAAAACGGGGCGATTTACCCTGAACTTATGGCCAGTTGAGTGCAAAAGGGAAAGGTCAAAGGCTCCTCAAGTGAGAATTCCGGCATCACCAGAGCCAAACCTGGCTTGTTCTCCAGTGTCTCACACAAACATTGTTGGTGACTGTCAAACAAGTGCCAATATTCCAACCAAACTGGATGGAAAATGCACGAAAACGGGCCATTAAGTGGAGACTGTGGAGACTGACTCAAACATATTGGAGTCCATCAAGCGAAGGCAACTCAACAATGACCCACAATCTAGCCTGCCCAATAAGCCGCTTGGCTGATGGGAGGCTGTGACGCAAACGACTCCTCTTGCGGCAGAGAAATCAACTGTCCAAAAAATGTGGTCGGCAATCAGCAACAATTGCCGCAAACAATCTGGAATGACACCAATACAATCTACCTAGAGTAATACATGCCAATACCGAAATAGAAGTTGAAGCCCTTTGCATCACCATGGCTCCATCGTTCAGCTACTGAAGCAACTCCCCAGTGCTCTCCAGCTCTCGACGAAGTTTGTCCTTTTGCACTTCGAAGCCTCACATTGGATAGTTGCGAGTTGTCCACCCGCTAAAAAAATACGGAATTCATCAATTGAAGAGAAGCAGAGTCCTCATTTTCTATAGATATCCGGGTGTGGGACATTCTATGTATTTTGCATCAGTCTCCAACCCACATGTAAATCCAAAAATGACGAGCCAAAGTGATGTAAGTCCCAATGCGAGATTTCAGACCAAGGCCATCAGCCTCTAGATTTCGCAAAAGCTGTGCGTGGGTATGACTCGGTACTCAATATTGCAATGTGTTCGTCACATCCCCCAGTGTCATCTTGATAGGTTCGATTCTACCACTCTTGCAATCAATTTATCCCCCTGTCATCATTGAAGTAACGTTTAAAAAAAAACATTTCTGAAGCATCCAGTGGTTTATCATAATTTTCCCAATTAAAATGACCATTGCTGTCCCCAGCATCCCGTCATGTCCCGTCGCCTCCGGGTGCCCTGTTTGGCTCAAAGCTCAGCACCGCGTCCATGGCTTGCGACGCAAAGTCCGCCAGGCGGTCGTCGAAGCCACCAAAGAAGAGCTGTCAGAGGTCACCATTGGAATGGATTGGTGGGACAATCTACAGGAAAACATAGGAAGACTATGCTTTTCCCTATGAAATATATTGAAATATAGGGTTTTCCTGTCAATTTTCCCTTAAACCAATCCATTAATTCGATTGGAATACGTTGGCTTGGGATATCTTGGAAATCGGTGAGAATCCGCATCGGGGAGTTCTAACCATCAACAATTGGGATTGATCAATCTACCGGTTACCAACGAGCTGAGCCATGAAATTCCCAATAAACCCGGTAGTGTAACCCCCTATGATGACCGATCAACAGTGGATTTCTCTCATGGCTCAGAAACCAAATGGATATTTCCCAAGGGGGTACCCTGAACCCATGAGTTTCAATGCTAAAACAGGAAGAAAATGTTGATTCTTTCGGGTGCCTATAGGAAACACCCAGATGCGGTTTAACCAAAACAATTGGCTTCTCCCAGTAGAACAGATTGTAAGCGCCAAAAAGTAGGGATTTAAGCACCAGAAGGAACATGTTGAGGATTTGTACCGATAGAAATGGAGATGGTGCGACCGAAAATGGAAAGTAAACAATTATTAGCTGTAAACCAGCTAATAATGGGAATTACAGTCACCACCCAGCAACAGAAATGTTAAGGAGCTGATGAAGCGCTTGCGGGGAACAAACATTATTTCTAGGGATTCAACAATCATCAACCAGGAGGGTTCTACCATTGCTTCGCTGGGAAAACTTCAAGTGGAAATTCCGGCATCTGACAGTGAAACTCCACACCTGCACTCCGCGCGTAGAGACCGAGAAGTTAAAGGCGAGGCCTGGCTTGGGCAGGAGTTGAGCCTGAAAGGGGGTCTTGATCCCCAAGAGCCTCTTGCGATAACTGCCATGCTTTGGTCAATCACAGTGGGCTTGTGCCTGCCACCTGTGCGTCATAAAGGAGTTTCTCCTGGAAAGCGGATGGATGGTCGGCCATGGCGGCCGGCGATAAAGCGAACACTTCTTCTGGTCTACAGATGTCTACAGTTCATTTCAGTCTCAGTTTGTTGTTCAGTGACCAGCAAGCTTGGTTCATATCCAAATGGCTCCAAAATATGTGGGAAACTCAATGCTATAAAGCTACCAACCTTGTGGATGGTTTCATTATACCATCCATAAAAAATGGTGACCTGGGGGGTGGTGTTTGCCATGTCAGCATCAACTCCACCTGCAAGGCGTCCAGGCACATCGCCTCATAGATCCGGGCAGCCACGGCATTCTTCCCATCACCTGACTTTTCGCTGAGAATCCCATGGTTGATCCAAGTTGATCACCTTTTTTCCCAAAAATGCCATGAAGATCATAAATTGGAGTAATTTTTGCTACTTTGAAGAAGACAAATGGACAGGTAAAATTCCAACTGTCATCCTTTTAGCTTGCATCCTGGCGACAGCAGAGGATTGCTGTGGGTAGTTCCACGAAAACGAAAGCCTTCGGCACGCCATACCTGGGCTATGGCGCCATAGCATGGGCAGTCAAAAACCCTCGAATCAGAAGCTGCGTCCTCCATTCCTCCATTGCGACCAAAGTGCTCAGTGTCTTGCCTCGGTACGTGTGAAGCTGCAGAAGCTGCAGCTTTGCGAAGTGTATGTGTACAACGACACACCACTGAGTGGCTACTGGTTCCGAAAATGGAACTTTTTCAGACGCCAAGTTCAAAGGTCATCCACCTGACTCACCTAACTCACCTGACTCACTTGACTCCGCCTGGATTTCCCCATGGATTCCCAGTTCCGCCACCGAGGTGCCGAAAGTACGCCTTCCAGTCATCCTCCTGACGCAGCCTGGGTCCCTCGAAGGCCTTCGATAAGCCATCGGGCTGTTGCCGAGGCGCCTGGAGCGAGGCCATGGCATCGGAAACTGTGCATTTCGGGATAAACATTTGTATATGTATCTACATAGTTGTAATATTAATGTAAACATACAGACATTACATAATATGTTCATAACATTACATTACATAACATTACATTACAGAACATTACATTACAGAACATTACATTTACATACATACATACATACATACATACATTACAATACAATACAATACAATACAATACAATACATTACCATACATACATACATACATACATACATACATACATATATATACAAATATATATATATTATGTACATTGTTCTATACTATATATATACATTATAATGATGTACATGTATAATGTATGTATATATATATATATATACGTATATATACTTCAAACAGTTGGCACCTTCAGCTCCAGTTGTCTGGGCAGGAATGGATTCGGAGGAGGCACACCTGCGGGCTTTGTGCAATGCTGCGCAGGTTTGAATTATCCAAAAAGGAAACAAGATGAATTGTTGCCCATGCCAATATACCAATAGGTAGCTAGCAGCTAGGTGGGTAGGTAGGTAGGTAGGTAGGTAGACGGTAGGTGCATGTGTATATGAACATACCACTTTTATACTCACAATATGAAGGTTACGCAACTGCCAAAAGACTAGACCGCATGTCGGCAACACCGTCTTGCCTAGGCCAGGAGCGACCTTGGCACTCTGCCACTGCTGCTTGAGAGATTGTAGGTCTCTGAAGCCATAGCGCGTGCCATACCTGCAACTCTTGAGGAGTCACAAAACCAAGTGTGCAAGCCATGCAACTTTCCAAGTCTTCAATCTGACCGCACATGCCAAATTCTCAACTCTGGTTAATATACCGTAGTTCTCACTGATAATGCTGAACAAAAAAGAACTTCATCCATGGCCATTCGATCAATTTTCTCTCCTGTGAGGCAAGAGACCACTTCTCCGTCTCTGGTCCCTTGCAACTGCGCGAAACCACCTGCAGCTGCTGCAACATGGCCCCAACTGCCCTAAGAATCAGCCATACTGAGTGCCCGGCCGTGACCAACGCATTGCTTGGCTGCAAATTTGCCAAGAGGGCTTCCACCGTCCCTGCAGGGTCACAGGTCACACTTTCCGAGTTTCAAGGAGAGTTGTCCCAAATTGTCCCAACATCCTGTCCCATTCCAAGGTCAAACCAAATTACAAAACATCTATAGAGAAAACCCTCGTCTGGACGGTCCACCTTTCAGACCAGGCCCATCTCGTAGCCGCGTGTTCCCAGCGACGTAATCACGAGGAAAGGCCCAATCCTGACACTATCCATTGGTGCACTCACAAGTGAGATGACCACAAACCAATTTCCCACAGAGTTTGACAAAAGCTGCAGGCGCATGATGTTGGATGAACTGAGTGTGATATCAGCTCTTGCCGCCATCCTTTTATACCTTGTAATCTTCAAAGCCAGTAACTCTCAAAGCTTAGATCTTCCCCAAAGAAATTTCCACCTGACCCATACCCGCCATACCCGACATACCCGACCTGCATAGCACCAGAGAGTTCCACCGCTGCATCTTGTGGTCCTGGCTCCTCACGGGTGACCCAGCCGCACTCCGAGAGTCGCAGGTTCTCCACCAGTGACTCCTGAAGGACAGCCACTGCGGCACTGCGATGACTCAGGGCTCTCTGGCAGCATCTGGCAGCATCTCCTTGGGGAATTCTGGCAGCTGCCTGAGGAAGTTCAAGTACCCGAAGAGAATCTTCAAGATCTCATCCTTCCAAGGACACCAGGGCATACAGCAACTGCGATGGTTTCACTACGTGCCAGTTTTGCAACATGAAATGACCTCAAAGATCCAAAGGATGCACAGGAACAAGAACTTAGGTCCAAGGGTCCTTGGGTTCTGGTGACTGATGCAACTCTCAGATCTATCAGGTGATCCTCTGTGAGTTCTGTCCTGTTTTTTGAAGCCTTCCGCTGTCAGCTCCATGCCCACCAGCCTGGCCAATGGGCCAATGGGCCAATGGGCCAAGCTCCGCGACTGTGGCGCTGGCATTCAAAAGAGCCAGCTTCGCATCATCGCAAAGGTGCTGGTGTTGTCCGCACTGCCGGTCTCCAGTGCAGTGATCCATCCTTACGGACCGAAGTTTGGAGTCGAAGTTTTGAAGACATTATTTGTTGCTTCAAATATACATAATATTGTGTATATTATTGTGTATACAGTATATATATATGTGTATCAAAATGGCCGAGAAGAAATCAATCACGCCTCGTTCCCGCAGTAAGGCAGTGAGGCTCTGAGCTCCTTCATGGCCCAGGACAGCACCTACCTTGTCACAGCAAAGACTGATTTTTTATATTGTTCCCCTTGTGGCTATTTGGTGAGTCTGTGGCATTGCGTATTCTCCATTCAAAACAGACATGGCCAGTCTTTTTTACAGTCCAATCCCATTCCCATCTGCGGCGCATGAGAGCTGGGATTGTACCATCGCCAACTCGCCAATGTCATGCCTTGGCGCATGGCCGGATCATCCCAGCCCAGCAAGGCGCTTTCACCAAACTCCTTGATTCACAACATTTCCCACATTTACGATCATTTACGTACTAAGTGTGACTTCACAACACCAATCCAGACAATCCAGATTCATTGAGTCATTGAGTCATTGAGTCACCACAAGTTTCAACAGCACCCGGGGCCCGGCACCATCTGCCGGTGGAGCCGCTGGAGGCTCCTGCTCAGCCACCACGTGGCTGCTCTGCCGGAAGCTGATGGGGAAGCCCACCTGTCGTGGCTCGGTGACACATTCGTCATGGGTGACCCATGGTCCCCACGCATGGTACCCACGCCTGTAAGGACAGCGCGTCTGAAATGGGAACCACTTCCACACCTGCGATGGTCACCGATCCGGAGAAAAGATGGTCTGAAATGGCACAGAGAACAGATTCCATGACACTTTGCTCGACTTTGCTCCGGGCCCAATGAGAGCCTGCTTTGAACACGCAAGTATCAAGCTGCAGAGATCGAATCCTATCCTATCATACAACCATCAGGTTAGGTGATGCTGCATGAACCAGTCAGCGTCGATGTCCAGCCTTTGTCAAACGCAGCTGGTAGGAACAGTGGATCTTTCCAATACTTGGACTCCGGCTCCACTGCACCTGGAGAAGCAAACATCACCAGCGATTCAAGTCGGCCTTGGACCGGAATCAAATCAAAATATGTGTATTTTTCTATGCATGGATGTATATATATATGTATATATATATATGTGTACATACACATACATATAACATATACACAGTTGCAATTGTATACATATATACATATTCTATATCATATATATATATACACATATAGCTCTATATTTACAAACTACGATGATTTCGTTCCGGCCAAGTGCAGCTTTGTTGTATACATATCATACATATTATACATATTATAGATATTATACATGTGTATATATATATATATAATTACACATATTATACATATATATATATATATACAATTACACATATAGCTCTATATTTACAAACTACGAGTATGATTTCGTATATCCGGCCAAGTGCAGCTTTGTTGTTTCACTGCCGCCTGAGTCTCCGGGGATCTCGCCAAAGAAGCGCTCAGCATAGCCTCGAAATCAGTGAATCCAATAAATTTACATAAATTTCATAGTCAAATAATGTCAAATTCTCAGGAGTCATTATCAATTATCAACCATACAAAACATTACAAAACCATACCCACTTGGGCAGTTGAAGCCTATTGGATTTGCCATGTTACCACAATGTTACCTGACAACCTTCCACATCCGCCAAGCATCTGTGCAGCTCAGACAATGGCTCTTTGCCAATGATGCAAAGCGTCATCAACGGGGCGCGGTAAAATCCTTAGAACGACTGGCGCGGTAACATCGAATTGAAACAAAGACAGTCTCAACCGGTGTTTTTCTAATGGGGATACAGCAACAATAATGGTGATATTAGTGGGATATATAGGGATATATAACCAGTCGATTTGCAGTTTTGTGACAAAATCCTGCATCACTTGGATATTCAGCATCCCGTTGGTCAAGAAGCGCTGGTAGTAAGCCAAGAGTTCAGCTCTCAAGTTGATGCCTGCCACGAAAAGAGATCAGAGACGTGTCAGGAACTGAAGGTGAACCGGTGAACCTTAGAATATGTTGACTTCTGCCTTTGGCTGCAGTGTCCTCTAACAAGGTCTTGATATTTCCCGTCCTGCAACAAGACGCAAAAAAAATGCACACATGACCAAGTCAGATCGAACTCTCAGCTTGTCGCGGTCCCGAACCGGTGATATGGATGGGCTGGATTTGCACGGCTGTTGAGAACCTGCACTTCGGTGCTCGAGGATATGCGACGCGGGAAAGGACCACTTGCAGGGCTGTTTTGGCAACGCACCTGACCCAGGCGGAAGACATCATTTGGCCTGGGTGGTTGTCCACGCGAACCCCCAGGATCTTCTCTTGGCTCCCCGAAACTTTCTCAAACGTAAGACTGTATTCAAAAGAAAGAGATCACAGCAAGAACAAGGTGAGGTTTACAATTTTGCAGACTAGTCAGACTAGTAACTACCTGTTCCATTCTTCTGTGCAACCAAACATTTGTCGAGAGACACATTTTTCAGATGCTCACTGTTGATGGCGTTCACCTGACATCGTGAGAGCAGGTATAAACCAAATTGTCCTAAATCATAATGCGGCCTGCACCAAATCGAATCGAACCGTCAAGAAGATAAAATAAAAGATGTGTAGCACATACTTGTCTTGCGCCTAAACAACCTGGCGAGACAACTGACAAGTCAGCAAATGCGCACTCAAGCATGTTCATCTCTGCTGAATGTCACCAAGACGAACTAATTTGCCATATATCTGAACCATTGTTCTTTGTATCTTCACTACTGTCGTTTTGAACTCACTGTAACTGTTGTTCACCTCTATCAGTCTTCAGTTTGCTTCCTTCTTTCAGACCCAGAAAAGCATCATCGTTGCCATCTTTGTTTTTATTTCATAAAATTTAATCCGATCAAAATCTTGTTGTTATTTTTCCTCTTCTTTTGTTTCTTCTTCATCTCAATTTGTCCATCGTTTCCAGTATTTCCGTTATCTTCCCATCCCATCCCCCCATGCCATGTGCTGTTTTAGACTATGTCGCTACGTCGCTACGTCGCTACGTCGCTACGTCGCCTCCCGCTCCGTGGCGCTCTCCGTGAAGAGCGGCGCGCGGAAGAAGGCGCCGAAGCGCTCCAGGGCGCCACGCAGCGCGGAGGTGCCACAGCTGAAGAAGAAACAGGTGTCCTGACGTCTCCGTTTTCGGTAAAGGTATGTCTTTGACATATTACTTTAGTGTAGAATAGTGTAGATATCAATACATTAAAACCTAATTCATCTAATTCGGTATATAATATCATATATATATGTGTGTGTGTGTCTGTATGTCAGTATGTCTGTATGTCTCTATGTCTCTATGTCTCTATGTCTGTCTGTCTGTCTGTCTGTCTGTATGAATAGATGTATGAATAAATACATGAATGAATGAATAAATGAAGTGATAGAACCAGCAAGAGCGACCTTCCAGATGAATTTGGATGACCTGATGTGGAATCACCAAATGCGTGGGGCGTCCTGTACATTCAAAATGATTCAAACTTAGGCCAACTCTGGAAAAAGAAACATATAGAACCATATAGAACCAGCAATCATGGGAAACAATGAGCAACTACTGGAATATCGACTGTGCAATGGCACATATCAACATCATTTGCAGCCTATGGAAGACCTGCAAAGAATCCAATCACTTTGTAAGTTCCAGGAAAAGTCCAGAATAAAGTCGGGACTGCCAAGAATTCAGCCACTCAAGATTTGGCTTAAGGTGAGGTTCGGTCTGCAAGTGCTCAAATCGTCTTGACAATGGTTCTGCAAATGCTCTTCTGGAAACAGATCACAGACAGTAGACAGGTTACATCATGTTACATCCATCATCTTCACTGCTGTTCTACGGTCCTACACTCTTTCGAACCAGTTTTGCGCAGGGGGACAATAGCAGTTATTACGATCCATTTCGCTTGCATCATTTCCTCCCGCTTCTTCCGGTCCTCAGCCTCTGTGAAGGCATTGGAAAAGCCGCTGTTGGCGGTCAGATAGGTATCGAAACCTTGGGCTGAAGACTCATTTCGAGGAAACAAGGAGGTTTTACACAGTAGAGACTATGAAGCCGAGCATGAATGTCGTGTCCTTCCTATCCAAGCAGAAAGACCATTTATAGTCACTGTTCTGGAATCCAGGCTTTCAGGCTGTACCTGAAATCGCTTTAATGATTACTCTTCTTTTGGACTGACTTGTCATTTCCTGAATGTTCATACAAAACAACTTGCAGCTACTAAACCTACTAAACCAGCACACTTTCCTTCGGAAGCCAACACTTCCTGCATCTGAGCATAGCCAAGCAGCTGTTCTCTTCCGGAAATGGCTCCGTGCCCAGGAACAGCATATGTTCGCAGAAATGCGCCAGTCCTGGAAGATCCTCCGGATCGCTGAAATATCCTGAGCGATGGCGGCGTGGCAACTGAGGATATCATCACTGTATCACTGGTAGCCTCAAAGCTCGTTGCCAGTTACCAAAAATTTGGTGCATGCCCAAACAGAGACCCGTTTCCAAAAGTGCTGATCAAGCATGATAAAGCAAACTTTTGTCAAATCCTTTCTCCTCCCCTTTAAACAGCGTTGAACCATTCTTAGCCATGATCACCTTCAGAATGTGGGATCTCAGGTTTCTGCCTACATGCACATCCAGAGCTGCCGCTGCCCGGTCTGCAGCGGTATCGGAGCAGCAAAGCACACGCAAGCCATTCCGCAGTGTGGAAGCCTTGTAGTTTCCTCAAGTTTTCAAAGAACATTAACGTCAAGAAGGAAAAATGCAAGGAACTTGGATTTTCTTGACCCCCGAGATGTTTTTTTCTTGTCAGAGTTAGGGCAAAGCAAAAGCATCTAAGACGTCTAAGAGCAACATTCAGGTCAAGGGGATTTGCTTGTCCCCTACTGCACTCTGCAAAACTGCGAACCAAAATATTTCTTGCAAACTAAAGGGATGACCGTCTTGTCCACCCCATCCAAATGATAAAGCAACCTGTTGACTTTTGCCAAGTAGCGATTGTCCAACGGACTCTTCTCCTTGGGAATGGGTGAAAATTGACTTCCACAAGCAGAAAAGGTCCGATCCGTGCTAGCAGCAAGATCTGAAGCTTCCAAATCACTCCCTTCACGGCGGTTTCGCCACTTTGGGAGAGTGGCCTAGTGCCCTTTGCCAAAATTTCAAAATCACCCATTGATTTGTTCCAATATCCCATATATCCCTGGATAATGGATAATAATGGATAATGATGGATAATAATTCTCCCACAAAAATTTGTTCCAATCCAGCCACGGCTCCACCACATCGACCTGCACGGCCTTCCCCGGTGTCCCCTTGGCGCGGCGCGCAGCAGCAGCCGAGGTGGCGGCTGCCAGGGCAAGGCTTAGGCGTCGCCTCAGCTCCCTACGTTTCCATGGCTTTTGTTTGGAAATGTTGGGAGATAATAATCTAGCAATAGGGATATATGATATATGATATATATATATTATTCATTCAGCCGCTGCTAGTCACAAGAACTGCACACACACATATATATATATGTATATATATGTATATATATATATGTATATATATGTATATATATATGTATATA
>Ga0126342_10008421_pt1 | contig 18480 bp, 18 predicted proteins | sample Cyp1metagenome_FD_92528 | JGI IMG/M metagenome (GOLD analysis project Ga0126342, IMG submission 92528) | Coral microbial communities from Lord Howe Island, Old Settlement Bay, Australia - Cyphastrea 1 metagenome | ecosystem: Host-associated > Invertebrates > Cnidaria > Coral ...
ACTACCTAGTACTACCTAGTACTACCTAGTACTACCTAGTACTACCTAGTACTACCTAGTACTACCTAGTACTACCTAGTACTACCTAGTACTACCTAGTACTACCTAGTACTACCTAGTACTGCCTAGTACTGCCTAGTACTAGTTTAACTAGTACTACCTAGTACTGCCTAGTACTACCTAGTACTACCTAGTACTACCTAGTACTACCTAGTACTAGTACTAGTACTTGTAGTACTTGGAGGACTTGATTCAGACGAAGCAAAACGCGCAGCAAGAGAACAAAGGAACAAGTACAAGCCAAGAACAGAAACAAGAACAACACCTTCCAATCAGACACGCCGGCAGGCCGGCGGATTTCTTGCTGATGCAGACTGATCTTACGCTGGAAGTGCGATGCTTCATAGAGGAGCTTGAACAGGACAGAAACTTGAGCTGCGTGACAAGGCTCAGCAAAAAGTGCGGAGATGAGCCATGGTGTTGGCAGCGACGCCATTCAAACCTACAGCACGCCTTGCTCGGCTTGCGTGTATTTGGAAAATCTTGAGGCTGCCGCATTTGACTTGTAGCCGCTGTCATCCGGCTGTGCATGTGTGTGAGCGCGTGTCAATTGACAAAGCATTCTAAGAAGTAGACAAATCAGGGAAAATGGCCACCGAAACCAAGGACTGGCTAAAGTCGTGTGCTACATGCTAGCTGGTTTTGCCACTAGATGAACCCCAACGGCTGATATGGTCCGTTGGGCTTCGCGCTGAAGATGGCTAAACCGCATGGTTTTTCAAAATATTGTGAGGCATAGATGCGGAAAGGTTCTAGGCATTAGATGGACCCGCTAAAGTCGTTTACTAGTAGATTGTTGAAGCTCAACGGGCTTTGGGGCACGCCATGCTTGAACTTTTGATGGATCTTATCCTTCGGTCTTGTTGGATTTGGGTGAAGTTTGTGGTGGATAGAGGGCTTAAGGAGGCGTGTTGGCGAAAGGAGCTGGTGAGGGGGTGGAGCAATGTCATGTATGAAACGCCGGCTCTTGCTTGGGCCCGGCACATTCAACCCTCGCTGGTTTTCCCTCCCTCTCAGGTTGTGTAAGTGGCCCCCTTTTTTTGGGTTGCCATCCGTTCACAATACTATTTGCTCGTTTCTTTTTTGGTTTTTGCAAGGACAGGAACGATTGAACAACCACGCTTCTTCCCTCCCCTTGGGTGGCAACCATTGTGCTATGCCAGAGTGTATACCTTTCATACAGCCCGCTTGTGATTCTTTGTGCTGGCACTTTTGCGTTTTGATGTTCGTAGACTCTTTGCGCGGATACATTGTCAGAACGTAACTTTGAAGAGCCTGATGCCTTGAACAAAATGGGTTTGATTTAGTGGGCTGTTTCAAATTGCTGAAAGGATGTTGCTGGCTAGTCTAAAACAACTGACGTTCATTGGACACATTGATGGCAAACCGGGTGAGATTGCAATTTTGGGGCATTTTTTTTTGACCGCGTGGGTTGGTATCAAAACATTGCAAACGGACATGCCAAACAGACTGTATACTCAGCGGCGTCAATTTTGGGAGCGGAGGCCAACCCAGACCATCTCTTGTTCTCACCAATCAGTTCCGGGAGACGTACCCTCTTTCCTGGACCAGACTGTTCCTGACTGCCCTAGAAGCAGTTGAGGGTCGCTTTGCAATTCATTGTGTTTTTGATGGAGCGTTGGATAAAAGTGCGGCTCTGCATTCAGTGGGACGCCTTCTTTGTCCACAAAATTTTCCAAAGTTTGGTCTTAGGCGAAACCCCGAAGCGAACCCTCGGACCCAAACGCCCCTCGAACATTGCATCCTTCTGAATCAATCAGCTGCGCTGCTTCAACTTCAAATGAAATTAGCACCGCTTCTGCATTTAATTTGATGCGCTGTTGTGCAGAGTGCGGGGAAATGTGGAGTGGTTTTGATGTGTTTTGGCATTGGGCTATCGATGTATTTTTGCTAGCGTCGTTTTTCAAGAATCAAATCTGCGGGTCTAAAGAAACGCACTGAACCAACCAAGAATTATTCAAACAAAAACAACGAAGAACATTCTCAGATCTGGAAGTGGCAACAGCAGTGCCATGTTAGCTTCGATGCGATTGCACTTGCGGTCACATTGAACAACCAACCTGATTCTACACTGTCTCTGGTTCTTGGACGCACAGAAATGCCGTCATAACATTTTTGTATTGTATCAGATGTTGCATCTTGTGCACATTTTGCATCTTGTGCACATTTTTTCTCAAAATGCAATGTCAAGCCATGTTTGAGTTGAATTGAAAGATACGAAGCCAACTTTGCAGAATGGGACGACGTAGGGTTGCTGTCCTTTTTACACGGAGCTGAGAACGTCCTTGCAGTGCAACAACTGCCAACTGCCTGCTGAATTTTGCAGGTTCATGAATTGTCAGAGCGCCTTCAAGGAGTGGACGGAGAGGCGAGACTGGCAAAATTGGCAAAACTGTCAGAATGCATTGGCACTTGATCGAAGAAAGAATCAAACACATGACTGAGGCTGCTGAGGCTGTTGAACTCGATGAGTCTGAAGAGGCTGAGCACAGATTAGACAGATTGGTGGCAGATTTCTGTCGCTGGCTTTGAGCCATTGGCGTGGCCACTTCGGCCACGGCAGGGCAGTGACATCCACAGCATCTGGAAGAACGACGTCAGAAACTTTCAGGAGAGAGACCAAATTTGTTCCTGCACCACAATCACGTTTAGATTTAGATAGAGTTGAAAACAGAAACATGTATATATTTGAACTTGAACATCGAGTTCAATGAAACATGATAGTTGATTCTAATAGTTGATTGGCAAATAGTTGAGGAATGAAATGTGAAGAGTTTTTTTAAGATACAGGGCGACGTGGCATTCATATGATATTTCAGGTAATAACGAGGTAATGAGTGATGGAAATTTGATGCCATTGAAATGCTGGTGCCAAGAATGCTTTGCAGCATTGGCTGTCAAACTTATAGCAATTTGTGAAAGGGGCCAGTAAACATTGCATGAGCTCGATGCAGCAAAGGAGTTGATCCACGAGCTTAGCATTTTGCAGAAGCAATTGAGCGAGGTCCATGTTATTGCTTTGGTTTGAGCGATTTCTACCGCAATGTTCTCTTCAATGTGGAAGTGCTCCTTCACGCATGTTTGCATTATAGCTTCGGCGTTTCCTACTCTTGAGAGGCCCATGAGCGCGCTTTGAGTGAAGTGCGCGGACATGGAAGAACAGAAGCATTTCCAAGACTGCCGCAGAAAATGCAGGCAGCGCTCCAGATAGGGGAACGGGAACATGTGGAAAACAAACACTAACATGTGAAAAGTAAAATGAACTGCCGTCAGCTTGCCAAGCAGAGCTAAGCAGCAAGTTGGATTACTTGCATTCAAGTGCAATTTCCGTCAGTCATGTTGGGCATGTTCTGTCAGAGGCCACTTTCATGCAAGCAATGCAGGACACGCCGTCTCCACCGAATGATGCAGAGCTCATGGATTTGCCAGAAATCAGGCAGCCCGTGTCAAAGAGATACTGCGACGCACAGTTTGTGTATAAGTTATAAGTTTGTATTCCTATGCTTTTGATGCGGTGGACTTCTTTGCCATACGGTTGACAGGAAGCTTCCTCTGAAGCATAAACCTGAAAAGCCCCAAATAGCCACAGTCTATACTCTATCAAATAATAGAAAAATATGAAAATATGAGAAAAATAACATTCAAAAATGTAAAATCACACCCTGCAAAAAACAAAACGTAACTTTTTCAGTTTACATCTTTTTTGGGGAAAGAAAGGGAAACCAAGAAATGTAACTTTGTGATTTTGCATTTTTCATGGGGAACAAAAATGTAACTTTTTTGGATTTACTTTTTTTTGAAAAACAGAGAGAAACACACGTGTAACTTTCGAATTTCCAAAAGGCAAAAAACATGTAAACAAATGTGACTGGCAAATCGCAATTTTTGAAACTGCAAAAAATGCCAAGAAATGCGACGGGCAAATCACAGTTTTTGAACATGGAAAACATGAACACATGTATATAAAAAACTAAACATGTAAATCCGAACCAAAACTAAAAATGTAAAAACATGCTGAAAAGATGTAAAACATGTTGTCAAAAATGTCTGGCAAATCGCAATTTTTGAAAATGTAAAAAAATGTAAAACTGCGACTGGCAAATTGCAATTTTTGACAATGTACAGTAAGAAAAATGAAAAAAAATGCGCCCGGGAAATCACAATTTTTGAAAGTGCAAAAGAAAGTGTAAAATGCAATTTTCATTTTTTCACGTATTTTCTGTTTTTTTAGATGTACATTTTTTTGGTTGACTTTTATTCATAAAAGTTAATTTTCAAGATTTGCATTTTTTACATTTTTTAAGTTCACATGAAAAGTTGCATTTTCAGATTTGCACTTTTTATATTTGTTTTCAATTGACATCAAAAAATACATGTCAGGTTATATTTTTCATTTTTTTTGAATGGGTTTACAGGCTCTAGGAGATTTAGGGCATGTCAGGCATAAACATCGCCGAGTTTTCTCCGTGCAAAGCCGGCCAAGCCCTGTCTCTCGACGTTCTGAGCTTCTCGGAGGCATTGCGGCAAACAAATGCTATATATATATATATCCATATACGCACTATAGATACAAATAAGTATAAATATCAAAATAAATAACTAAATAAATAGATAAAAATATATAAATAAACCAAAAAAAAAAATATATATATATATAATATAATATGAATATACTCCCGTCCCCGGTAGTTAAGATGGCACCCATTTATGCCGCTCCTCAGTGTGTCGGCTTAAGCTTGCATGACCTGCCCCAGTACTCCTTGCGCGGCTTGCAGATCCCTGTGCCGGATCCGATTCCTGCTCGAGCGAGGGAATTTCCCTTTGACCCGAGAACAGGAGGTCGTGGGCGCTTTGCGCAACGCAGCGGGCGTCCTTGCCGATCTGGTCGAGCAGCACGGGCTCAAGGAGCCACCCAAGACTGAGGTCTTGCCTGAGGCAGCTGAGGCACCAAAGGAGAAGAAAGACAACGAGGGCGAGGCGGCCCTTAAATCAGCGAAGGAGGAGCCAGGAGGCAGCACAGACAAAGGAAAGCCGGCAGAGGAAAAAGAGGAGGAGGAGGAGAACGCATCCTGACAAAGGACCACTCGAGAGTGCACCCAGAGATGCATATCGTTGGGGTGAAGCGCTTGATGCTTGATTTGAGGGGTGAAGGCATTGATATGGCCATATCGTGCTCATATCCTCTCATTTTCAATGTAAATCTTCATTTTGTGGGCTAGATTCGCTCCCTTGAGCTATAGTCGTACCTGGCGCTAGGCACCATCAGTCTGAAACTCGTCGAGGGGCCAAACGTCTTGAAAGGATTGCGCCCAGCTCTAGCACAGCTTGTGCGTGTTAATGGCTGGAACTTTGGGTGGTCAAGCGGCATTCAGCGACTTAGCCATGGATTTTTCATTGGGGGTTTATTGGTTGTTTGTCACGCAGGGAACCGGCCACAGTATATCACCATTCTATTGTCTTCGTTCTCCATCATCCTGACTGCCGTGAAGCCGCAAAAGGAACCTTACGAGGTCACTTTTGCAAAGTCCAAGCTGAGTTTAGTGAATAAACTGCCCCAACGCTTTTTAGATCTTTTTTGAATCTCAACCGGGAAAGAGCCAGGAAATCGACGGGAACACCCCGGGAATCGACGGGAAAACCCGGGAAATTCAGGAGCAATTTGGGCCCTCGGATATTGCTTGGCTTCGTTCCTGCCAAGCCTACGTTTTTTAAAAAGAGCACTTCATAGTCGGATTCTCTCTCTCTCTCTCTCTCTCCCTCCTCGGCGCCGTGACTGACTGAAGTGTCCCCAGCTGGTGATTTCCCAGTTGCAGACTATAGAGCTTTGTTCTTTCCGTTGGCAAACAATTTGTACTTTTTTCCCGTGCACAACGGGACCAAAGAAAAGCCATCAGTTGGATCATCAAATCATGATGAGAATTTTGATAGGGTGGGCACATGCAATCATGAAGTGTTGGGGCAGTTTGCTCACAGACACAAATGTTGCCATCATGCCGCTTTTTTTTTGTGAACTTCCTTTTTTCGTTGCTCGGTAGACATTTTTTTGATAGAGGGAGACAAGAGGCTGTGGAATCACATTGCCGAAAAGGGGTGATGACATTGATATGGGGCTATCGTCGATGCATCTCTGGGTAGAGACAGTGCGAAAGAAGGATACAGGTAAGGACAAGACAAGAAAGAAGGACAAGTCGGGAGCAGGAAAAACTCCTGAGAAGAAAGAAGGAGCAACAGAGGCTGGAGAAGGACGTGGCGCAGAACGAGGAGAAGCTGGAGAAGGAAGAGGAGAGCGAAGAAGTGAGGAGGAAGGCATCCGGCTGCAGGCTGTGGTTGACCGCTACGTCTCCTCAAATCCGAGCTCCTTTGGACTGGAGAGCATCCCAGTCCGTGAGAGACCGCCAGAACCGCGGCGACCACCCCCACCTCGTGAACAGCCAAGGGAACGATCTAGATCCAAGAGAAAGAAGTCAAAAGGGAAACAACACAGGGAGAGAGGAAGGCAGTCCTGGCGCGACCGTCGTGAGGGAGAGCCATGGCGCCGAAGGTGAAGGCCGGGTCCAAGGCCAAGGCCAAGGCCAAGGCCAAGGCCAAGGCCAAGGCCGTGGCGGGGGGCCGTCCCCACCGCAGACTGGCAGCAGCAATTGGGGCCCGGAGGAGGTTGGGTTTGCGGCGTCCTGCGGGAGCACAACTTCCTGGCCTCGCGCGTGCGGACTCCAGGTGGGAGAGGGGCGAGGTCGTACCCCTCCACGGCCTGAACTACTCCAAGCTGATCGAGGCCGATGGCATCGTAGTGGAGGAGGATAGTACCACCAAGACTGCAAGGTTGCGGGGCGGTGCCTGGGAGTGAACGCCGACGAGGGTCGAATGTACCTCCGCTTGAAGCTCAGCGGAACAACATGCGAGAGTCTGCTGAAGCATTGCGCCAGGCACAGTCAGGGGCCGCGCTTGCGGGGCAGCTTGCAGCCGAGAAGAAGTTGCAGACGACTTCATTCACGTGGCCAAGATCCGGAAGATGAGAGGAGAGAAAGAGGAAGAAGGGTGGGTTCAAAACTTAGAGAAGTTTTGCCCATGAGCCCCGAGATAGACGAGCTAGAGCAGCTCAGGAGGAACGCAGCAAGAGGAGCCACAGAGAAAAAAGCCAAGGAGAAGGACAAGAAAGAACGAAAGACCAGTCGCGACAGCAGATCAAAGGAGAAGAAGGCACGATCAGGAAAAGAGGACAAGGAGAAAAAGAAGAAGAAGCGAAAGGCCAGTTCCAGCCCTCGGTCAGGGCGACCGGGTCAGATTCGATGGGACCCAGGCGAAAAGGGCCAGTCTGAAGGAGAGCCAAGCCTTGTTCAAGGGGACAGGGCTCGACAGCAAAGATCGAGTCAAAGTGAGGATCCTGGCGGAGCGCTACCCGGGTGCTCCGACTTCGCATGCTCTCTCCCAGATGAGGACCACCCTCATTCAGGAGATTGGCACCTTGGCCCCTGTGGGGGTGGCGTATTGTCGCCAACACCTCCTTCGGAAGGCCACAGGCCCAGTGCAGCGGGAATGCTCTGAGGCGGCTGCCTCGGCCGATGCAATGACGCAACGGGTGAAGTCCATCGAACAGACTTTGCTTGGAAGTCATTGGACCGTGGCCTATAAGGTTCGAGGTCTTGCCACAGGACCAAGCGAGCATCACGGCCCTGCCCGAACCCGCCCCCCCGAGGGAGGTATACTCCGAGGCCCGTCTGCGATGGCTTTCAAGCGGGCTAGAGGGGCGACAATGGGGCCCGAGCAGCAAGGGCGATGGCAAGAACCAGGGCAAAGGAGGCGGCCGAGGGAGCGAACGGGATCCCAAAGGGGGCAAGAAAGGAGGCGGAAAGGGGATGTGCAGAAGAAGAAAGAGAGTGGAAGCTGAGGAGTGAGGAAGAAGAGACGGGCGTAGAATCTCCTGTGAGGACTTGCTCTTGGATTAAACTATGAAGGGAGTGACGACCTGCCCAAAGGAAGCTATGTAGGAGGGTCGGCAGTGGCCTCCTCTTCCAGCAAACGACCAGTCGCTCCGTTGCTGTCGGCAGAAGTGGATGGGAACCACGCCTTGCAGCAATCATTGCATGTGGCACAGACTTCCTCTATGGAGACCGAATTCATTCAGATCGAGATGACACAAGTGGGCCGACCGGCTCCACCATCTCTCCTCGGGGACGTGCGAAGACTGACCCCGCTAGCCTTGTGTCCGAGAAAAAAGTGAACGCGCTTGGTGATTTAGAAGGGAAGACTTTGGGTTGTTTTGACTTGTTACTTCAACTACTTCTAGGTGTCATACCACTTCGCAGCCAGCTCACGGGTAGAAGCGAACCCAAGAGTATATTCTCCTTATACCCACATCTAGAAGTGTGTTGGAGACTACTTTCACAAATTTGGATGCAAAGAGTATTTCGTGGCTGAGATGTATATGCATCTCTCTCAACTCATTTTGGGGCGGAGACATCGATTGCAAAGGTGAACCTAATGCAGTGCAGTTGTCTTGTCTTGGGGGGCTGGCGAAGGACGTCAGCCGGCTGTGTTCCCTGGACACCCCTTTAGAGAACTTCTCATGGAATGATCTGTTCAAAGTCCGTTCGACGGATTACCAAGGTGAGGAGGTGAAGATTGCTAGATGGTTCACGTGGGAAAATGTTGCACCTGCTCTACCTCATGAAATTGGAACGGTTCCCCTGTCGGAAGTTTGTGAGCTGGGATGCAAGTATTATGTTGATAACTTTGAATCTTACCTGAAGCCCGTGGCAGAGCGGACTGTAGTGAAAGCTCCGCGGGTGATGGTCGAGGATGCCTCCTGGGCTAAGGTGTGTACGGGGCTTCGGGCTGCAGGCGTTTGCTGCTTCCTGGAAGAGCCCGAAGTGTACCACCTCGGGGGCGCGCCCTTGCTGAATGTATTGTTTGGAGTCAGCAAAGATGAAACTAGTGATGATGGTCATGAGATTTTCAGGTTGATTATGAACCTCATCCCTTTGAACCACACTTGCAGACCTTTCACTGGAGATGTGGATACGCTTCCTTCTTGGGGTCAATGAGTCCTTTCTTTTTGCAACCTCATGAAAACTTACTCGTCAGCTCGGAGGATGTGAAATGCTTCTTTTATATGATGAGAGTCCCTGAGCATTGGACCAAATTCCTAGCCTTCAACAAGGCTGTCCCTCAGGAAGTCTTCCCACAAGAACTTCGTGGGGAAAAAAGGCTATTTGGCCTCGAGGGTATTACCAATGGCGTTCTTAAATAGCGTTTGTCTTGCGCAGCATGTGCACCGCAATCTGGTATCATGGTCAAACAAGCGTGATGACCGGGCGGTGCGGGAGCGGGCCAACGCTCCTGAGCAAGAGTTGCGGAAGGACCGCGCGTTCAGTACCTCCAATCCGGCATGGAGAGTGTACCTTGACAACTATGACCTTTTGGAAAAGGCTGAGGCGACTGAGATGGTTGAAGTTCAAGGGTCGGTTGCCCCGGGCATACTTTCCCTCCGACACGAGTACGAGAGGTGGGACATCCCTATAGGAACATCAAAAAATCAGTGTCAAGGTCATCCCGTTGTGAACTGCAGGGGGCAACGGTGGATGGTGAAGCTGGTGTGGCCTATCCACGGGAGACAAAGTTGAATAAGTACTTCCTCCTAGCCTTGTCCGTCGCGCAACTGCCCGCTGCCAGCCAGAAGCAGTGGCAGGTTGCCTGTGGGGGATTAGTCTATTTCAGCATGTTCCGCAGGCCACTTTTGGGGAGCCTCAACCAAGTTTGGAGGCATATCCAGGTTATGAAGACTGCGGGAGAAGGGTTCTGCCAACTCCTCCTGACTGTAAACTGGAACTCCTTCGCTTCTTGGGACTCCTTCCCCTGGCTAGGATGGACTTTAGACTTGACATGCACCCACAAGTTAGCTGCAGTGATGCTTCCACCTCCGGGGGAGGCATCTGCGCCAGTGCTCGTACCTTCCCGATTCGAGCCATGGTCCCACAGGGCGACCTGCGAAGGCAATGGGCTGAGCCGGGCCCTGAAGTAGGAGTCCTAGCCATTGGTCTCTTCGATGGCATTTGAGCTCTCAGGGTCGCCCTTGAAGTGCTCAACACACCGGTTGTCGGGTATGTGTCGGTGGAGAAACATGAAGCAGCCCGTAGGGTGGTTGAGTCCCATTTCCCCGGAGTGCTGCACTATGAAGACGTTCAAGGCATCACGTCCGAGATCGTCAAGCAGTGGAGCACTCGTTTCACCCACGTGCACCTAGTCATCAGGCCCGCCATCAGGGCGTGAGTGGCTTAAATTGTGATCGGAAAGGAGCTCTACGATCAGCGCTCCGGCTTCTTCATGGAGGTGCCACGCATCAGGGATGAGGTCAAGCGTCACTTCGCATAAATGTATGTTCTTATGGAGTCGGTAGCTTCTATGGACAAGGCTGATCGCGATATAATGACAGAGGGGATTGGGACCGAGCCGGTGATGTGTGACGCAGGTGGTCTCACCTGGTGCCATCGACCCCGACTATACTGGTGCGATTGGGGGAGAGGGATCAAGTGAGTGGCATCAGGATATCCATCTGGTCAGCCGACGGGGGTGGATCAAGATCGCTCCTGACAAGCCTTTTCCCACTTTCACCACGTTGAGACCACGCGGCTCACCGGGTCGAAAGCCAGCAGGGGTGCAGCAGTGCACCTGATAGGAGCTACAAGGGTGGGAACAAGACCAGTATAGGTTCCCCCCGTACCAGTATCGACAAGAGCATCAGCTCCGAGTGGCTGATTTGTCCTGGCTTCCCCTTGCACTACACAGTTGGCTGTTACTCTAAGCAGCAACAGGGTCGCGATGGTTATAATGACTGTCGACTGGCCCTGCTGGGGAACTCCTGGAGTGTTCCGGTGATTGTCTGCCTGCTCAACCAACTGCTCTCTAGGCTGGGGCTGATGAGCTCGTGGACGCCGCAGGACATTTTGGATGAGCTTCGCCCAGGGAATGCGGTGAGCGCCCAAGGCAGATTATTCAGGCTGCCACTGAATCCGATGCCGAATCAGGCGGTGGATGAATCCAAGGCACTAGCCAGCACCCTAGGAAATCTCATCTCGGTCAAAGGTGAAGATATTCTGCTGACCACACCGGCAACACAGTTGGTTAAATATCACCGGCTTCGCGCCACGGTCCCAGCCCGATGTTGTGGCGTTGGAAGGTGGTTGCTGGTTGGCAATGGACCAAGCCAGGGGATCACATCAACAGCCTCGAACTGCGGGCAATACTGACCAGTATGAGGTGGAGGTTGGAACATGCCTTGCATCACCAAACCAAGTTCATTTGACTGATAGCTTATTATGCTTGCACGCGCTTACCCGGGGTCGCACTAGCTCACGAAAACTTCGCCGTTCTATGGCGTGCATCGGTGCTTTGTCATTGGCTGCCAATGTGCAACCCCTTTGGGGTTACGTGCGCACTAGTCAGAACCCTGCCGACAAGCCCTCGAGGTGGGGCAGGCGGGTCAGGACAAAATTTGGACATGCCAAAGCGTAAGATTTTGGAAGTGGCAGACCAAAGTGACAGAGCTAAGATGTGCCGTGAGCTGGGAACCCTGAAGGATATGGCCGTGCAGCCAGCAACTAAGCGTCGGTATGACAAAGCCGCGGAAGGTTTTTTCACCTTCTTGAAACAGGAAAACCTGGTCCTACCAACCCGCAAGGATCGTCTTGACCCTCTCCTGTGCGAGTACCTGGAACATTTATGGGCCACCGGAGTTGGCAGGGGACAGGCAAATGATACTGTGGCGGCATTGCAGCACCTACAGCCAAGTCTTAGAGGCCATCTGGCGGGAGCATGGAGACTCTTGAAGACATGGGCTATTAATGAAATCCCTAACCGGGCTCCCCCAATCCCTGAACAAGTTGTGCACGCCGTGGCCGGCTGGGCCTTTTTCCATGGCCATTATACTTTTGGTGTCTTGATAGTGCTGGGCTTCTATTGTATGCTGAGATCGGGAGAGTTGATGGGATTGAATTCCTCCCACATGTGTTCCTTAAAGGAGAAACAAGCCTTGATTTCGCTGGGAATGACTAAGGGCGGAAAGCGTCAAGGCGCCGCTGAAAGCGTTGTCCTTGGTGTTGAGTCAGCCTTCCGGTTGATTCACTACTGGCAGCGGTCAGCACCTGCCGGCACCCCTTTTTGCACTAACCCCAGCAAATGGCGTTCTCTTTTTAATGAAAGTCTGGAGGCCATGAATCTCTCCAAATTTCACTTTAGGCCCTACTCCCTCAGAAGAGGGGGAGCCACCCTAGCAATGCTGGCCAGGACTCAAATTGATTTTAAGCATCCAGATGTTCTCTCCTTTTTGCAAATCTTTCACCATACAGTCAAAAGGCCTAACTTCTCCACAGTTGAGCCTCCGGTTAAAACCGGAAGGAGTGGGGGTCGTGGAATAAAGGCCAAGGAGCGGGTGAGAAAGCGTGTTCAAAAGTGCGCATTTGTATGTCCGAGGTTAACTATTATTTCGGTATGCCAAACTGCTAGGAGGTTTGGTTCGGCAGTGTTGGCAACTAGAAAGAGCTTAGTCCTTTCCAACACTGGGTTTGGCCGTGTGGTCAGGGGAAGCTTGCGGAAGGGGCCTGCTAATAGTTAACCCTGTTTGCTATTTTATTATGACAAATATGCTGCGAAGTGGAGCAAAAGAAATGCAGTGACATCTTTATATATTGTATTAATATAATATGTATAATATTTTTTGTTTGTTCTGAACATGCTCGTGATATACCCGCTACATCTCGGTTTCCTGGCTTCTCCTGCTTTCCCAATTACCAAAATTGTTTGACTCTGCAGTGGCTTGTGCCCTGGGGCTTCTGTTGCTGAGAACTCCAGGGTGGTTGCGATACGTATCTGTTTTAGACAATATGTTATGAGCATGGAAAGGATCAAGAAAAGAAGGAAGACAAAAACATAGGCTGATATGAACTGATGTGTATATAATATTTGTTTATTGTGTAATACCTGAAGATGTAACACTGCTACTGTTTTTTTTGGTGTTTGTAAGGTCTCGACTCTCCCAGACGAATCTTGGCTGCATTCAGACGGCCCTTGCTGTCAGAGTCAGAATTGTCGAACTGGCAACAGTAGAAACATAATGAAGCAGGAGATCGAAAGCCCGGTCAGAATTTCTGAATCAGAGGCAAATTCGTCCGGCGGAATGAGTCGGTGGACGAAGATATGTTGAAACCAGGTAGTCAGGACACAAATGGTAGGCTTAGGTTCGAGCAGAACATGACCAAAGTCCGTCATTTTGGGATGTAGGTGATCCTTTCCCCCAAACACTGTGTCCACACTGAGGGGTTCTTGCAGTAGGTGTCAAGGCCGGAGTTAGATCAGGGTGCTCCCTTCCATCTGGTCCCCGGCATTTTTCCTTTAAATTCTCGCGTAAAATTGCTTTTGTTAGATTAGATGTCCTCTGCATTTCGACCGCGCAGGCTCGCACACAGTGGTTGTCGCGCTCCTGGAGCACGGCCTTTTTGCTGTAGGTTCTCGTATTAAACGGCTCTTGTGAGATGTCTGTGTGCATTTCGATTCTCACATATCTGCTGACTCCTGATTTGCACGTCACAGCACATTGCGTCCTAGCTTCAGGGTTACACAGCTAACCTTCGATATTGAGCATTCTTTTTCCCCAAACAGCGTGTCCACACTGAGGGGTTCTTATGGTAGAAGCTAAAGGGCCGGGGTTGGATCAGGGTACGCTCCCTGGCCCTGGGCTTTTTTGCTGCAAATCCTCGCGTAAAAGTCCCTTGTGAGATGCCCATGTTCATTTCGACCGCGCAGGCTCGCGCAAAATGTGCGCCTAAGTTTTGTCTCTTTCGAAAAACCCGCTGCTCTTTTTGAGTGGTGTCCATTTCGTGTGGCAGGCATGGGACATCCGGGGCATTTTGACGTCTAAAACCTTGTTTTGCGTGACAGGTGCATGGGACGCTTTTGCATCCGTGTGGCAGGCGTGGCGCTTTTTGCACCTTTCTACAGCGCCGGCGGGCATGGGTCAAAATGAGAGGTGGTTTTGGAGGTCATTTTTCGCAGCAGGCGCAGTATTTGGTGAATTTGGACGACGTTTTGAAAGGGTCGAAAGCTGCATTTTGTGAAACTGTCGTCGCGTTTGATTTTGGGCATGGTGATGATTTTGCGAGGCAGGTGCAGTACTTCGGAGGCCTAGGGACCGTTTTTCGTGGCAGGCACAGTACTTTGTAGACCTCGACAAAAAAGTGGTTGAGGCTTAGGTATAAACGGCGTTTTTGATTCTTTTAATGTTCATTTTTCGTGGTGTGCGCAATGTCTTGTTTAAATCGAACGTGTGCTCGCGAAACCCTCTCGTCACTTTGGGGGCGTGTCGGATCGCTCTCGTTGTGGCGCGGTGCGCATTTTGATATCGCTGGTGCAACCTTCTCGGCACTTTGTGTGTGTCGGATTGTCTCGTTGTGGCGCGGTGCCTCTTTTAGCTGATTCGCTTGGATCCCGGTAAAGAGAATTTATTAGTATTAGTTGCTTGTTTGGAATGGCTTTCTATGACGCTCTTGCAAGGGTTTCACGGCCCGTAATATTTCAAGATCTTGACCAAGGTCTTGTAGAGATCCTTGTGAGAAGATGTTGTGCAGATCCGGATGAGATACTGTCGGGAGCCCTTGCCAGGAGATCTTCTGAAGATCCTGCTGACATCCTCTAAGAGGTCCTTGCATGATCTTGCGCAGGTTCTTGTGAGAAGACCTTGGGACCTTGTGGAGACCCCGATAAACTCCTGTCTAAGAGATGATCCTGTACAGTTCTTCAACAGAAGATCTTGTGGAGATCCCGGTGAGGTCCTCTCTAAGAGGTCCTTTTATGAAGATCTTGCAGATGCCATGTCTTAGAGGTGCTGGTATGAAAGCTCTTCTGGGAGGCTCTTGGGAGGTTCTTGCAAGATTTTGGTTGAGCAGCAGCAGGTCCTTTTATGACGATCTTGTGAGGTTCTCTTAGGGGTCCTGGCATGAAGATCTTGGCCAAGGTCTTGCGAGAAGATCTTGTGGAGATCCTAGTGAAATGCTGTCAGAGGCCTTTGCATGATCTTGTGCAGTCCTTGTGAGACGCTCTTGATGAGGTCCTGCTGAAATCCTCTAAGTCCTAGGTGTCTTTGCATGATCTGGTCCAGGTCCTTGTGAAAAGATCTTGTGGAGATCTGGTTGAAATACTCTTCAAGAGGTCCTTGCATTAAGTTCTTGAAGATGCTCTGCGTTGGTGCTTGTGTGAAAGTTCTCCTGGGATGCTCATAGGAAGATCTTGTATGAAGATCTTGTGAGATCATCTATATAGACCATAGAAGGTCCTGCTGCTGCAGCTGCGATAATGTCTAACCTAATTTGTTACCGTTCCATAGCTACTGGTGCTTGTATCTGTTACATCGGCTTCGTAGCCCCCAAACTGTTTGGGGCCTCTTGCCGGTGTAATTAGTGCAATTTTGTTTTTATCCTCCGGCCTATGAGGACCAGCCTTTCAGCAGCGGATCGGGTGCAGCTTGTGATGCGTTCCCGTCTCAGTCAGGATTTCCCCGTATTTTATGTTTAGCATTCTTGCCTTATGGGTTTTGTGTGTGGATTCGCAACTCTACCTCTAGAGTTGTCGCGCCTTCGAGAAATCAAGGACCCGACTGGGCGAAAAGAATTACCCAAGACTCAAAAGTTAAGGTGCTGCTCAGTCTTTCGAAGAGCACGTTCGGAAGGAGACTGACAATGAGGCAACCGCAATCCACCTTCTACACTTAGACGCAAACAATTGCTGCACAGGTGGAGGTGAAACCTCTTCAAGCGTGTGTAGGTTTCTTTTGTTACTCTCGTCCTTCGCAGGTCAGCCGCTTTCAAATCCGTGATATCTTCGAATACAGCGATATTGAACTGCTAGAAACTCAACTGCGCACTGGCCTGCGAAGGAAACTGGATGGGATATTGACATGTCACATGTGTAAGTGAAACACCTTGCAGAGCGTATCTTGCCTTGGCTTCAGACACAGGACTGTACGACAGGGTTGCAACAAGGCCGTCCCTCAGGTTCCACGATACAAGGCTTGAGGACTTGGAGTGAACAAGAAGACTCTGTACAGATAAATTTATAATTATATGTACAAGATTTACACGTACATCAATGAGAAGGACCTGCTCTGGCAGGTTCTATAATATTCTTGTTGAGTGGTTGTTCCGCCGCGGAGGGATCCAAAGGAGAGTAATTAGGTAAAGAAGGTCTCGGTATGCCAATGGTGGGCCAATCTGACCACTCCTGTTGCAAGGACTTGAAGAAGAAGGCAATTACAAGGAATACCTCTGAAGACTCTCGGCCAAGTTGGAAAGCGAAGTTGTTTTTGGGATCTTGCGAGGATGTTGGAAAAAGAGCACTCGGACAACCAGTGTAGCGTTGGAAAGGGGTGGGAAGATGGTTGAAGTGTTGAAGATGTTGAAGCGACCCGCAGCATGTCTCATAGTTTGTCCAGTAAAGTGTCTGAAGTGTTTGAAGTGTTTGAAGTGTCAAGTGGACGAGCCTTGAAAGGGAGGGTGTGTGAACGAGTGAACGAGAGGTGCATGCCTTCGGAGAAGGTAAGTTAGAACCGGGACTGTTGCGAAGCAAGTCTTCCTTGGAGGTCCAGGAGCGCAGATGCTTTTTGCCTGTCCTCCAGATGCCCTCCAAATGTTTTCCAATAATCCCAATGTGCCTGCAGGAACACAAGCTTTCAATGACCTGGAACGAGCGCTTTCCTTTGCATCCGTTGAAAGCTTGGTACTGTCTTTGCTGCAAAGGCCTTCAGATCTTGGAAAGCAATTTGAATTATGGCTTCGCTGGTTCAATCCTTTTGACCCGGATCTTCCTGTCAAAAGTAGCTACTTTTTGTATTCTAGACGTATGATTCCCCATGATCTAGTAACCAACTTTTTTTTGGGGGGTTCATTTTCCACTTCAAGGGGTTTGTTCCGTGGCAGCTCTATAAGGTCTTCCAGGCCTCGAATCTTTTGGGATGCTTGGCGGAGCAAAAGACAAACATGAAACAAGATGACAAACGTGAAGCAAACATTGATGTCGCAAATGTCACATGTGTAGGAATCCAATCTTGGCAAGCATTGATGTCACTTGTGTCAGCTGGATGGTCATCGTTGTCCCTGAGGACTTCTGCGCCATGTTTTTCCTGTGCTACGATCTTGCCCTTTGGCTTTGAATTTGAAAGGAATGTGGCACAGATCGCCAACCATGACTTGGCAGACTTGAATGCATGGCTCCATCCAGTACGCAACATTTTTAATGCGGCTTCAGGCTTAGTTACGGTAGGTAGTTTGGTCATGTTGTAGACAAAGTGGAAGAGCCAAGGTGATCATTCCTATGCAAGTTCCGGACCTAGTGTGCTGTCAGCTGTGGCACCTGCAGCTGCATGCAAAACAGTTCCAGCATGTTCCAGCATGCAGCAAAAAGGATGCGAAAGCAGCAGAATGCAGCAGAAAGCAGTAGAACGCAGCGCTATAAGGTTTTTGAGATGCCGCAAAGCGCCTTCCTCGAGGCTCTCTCTGTCTTGTGCTCAGCATGCCTAGTGCATCTAGTGCACAGTGCCTTAGGGTACCTCAGGGTGCCTTAGGGTGCTTCATGCCTCGAAGAGCTCACCTTGTAGCAACCCAAGGGAACACCAAGAGAAAACTCTTGGCTAAATATGTGCAGCAAAGAGTTTGGGCAGAGTTTGAACTCTTTGTCTTTTGCAGCGTGATGCTATTCAAAGTCTTCACATTTTCAAATCAGTGCTTCTTTAACCTGAGATGACGTGCACAATCTACTGGACGCTGGATATTGGAGCATCTATGAACACTGCCGTTTTCATCAACGGTAAGTTGGTCAGCGACAGCCGAAGAATTTGTCGACAGTGCCTCTGCGCAAGCTTAGACTGCAGCCTTCTAAGACACGCGGGGCTGAGCTTGGTAGCTTAGTCAATGGAGACTTCAAGCTGGGCAAGCTGGAAAGTACTTGGCCATTTTCCTGTCGCCCTGATTGGCTTCAACCCAGGTATGCAATAACTTGGATGACCTTGGACGTCATGCTCGCCACGAGCTTAGAGTTGATAGCTATGGATTCCACTGTCCATTCTGATGTGTGGACATGATGGACATTTTCTCAAGGTACTGGGAGACTGGACCACTGTGATTTTGGGTACTGGTGCTGCAGATCCAATGAGCTTGGCGAGAACCTTAAGGAGCATTCCTAATTGAGCTTGGGGAGTAATTTGGTATGGATCTTCGGATCTTCTTGGTCTTGTTCTTCTTGTTAGGGTTCTTGTTGTTAGGGTTTTTGTTGCGGTTGTTGTTGTGGTTGTTGTGGTTGTTGTGGTTGTTGTGGTTGTTGTGGTTGTTGTGGTTGTTGTGGTTGTTGTGGTTGTTGTGGTGG
>Ga0126342_10008422_pt1 | contig 18480 bp, 15 predicted proteins | sample Cyp1metagenome_FD_92528 | JGI IMG/M metagenome (GOLD analysis project Ga0126342, IMG submission 92528) | Coral microbial communities from Lord Howe Island, Old Settlement Bay, Australia - Cyphastrea 1 metagenome | ecosystem: Host-associated > Invertebrates > Cnidaria > Coral ...
ATCGTGGATTAAAGGCTTTTGTAGACATTTGTCTCACTTGTTTTTTCTTTTTTAGAGGATCAGGATCTGAAAATTGCTATTTCCAAAATTCTTTTTTTTGAAAGTCCGTAATGTCGCTAATCTCTTGTCTTGGTTTCGGTCCGCAACCTTTTCCGCTAACTGCGGCGCGCGAACCTTTTTTCATTTCCAAAATTCTGTCGACGACTGCACACAGTGTGCCTGCCTGTATAATGTGTTCATGGGCAAGTGCTCTAGATTGTCTTTGTTTCTGTCTATGTTTCTCTGTTTTTGATGTTCTTGCCCCCTGTGGAATCGAAGGCCACAACAGCATATGAGCGCGAGTGCGAAGCCCTGGAGGGACTGAAACAAGCTTTACAAGCTACTCGCAAGGACACTTGATTTGATTTCATTTGTAGATACAAAGATATGCCAAGCACGAATGGAACGTGGCCAAAGCATCAAACAGCTTCCGTTTGTCCCAACATCAACAATACATCAACTGCCGTCGGAGGAGCTGTCAGCTGAGACAAAACAACGTGATGTTGTCCAGCAGGTTGCGGCTCGGGCAGTATGGGCAGATATGGACGTTAATCTTGATGCTTTCCTGTATGCTGTTTCACGTGCAGCAATGGCAAGTTGCTTTCCCAGACTGACAGAGACTGACGCAGCATAAATGGCTTGGCATAGCTGCCACTGCTTTGCTTTTTGGCAACTTGACACGCTCACACACTCGATCCCATTTATAATCAGTTAATAACGTATATTCATTGCATTCTAATTTCTAATTTATTTCGGTAAAAGAAGCTGTGCTATTGGTGTCGGCTTCATGGCCAGGATCTCCGGGCTTCCAGAACAGCCCAGACCCTTATGATCAACCGTCTTGATGATATTGAGCGCAGGTGGGTCAACTGGTCAACTTTGAGAGTGCCAGATTTGTCCCGTTGACCCCGCCCCGCACTGACATTGAACATTTTTGAACTATGCCTACCTATGCTCAAATTTGCTGAAATGGCTATTGTGGCTGCATATGGCTGCCAGAAAGTATATGCAACAGAGTTGTACGGCTGTCCAGGAACAAGGCCCTCAAGAATTGTGTTGCCAATGCGATCAATCGATGATGCACTGAGATGTGCGCTGCTGAGCCGAAAGCTGCAAGGGTCAAAAGAATTCGCTATCCGCCGCTATCCTATCAGCCATCCTTTCATTCTTCAGCCAGCCAGAGCCGACCCATGTGTCATTAAGGGGTCTAAGCCACACCAGCCGTCACTAGCCTATCAGAGGTAGTAGAGACTTGTGGGAAGGATCAACTAGTCTGAAATATTGTTGGCGTATGTTGACGTTCTCAAGGCAACTTTGGTTGCATTTTTACCCACTCGTATGCACTACTCGTATACACTCTGACTCTGGTTGCCTTCAGCATGACTTTGCCAAAACTTTGCCAACAGCCAGTTGCACCTGGAAGCCTGGAAGCCAGTGCCTCTCCGAAATCATGTGAAAGTGGTCTTTGAATGTCTTTGATACAATTTGATGCAATTTCATGCAATGAATCAATGTAGATTCCCAGATGACCCCTCTCATGTTTCTATGCATTTTTTGTGCTTCACTGTTGGCTCTCAGCTTGACAAACTAGCCGGAACAAGCGCTGCCAATTCAACTGTTGTGAATACAAGCCCAAGGACACAGTGCTCTGCAAGGCATATGACTTCAGACTTGGAGAAGAGATGGCTAAAGTCATTGGAGAAAAGATAAGAATGATAAGAATACGTATATATAATATTCGAAATATTCGAAATATATGATGTATTGATGTAGTGTATGATTAGTATGTGTGTGATGTTTTAGGTAGCCTGGTGATAACTTTGGCTTCGTGGCCTCGGCAGGAAAGATGAGCGGCCTGATGGAGTATAACGGCCTTGCACTCAAAGAGCTTCCATGAACTCCACAAATTAATAAACAAATAGCAAATTTATCAAATTTGAATATTGTTAAATCATGTTAAATCATGTTAAATCTGTTAAGTCATGTTGAAACTATGTTAAAACCATCTTTGACAATTTTGTATGTGTTTTAAATCATTGTCAATTTGTGTTCATATTTTAAGTTTTTTTTGGTCATTGTTTGAATCATTTATCACCCCGGTTTGATCATCGTCAAATCCTTCACTATTTTAAACAAGCATCTTTCAATCATTCTTTAATCATCTTACGGTCATGCGTTTCCAATCAGAAACCAGGAATCATGTTTCAATTCATGCTAAAGTCATGTCAAAATAATTTTGAAATCATTTTTGAACTAGTTTTCAAACGAAAAAGTCAGTGTGTTTTAACAATTGTTGTTATTTCCTCAGTTTCAATCCCTTTTCAACTAAGGTTTACAGACATCATTTTAAATTCATGATCAAATCATGTCATGCTTTAATCATATCAGTATACTTGAATCATTTTACGTAGAATCATTGTTTACTCATGTTCTTAGTATTTGTTGACTCATGTTTTCACTGTTGTATCATTTGTTAATCAGTTTTAACTCACTTTAATATGATCGTTCATTCAGTGTTTCCTCATCTTGAAGTCAGTTCCAGGTCATTTTAGAATCATACACAATCATATACAATCATATTTTCTTCATGTTCAAAACATGTTTGTTTTTATGTTCATATTTTTAGATCCGATTAAAACCATGCTTTAATCATCTTTAATCATTTCAAAACCATGCTTTAATCATGTCTAAATCATGTATTATATTGTTTAATCATTTTTGCTTGTGTCCAAATCATCATTGAATCATGTTTGCAATCATGTTTCTCTTCTTAGAACATGCTTTATAATATAACGATGTTTAACATTTGTTCAACATGTTTCAAAGATTCTATTAAAACATTTAAAACAACATGGTTTGTCACGAAGCGGTGGTTCCTTAGGAAACACTAAGTAGGGGACGTCTACTTACATCTTCTCAGAACAGCACGTTTCAGCACTGGTTTCAGGATCTGCCATCGTTGCAATGGCAGGCGAGAATTGTGTCCGGAGCTAAAGTGCAGATGGTGAGATGAAATTTGGAATGAACTGCCAGTGCAGCGAAGTGCAATGATACATGCGAGTGGCTTGGTGAGAACTTCTGACAGAACTTGCACAGCTGATCAGGTAGGCATTGCATCTGACACCCGTCATGGAGTGCAGCCCTTGGCAAATGAAAAGGTCAAAATAAATTCACATTCCTAGTCTGACCTTGACTTGCAAGAGGCATGTGTTTTTAGTTTATGACATTTTATGACCCTTTGTTGTTCAAACTATCATCTCTATGCATTTTTCAGATCCTGATGCGTGTCTCTACCAAGATTCGGCAGCTGCAGACTGTAAGCTGCAATAGGCGAGGCCAAGAATGTTCCAATGTGCATTATATAATTATATACTGTGTCTACATTTGCCGTCAACCCATGCCAACTGACAGATTCCTTGCTTATACCAACACAATGATACACAATGATACACAATGCACAGTGCTGCCCCACATACGAATGATACGTGACAACATTTAAATGAAGGGCGGGATCAACAGATCCGATACAGAGGTAGAATAAATGATGTAGAAATTGTAAAATGTATATATATATATAATATTTACGAATGTTTAAATGTTTTAAAGGAGATCCAATCAGATCCGCATGTGTTGTATATCTATTTCTGCTTGTCGAAATGTTGGGCGGGCCCGCCAGGACCCCCATGGAGGTAGTCTAACTTTTCTGTTTAATCCATTCAAAAATCCGCGTGTTTAATGTGGGCGCTGTAGCAATTCCGGATGAGATTAGTGAAGCTGTTTGTTTGAGCGACGAGAGGCAGAAGACTTTTCAGGTGTCCGAATCTGAGTTTGGACTGTCTCAAGCCGCAAAAGATCTGATTCGGCCCACAGCATCCCACGGTCCCACAGCTTGTTTGGGTGAGAAGACTATCCATCAACATCTATTCAGCGCTGAGTCAGGACCGATCAATGCTACGTGGGACTGTCCGGTCTAGCTACGGATGCGGATGCCTGAGGAAAGCAAGCGAGGGTGTGCAGATGAATGATAGAGGGATATAGAGGGACAGATGAAGTGGCAAATACATAGTGTGCAAATACATTTTTGAAAACACAATGAGAAGAACCATAGGGACTGCTGCCCGCTACCACTGACCCCTTCGACAGGGTTCAAAGTAGCATGTTAGATGAGGCACACCCACAGAAAGATGCACCAAAGACAATCAAGAGCACTAGCTCACTGGGCATTTGAGACCCACCCAAACTGCCATACTCCTAAAGGACAATGGCTCAAGCGGCCCATTTCCCAGCGGTACTCAGGCCACAAAACCAGCCCTCACAAGCCCAAACATGCATTTCCAATCATTTCCATGCATTTCCAAGAATCCAAAGCCCGCTTTTGAACCTCACATAACCTCACCATTCACTCTTGGACCCCACAAGAGCCTTTTTCTGAGTGTTGAAACGCACCTCACACCACCGCTACACTGGCTACTCCAACAACCAATAGCTGAATGCCTCACCAACTTGCATGTCCCGCCCCTTTTCTCCGATAATGGATGACTGTGGGAACAAACTGAGGCAGTATGCTAGAGTCTAGAGACTCATGACACACCTTTGCGGAAATGATTCCTGATGATGCTTGTGGTAGCTGAGGGTTCCATGAATTCTTGCCGCTGAAACAAGTTTCTAATATGATTGTATCATTTTCTGAAGAGAGTTTTGCAAAGGCTGGTTATCCTAAAGAAGTGTGCCAGAAGGCTGTTGTACAGGATTGTTCCACAAGAGTGTTGTGCAGGAGTCGTGAATAGGAACCCACCAAACAACCGAAACTGCTGCAACCGTGCAATATATCATTCTTCTCGAACGATCTCAAACGATTGTTTGTTGAAATCGGCTTTACTTAGAAACTGTACAGTGTGCAGAATAACCATTTAGTTACAAGTGTCCTGCAAGAAAAACAACCTGACCAATTCTGGGAGTTGCTCTATATAACTTCTCACTTGATCATGTTGACTGCCGAATTGTGGGTGGGGGCAATGGCAAAACGATTGAACATGTTCGCTGCAACCCTGACGTTGCTCCGCGCCGGAATTTATGGAAGGGTTGCGTATTTTTGAAATGCCATGTCGGTGAACTTTCAAAATGTAGATGTATATGTGATCCATGATGATGATGACGATGACGATGATGATGATTATGATGTTCATCATATTTCATCATATTTCATCATCATCATCATCATCATCATCATCATCATCATCATCATCATCATCATCATCATCGTCATCGTCATCATGATCGTCATCGTCATCATCATCATCATCATCATCATCCTCGTCATCATCATCATCCTCGTCATCATCATCATCATCATCATCATCATCGTCGTCATCATCATCATCATCATCATCATCATGACCACCATCACCATCACCATCACCGTCGTCGTCATCATCATCATCATCATCATCCTCATCTTCATCTTCACCATCACCGTCCTCATCTTCATCATCATCATCATCATCATAATCACCATCATCATCATCATCATGATCATGACCACCATCACCATCACCATCACCGTCGTCGTCATCGTCATCATCATCATCGTCATCATCATCATCATCAAGCATCGTCGTCATCGTCATCGTCACCGGCATCGTCATCGTCGTCCTCCTCCTCATCATCATCATGATCCTATTCTTCAGATTCAAGCATATTTGCCACAGGGGCTGGAGTCTTTTTTGATCCCTTATGAAGATACGTTGATGCTATTTCAGATTCAGCATATTTGTCAAAGGGGGTGGTGGATTTTCGATGCCTTATGAAGATGAGTTGATGTGATTACCCCATTCAACGTATTTGTCAGATGGGGTGGTGGATTTTGATCCCTTATGAAGATAAGTTGATGTGATGACACGATTCAACATATTTGTCATAGGGGGTGGCGGATTTATGAACCCTTATGAATATAAGACATATAAGTTGATGGTATTTACCCCATCCACATGAGTTGACACTGTTGGTGGTGATGATGATGATGATGGTGATGATGATGATGATCATGATGATGGTGATGGTGATGATGATGATGATGATGGTGATCATGATGATGGTGATTATGATGATGATGATGGTGATGGTGAGGTCATGATCATGAATCATGATCATGATGATGATGATGGTGATGGTGGTCATGATGATGATGATGACGACGATGGTTGTAAGTGTGGAGCAACGTCCGGGTTGGACGGAACATGTTGCAAAATCAAGAAAACATATGGAATGCAAAAACATTGTAGTGTAGTATATATATTAGTCGAAATCGCACAAAAAATATTGGAAGCAAAACACGAGCTAATAAAGGTTTCAAAACACTTCAAAACCAGAACTGCAATTTCTTGAAGGCAAAAATGCGACCTAATTGCGCAGAAAAAGGATCTATAGTGGAGACTTCAAAATCTTTTAAACTAAAGAGGCGGCTAATTGTGTTTTTGAGATACTTGAAGTGTTGATAGTGTTGATGTGCTTTCTTATATGGCCAGGCAATGTGGCACAAATGAAGCGCCCAAATGCTAGACTCTTCCTTGATGCACTACCCCTGAGTTCCGGGCGGAGAAATAAAACGTATATATATATATTTCTTTAGATACTTTTAGATCATATACATACAGAAACCTGCAGTCGATACACAGAGTATGATAGAGTATGTATGTACGTACTGTACTGTACTGTACTGAAATGTAATGTAATGCAATGCAATGTACTGTATCTATGTATAGTAAATTGAGATCAATATGTGTATCATGTGCTCATGTAGCAGAATGTACCTAACAAGAGTGTTCCAGGTTCAGACGGTGAGCCAATTGCTGAATTTCCGCATGAAGCTCTTCACACTCCGCGAGGTGGTTGAGAGTGTCAGCAAAACCAAGACGGGAACAACTGAAAACAAAAAAACGAAATGGCCTGTTTCAAACGCAGATGGCCCGAAGATCTGAATCATAGTAAACATACAAATATCTTTGATATTCTCCTTGTATCAGACGTTTCAGATTTCGGAGACTTGCCGCGTTCCTGCTGTTTAGTGCCAGGAGCGAAAGATGCAGCCTCGCATGATAGGGAACATGATCGCATCCATGCTGTGCCCCACATTTGTGTTTTGGTGCACAAGTGCACTACTCTGGGATTGGATGGAGCCTTTCCGGGTTTGTCGAGTATGAATTGCCGCGGCAGGCGTTTAAAGGGCTAGTGGAAAAGCGGCACCTAAACCTAATATTTGCACATAGCCAGATTTCAAGTACTTTTAGCTTTTACTGTAAGTCATTTTCTTGAAGACATTGGGTTTGCATTGTGGTGGAGCTGCACATGCTGTATAGACCCAGCTTCATGCTGTGCTCATGCGATTGACATCCCAGGTTCTGCCAAGGTGTCAGCCTAATGTGATGCCACCAGCCTCGAGTGGGTGACATGAACATGGTGAACAGACGCATTTCTTAGCTTGTCCTTGCAGTGCTTTCCCTTTTTGTTTTTCTGTTTCTTGGTCCCCTTTGCTTTCGATGCTTTGCTCTTTTCTGTTCTTCTGTTTGGGTTCCTGCTTTTCTTGTTCGTTTGTTCGTTCGTTCGTTCGTTTGTTTGTTTGTTTGTTCGTTTGTTCGTTCGTTTGTTTGTTTGCTTGATTGCTTCTTGCCTCGGTCGCTCGCTCGCTTGCTCGCTTGCTTGCCTGCTCTGCTTGGTTGTTTGTTTGTTTAGTTGATCACGTGAGTCCTTTATGTTCTTTTGCTTTGCCGTTCTCCTCTTGGTCTGCCCTTGTTTACTTCTTTGTCTTTCTTTGATCGTTTGGTTTATGGAGCCATTTGTGCGCTTTCCAAGCGTGCCCTATTGGTTGAAGGCCGCTTTCCTGCCTCTTTTCGCATAGCTTTGTGAGCTTATTGCATTTCCACATTGTGCCTTCGGTAAACTTGAGCCTGTATTTATCTGGCTTTCGCAATTCCCTCGTTTAATGAAAGAGAGCAGTGGCTGCTCCTTTTTTACTCTGTACTTGTACGATAGTGGTCTCTTTTGGGCCTCATTCGTTGTCCTCTTTGCGGCCTTCGCCGCTATACTGTGCAATACAAACATGGAAAGCACCTTAAAAAAACCATGGGCTAATTGAAGACGGAAAAAATAGAAAGGTAGTGCGATTAGTAATCGTGAAAAACACCAGGAGCACAGTTGCACTCCAAGACAGGATTAGAAGAAGGACAAGGGATGCATACGAAGACAAGAAGAAGAAGAAGAAGAAGACATCCACTAGCGCATCTTACGTAGCGGAGGATGAAACGAAGCAAAACAAGATACAACCGGTTCCTGTTTGAATCTGTTTGAAAGATTTCCAGATATTGGCAGCAAACATGGAGAAACAGGATCCGGATGGATCCGGAAGATATGCTAAACAGGTACGAGAAGCGCTTTGGACCATATTTCACCGAGCCAGTCGTCGCTGGCCTGGACGGCGAACACAAGCCGCAGCATCCTTGGAACCTGACGCCATGAGCGAGAGCGTTTCGAGCCCACATGTTGTCCAAAGTTGTCCAAAGTTCAGCCATGTTTACAAATCATGTTTTCCCAGAGCTTACCAACTGACAGAGTGACAGAGTGATTTTTGTATATTTTTGTTTTCTTTTGTTCAGCGCTTTTCCAAGGTACCTGTGTACATTTGACTTCATTGGGTGTCTTTCCACCGCAGAGGAGCATCGAGAGACCGTCATGTTGCTGTGACTCTCATTTATGCGCAGGAAGCGATCCACACCTTTTTCTGACCCCTTTCGTGAGGGTGACATCTTTTTATGCTTGATATATGTTGTAAATCATAATAAATTATTTTAAACTATCCACAAATTTGAAATGTAAAGGATGGAAAGTCAACAGAACAGGAATCAAAACACTGTATGACATGCATACCAAGCCGCTGGGCCTTCTACGATCACACAAGATGACGTTAAAGCTTCAGCATTTGTTTGCCCGCCCTTTTTCCTCAGCGGGATGTCTTAGGCCCTAGGCTTGCAAAGCCTCTTGGTGTAGCCACGCGGGCTTCTAGATTTAGACATGTGAAGGTACCTCGCGAAGGCAACCAAGGGTGCATCTGACTGAACAGAAGCATCTGCGAAACCAGTTCGCAAGGGCAAAAGCGTTCAACGAACCCGTGCGAAGCCAACTTTTGCACAAATCCATACAAATCATTACACATATCCATGTCTTTCGTAGCCTTCAGCCTCCCCAGTAGTGTATAGGCCCCGCACAACCCCACATAGCTCAATTCGTTCAATTCACTCTTTGCAAAAAAAACACCATGCGATTCGCCTGGCCGCCATGCACTAAAGAAGCCAACATCCGAGTTGAAACAGCAAGAGCCAGGATAGCCAAGTTATACTGAACAGATCTGACATGATCTGACTGAATAGCCAAATTACTTACTCCGCAATGTGCCAATGTACAAAGCGGTTATCATGGTGATGTTGGCACCATTGAAAATCGATGCAACAGCGAACAAACTACTGGGATTTCCTTTGCTGGGCAAAAGTCAGGCAGAGACAAGCAGGACCAAGACAGAAGGGCACGAATCAGTAAGAAGACAAAGGGAGAAATAATATATAAACCAATCACGTGTCACAGGAATTCACATGATTTCAGCAAGGAGACAAGATGAGACAGATTTAATATGATTTAATCAAATAAGAATAGTTAGGAGACTGAGGGAGACGGGAAATTCAGCCACACTAATTAATTTGTGTTTTTTCCTGTTTGTTGCATAATCTTTCCCACAGCATGTTGCCATTTTAATTTCCATGCGACATAAGATATATAGATATATACTACATGTACTACATATACATACATATACTACTGTCAAGCTCTGCGAGTCAAACAAAGATGGTTCATGCTTGTGTCATTTTGTGTTTTGTTATCGTGAGTGTGTCTACAAAGCGGGGAGGATTTTGTGGTTTCCGGCACCACAGCGGAACAGCTCTTTGGTGTGTGTGAGTCCTTCTGGCGACCTGGTGAGAGACTCAAATTTTCTTCGGTCACCCGAGCAGTGCTTCCACAACCACTCCAATTGACGAACTTGGTACTGGTTGTATGGCCTAGGAGGGTTGGAAAATACTACTCAGAATCCCCAGAATCTTGAGCAATGATGCAATGAGCCGCGCCGTCAAAGTTGTGCTAATCTATTCCCATTCACCTTTCACACGGCAATTTTCGACAATTTTCGACATGTAGATTTTTGCCATGCTGTTGTGCTATGCCTGGCATAGGGGACCCTGCAGATCCCTGCAGTGCCGTGGATGCCAGACGTGGCTAAGGTATGAACAAAGATGAGCTGTTTGAGACTCTTTCCCAGTGCCCATCTCTGGTATTGCCAAGCAGCGCTCGCTGATTGCTAAAGAGAAGGGCTGTACAGATCTGTACAATAAAGGTTTGCTCATGTTTGCTCAAACGTTTTCAAGTGCCTCAGCGCAAAGGTGCCTATTATCTGCTGCTGATCGCGACTGCCTTGCAGGCACACCCTTTGCACTCACAATGATTTTCAGGCTCCCTATGAAGTGTGCCAGAGCTTCAAAGGCACCAATGTGTTCTTGGACGAAGTCCACCGAACCAATACTATCTTATATGCTCGCGTGACTTGTGACCAGAGGAAGACGACATGTGCCATGTAAGTGTACCCATAGGATCCCATAGGCAGAGAAGCAGGAACACATCGTGTGTAAATCTCAGCTGCTTCAGTGGCAGTGCATTCTATTGCGTGGATACATACATACAGAATAAGCACATGGAAAGATGAGGAAAGACATACGAAGGCACACAAACACATGTGCCCGTACACAAGTGCATGTGTCCCGCTCTCCATTCGTGTAGGGATATGCATGTATAATATATATATATACACCTGTAGACGGTATAGAATGTATAGATTGTAGAGACTGAATAGAACATAGCATAGAACGCAGTGTAGAACGCGTGGATGCAGATTCCAGGTGTGTCTTACGTGTCTCCTGTGTGTCAAGTTTGACAATAGATTTCTATACCTAGTATACTGGTTTCTTTGTGCTTTGTACATCTATTTGCTGTGGCATGCTGTGGCTGTGCACGGCACGTGAACTCCCTGGAAGCATCAATCTTTCCGCCTTTGCCTTTGTTCAGGTTGGGGTGGCGTTGTCCATATCATCACGCCAGATGAAATCATCACCAAGAAACTGAAGGGACGTAAAGATCTTACAGATCTTACAGATCTCAACGCTTTGCTTTGACTCAAGAGAATAAACAGAAGTTGAGTGACGCATCAAATGACGAGTCTAGTGAGTGTTGTTGGACCTCATTGCCTGGCCTTTTCCACCATTGAAAGAATTGGCTTGAAACATCCGGAAACCGATTCGAGCCTTATTGAGGCATGGACTAGCACTTCAAAGTGAAGGTCACCGAGCACCCCGCATGAGAAGCTTGCTGACACAGCTAAAGCTGGAACCGTAATTCCGCAAGAACAGGTGTGAGATTGAGTGTTATCCTACTTTCCAGTGTTCAGTTTGGTTCCTTATGTGTGCAAAGATGGTCACGGGTCATATATAGTTATATAATATGTACAAATAATACCTAAGACGAATTAAGGTTGGACGTATCAAGAGCTCAACACCATTTGGATACTGTAATTTTCTTTGTGGGAAAGCTTGCAACAAGTACCATGAGTACCGTTTGTTGATTGTATTGGTGACCTGGACCTCAGAACAGAAGGTCAGTGATACATGTGATGCTTGCACCTGCTCATAGAGGCACGCGCAGAAATCACAGAAGTGCGGAGCCGGAATAAAAACACAGTGTTGCGGCATTGCGGGGCTAGTATCTTTCAGCTGTAATCATAAACTCAGTTCTTGTGGCACTTGTATATTTTTCTTCAACGTCGCCCGATACGGCCCGATACATGGATACTGCACAAAGCAACAGGTTTCACCTCAAGACAACAGACACAAAGAGTTTGGCACTGTCACGATCTGTCACGGCATGGTCTGTGTTTTGTCTGTTTCTTTCTTTTGCTTCAGCCTTTCCCTTTGGGTTTTCTTTGCTGTGCTCACTTCATGCAATTTGTTTTTCCCCCGCCTGATGGTATTGGTCTGCCAGTAAGACCTTCAGGCTTGACTACATTCGCGGAGATTTTCTGGCGTTTCCAAGCGCCTTTGCCATTTGCTGCCATCCAACGCCATGGAATATGATGACTTGCCAGAAAGTGGCAGCTCCAAAAAGCATGCACGCCCTCTGCCGCTTCTCTCACCACTAAGCCGAACTGGCCTAAGGCCCACGTGGGCATCCAATGACCAATGGCCTTTGACAAGAGCCTTGGAGCCTATCCTGGCCAGCCGGAGGGTCGCGCAGAATGTGCCGAACGCGACGAACGTGACAAATGTGACAGATGTGACGACAAATGTGACAAAGACATTAAAGACACCAAGAATTCCGTCTGCTCAGTGAGAACCTCATGCGCAACAGCGGAGTTTCTTTGCATTTGCATGATGCTTCTGTCTACATGCATAAACGATATAAGTAGCCTTACAGGTTTGATGTATTTTTTTTCCGAAAAAGGTGGTGTGAATATGTGTCAGTCTCCTTCGTACTGAAACACACACACACACAAACTGCATAGATTTGCATAGGCCATCAGAGCGAAGAGTTGGGCCAGAGGCCATGGGAACTTTGATTTCTGTTCGATTCAATCCGCGAAGAGAAGACAATTGTGCAACGAGCTGGATACATGAAACATGTACATCATTGTCATCGTTCCAGAGGTGCCCCAAGCAAGACAATGGAAACCAAGCTTGCCAACATCAAGAGTGGCGGAGCTGGACGCTTAATGCTGACTCAGTGCTGACTCAGTGCTGAAGTGGACTCAGCGTTTCGAGGTTCCTGAAGCAGGTCATTTGATATCATCACATGCAATCTGTGAATATAATGGACATACTAGTACAGTGTATAATGTTATATGATATATAATATATGATATATAATTATATAATATACATTAATATACTATATTTTACATAATTATAATATAAAATATATAATATATAACATATAATATAAAATATATAATATAATATAATATATATAATATATAATATAATATATATAATATATAATATAAGATATATGATATATTATATGTTGTATATTGTACATGAAATGTATGTGGTATGTGATATATACAATATCATATATATTTATATCATATATATATAATTATATATATACTTCAGGGGGAACAAAGTTTATGCTTCCTGAAAGCTCGACAAAGCATCCATCTCGGTCAACCGCGGATCACATTTCCAAGTCAATTTCGTGTGGCAGGTGTGGGACAATCAATTATCACCCGCTTTTTAATCTATAAGATTAAAAGCTTTTGGAGGGTGGAACTTTGACCGGGGTATGACAAAGCTCCATGCTAGGATTCTAAGGGGAAACGGTGTGCGGAAGAAGAAACCAAACATGTTCACTGTCGGAAGCTCAACAAGCGCAACTTTTGTCCTACCAGTGTAGTATATATAATATACAATATATAAGGTACAGGATTTAATATAGAATGTAGTCTGTAATAAATAGCAAAATGTATGATATATGAAATTTAAGAAAAAATGTATAGTATTTAATTTACTCTTATAGTTTAAAATATACAGAATATAGTATATAATATTTAACATGTACTAAATATTTTATAATATATAATGCAATATCTAAAATACAATGTATCATATATAATATAATATATATGTATATAGACTATAATATTTAATAATATAGTAATATAATATACGTCTAATAATATTATAGTATAATCATAAAATGACATAATAGTAAAACAGTATAATATAGCATATAATAGTATAGTATTTTAATAATGACATAAGATAATAGTAAAATGACATAAGGTTATAACTATATAATAATACAATAATAGAGCAATAGGATAAGATGATAATATGATACTATGACAATGTGATAATATAACAATATAATCACATACTAATACAGTAACACAAAATAAGTATATGATAATATAATTATATAGTAATATAAAATATACACACGTACACATACAATACACATACACATACACACACATACACATACACATACACTCTCATACACATACACATGCACATACATCCATGAATGCATGCATGCATGCATGCACACACACACTTACATCCATCCATCCATCCATCCATCCATCCATACATACATACATACATACATACACACATACACACACATATATATATACATTAGAATACATATTTCACACACATTGCACTCTGCTCATACATATGAAACATGGTGAGACTGCGCTGGAGCACCATAGAGCAAGGCTTCGCAAGAGGCACAAGAGTCGATGCCCCAGATATACATCATCTACAGTATGCCCAAGATGTTTGATGATGTTTTCATATTCTGCAGACCAGCAAATTTGGCGATGAAGTTCAAGACAAAGTCTGCATGCTGTGAAACTGCAGTAAGCTGCAGCCTTTCCATCATCGCACCGCAATTATTTCCAAACCCCGCTGAAATTGGCGTTGTCCAAGCTCTCAGAAAGTTGGCGTCAAGTCCCGAGGTATAGGTCTAGATTGTTCACACCTTTTCCACTTTATTTTGATCATCTTGTTTTTTCTGCTTTGGAGGTCCACTCGCATCTACATGCTTTGATGAGCAGGCACGAGTAAACTTTGGGAAAGAAACTGTTCCAGATGGAAACCAGAACCAGCAGCTGAACTGTTGAATTTTCTCAATTAGACAGCTTGAAGAAATGAGAAGAAATGAACATGATTTTAATATATTTCAATTAGAGGCAAAGGTGGGCCAGGTGCAATGCAAGTCAAGCAGATATTTGCAGAGAATTTGTCCTGTAGGACGAGTCGACACCATCGGCTGCATCAGGCTTTGTGTTTACTGGAAACGGCTGATGTCCCGTCAGCAAACATGTTCAGATATATATGTTTAGCAAATTTCAGCATTCTGTCTGCATTGCTCTTCCTTTCACTTGGCGGCAGGTGACCACGCCATTAGCTTGCAAAGGCCATTGGGGATCCAGATATGTTTCCAGGTCAAAGGGCAGTTTATCTTCTCAAGAGAACTTCCCACAGCCTTGCTTGGCTGTAAAGTGCTCATGCCACAAGGCTTAAGGCGAGCGAACGCACGAGACAGCAATGCTGCACAATGCTGCATCGCAGCAGCTTTTTCCTTCACACAGTTTCTCTTTCACTTGATGCAGAGACTGTTACAACTTGGAGATGGTTGGAGTGGACAAGCGTTCTGCAATGCAGGCTGTCCGACAACATATCTCCTTTGACCATGAATGAGTTTGCTCCTTTGCATTGCTTAGATATGCCATCAGTGTCCCGGGTCGAAGATGTTGTGATGGACGATAATGTTTGTGCTGCAAGGTTGCTTTACGCACGCAAGTCAGGCAGCCCTATTGTCTTCAGACACGAGGCGCGGGTGAATTTCCACAATTTGGAGAATGCCTCGCTTTTTGCTGCGGATCCACAGAAGCTTCCAGGAACACTGGAAAGCTGTTGAGGAGTATGACAAGGATATGGCAGATCTAGCTTCTTGGCATCAACTGAAAGCGCTTGAACATCAAAGCCAGAAACATCAACATCAGGAGGATGAGGAGGATGAGTTTTGAACAGATTGTAGTGTATAATGTGTTGCTTTTGGTGCTTGTTGCCTACTAAATTTGCAAAGAGCACAGTTCCAAAGCGAGGCGCAAGTATAAGCTGATCGTTTCCGCTGAGTCTTTAGTGAAAGGGACTTGCTTCTTGAATATTTTGATTTGAGATATTTCCGTTGACCCAATGATACCCAATGAATGTATATATAATTATATATATATATAGTAACTATAATGACTATAATAGGTTCTACTGTAGCAGCTTATGATCCTGATCTTTATGCCATCTTGACTTGTGTGATCCTCTTCGCATGCTGTACTCCGGGCTAAGATGCAATGTAGGGCCATGGAAGTTGGAACCACCTCAACGTAATTTGAGGATTTGGGCATACCACCGAGAGCCCTTGGGGAGTTGTTACTGATATTTACTGTAAGTACTTGTACGTATAATCGTTAACATATATATATATGATTAATTATAATTACATATACAGTATATATATATATGGCAATGTATATAGTTTATAAACAACATTTGAGAAACTGAATTCGCTTCAGTCCCAGGGCATGTTTCAAGATGTTTCAAGTCCAAGGCCCGAGAAAGGCACGAGTACTGCAGCGTAGTCGCTGCACAAAGCCGCGTCACTGCTGTGAGGTCTGCATTGGCTGCATGACTTGCGTTTGTTCATACTGCCACATACGTATCGTACATCCACTACATACACGACATACAGAGACTACATATTCACTACATGTTCACTGCGTACGTACATATCCAGGAGCTGGGTTTTGATAGACGTACACTCCAGCCGCTCGTGCAGTCTTTGCATTGCCTTGCTGGAAACAGTTATTCTGACACCTCATGTTTGTGGCTTTCGTGTTTGCCAGACATGTCAGACCAGGTTCCACATTCCTATACATTCCTTCATTTGATTATATACAGGTGGAGAGAAGCTCGGCAGCGAGATCAGAAGCTTTTTGAGCTGCACTATCACTTCAAGGACTGGGCCGGGCCGAGTGTGCTGTATCTGGCAGAATCTGGAACTTGAACGAATCCAAAGTAGTTTACTGACGCCAAGTTATGCCAGGACCCGACCTTCGCTGGATCCGTGCTCCCAGAAGCAGCTTTTTACACATTTGCCGAGAAAAGTGATCGGCTCCATACGACCCCCGAGCTCCAGGCACAGCGCCGTCACGCTGTCACGGTGCTGTCACGGTGCTGTCACGGTGCTGTCATGTGTTCTCAGCTTGTTCCAACATGCTCTCAATCGAGGCGCAGTATGCTCACAGTTTGCCATCTTTTGCCATACTTGCTCCATGTTGCTCAGGATGAAGATCGAGATGTGTATGCCTGAATCCCGGAATCCTGGAATCTAGTTCCGCAGAACTACTTAGTAACTACTTGTCTTATTGTCAGCCTCTAAACTCTAAACAAAGACCCCCAACGGTTGAAAACCCTCCATGATGCCAGTTCCAAAACATAATTGATGATATTGATGTTTGCATAAAATTGCAACTCATTACTATTCTATTGTGGGAATTCGACAAGTATTGTTGGAGCCAATCTTTTTGCTGAGATCCAAGACGCCTGATCAATAGGAAATTGATATACAGGAAGGGACGACCCTCTATTTAGGGGGTTACCCTTGGCCAACGGATTTTGACATTTGTTTGGCATCTTTTGGCTAGGTTTTCAGAAAGGACAAAGGACTGTATGTGGGAATTTGGAAACATGTAAGCACGAGCATTTGAAATCAAGACTTGAGCAAATGCTGCTCTTGGCAAGATAAAGCTTCCAGTGGACTGTCACACACATATTATATTGGTGTTGTATCTTGGGATTTCGATAGGCCGTTTTTTTGCCTTTATCTTGATTCTGCTTTGTTGGCTTTCGCTCAGACCTGCATTGTGTTTCTGAGGTCAAGATGGTCAAGGACGAGACTCCATATGAAAAGCAGGAGAAAATGGGAGAGAATAAGCCGGTGTATTATTCCAGTGATGTTCAGCGGACAAAGAGGACGAGTTCTGACATTACTTGATGTTCTCAATCAATTCAGGAGCGGCTTCGCAAAACCAAGCTGCGGGCAGCTGAGTTAGCGCAAAAAAAGTAATCATAGAAACCAATGCAGAAATTGACCTCTTCTTTTCTCTCGGCTAAATAGGCATAATGGGGCAAATATACAAGTGCACTGCCGAGTCTATCCCAAAATGTGTGTGGGGTAGCAAAGCAAAAGTCGTCGAATGGAAGATGAGACAGTGTAGGACTCCAATGCTTCAGGCAAGCAGTGATGAGAGTTGGCGTAGATCTGAGTGGCAGCGTTTAGACAGACTTCGAACAAATTGCTACATAAAGTGTAGTGTGCGTAGGAAACAGACAGAATAGTCAAGGGAAAGGGCAAGCAAATCAAATTGCTTTGAATATTACAGTATACTTGTATCATGTGTGTCATTTGTGGCACAAGGTGAAGCCTTGTCAGCGAAGAAGACATCCCGCAAACTTCAGGTGAGTCACGGTTTACATTGATGTACATTGATGATCATTATACATATATATATATTTACATTGATGTACATTGATGATCATTATACACATATATATATTTACATTGATGTACATTGATGATAATTGATGTAATTCGTACAGGTATAGGATAATTATCGAAGGAAGTTTAGAAGTCAAACTTCCGACAATATGGACAGATGAAAAGCAGAGCAGGGCAGAGGCAGAGAGAAGAGAAAGATTAGAAGAGAGAAGAGTAGAAGAGAAAGAGTCA